>ERZ773046.2148-NODE-2148-length-10153-cov-3.603486_pt1 | contig 10153 bp, 2 predicted proteins | sample MGYA00580634_ERZ773046 | MGnify/ENA primary metagenome ERZ773046 (study PRJEB29015, sample SAMEA2738127) | human oral metagenome | biome: human oral; feature: human-associated habitat; material: saliva | place: China | collected 2159 ... | reverse complement strand
CGGGGGCCTCGGTCGCTACCTCAACGGCGGGTGCCTCTACTGCCGAGGCCGGGGCTGCACTTTCTGCGGGTGCGGCCTCGTCGGCGGAAGCGGGGGAGTCTGCCTGCGCGCGCTCGGGGGCGGCAACCGCGTCCTCGTTACGAGCGCGGGCGCTATCGCGTTCAACGTTTAAGACATCGACTTGGACCTGTGCGAAAGCGGGCAGGGACAAAGTCTTCGATGCCATATTCGCCAGGGTCGGCGAGGAGGCAAGACCGATTTCAACGAGGCGTTCGACGCCCAATCCCTTGGGGGGAGCGCTGAAGAGCAGGTCCTGGGTTTCGATCCAGCGAACCGGGGAAGCGAATTGCCAGGAGAGAAGCTCGATGAGCAGGGTACGGGCGGTCGACTGAGGATTGGACTCGGCCTCGTCCCAATTATCGACGAGCTTTTGGGTTGCCTCGGAAGGAACAACCTCGAGGATCGACTGTGCGAAGTCCCGGCTCAGCTCGAAGGGACGTGCAACCAGGTTGGGGATGTAGCGTCCCTGGAGGACATCAATGTTGATGCTCTTGGGAAGCAAGGAATCGAGCTTGTCGCGGAAGGCCGGTACGCCTGCGCGCAGTCGCGAGGAGTGGAAGGGAACGTCAATTCCCGGAATCATGATGAGGGCTCGGCGGCCGCCGTGTACGCGAGCGCGCTCAGCGGTATCTGCTTCCAAAGCCTTCAATCCGGCAATGCTTCCGGCAACGGAGTACTGGGATCCGGCCAGGTTGTAGTTGACGATCTCCAAGAACTCGCCGGACTTTTCGGCGATCGAGGCCACGTAGTCACGGACCTCGGCGTCACCCATTCCGAACTGGTTCGGACGCAGAGCTCCCATTGCGTAGTTCGAGCGTCCCTGCGCATCGCGTTCGACCAGGTGGTGCATGGCCGATCCGCGCTGGAAGACGATCTCAAGGACTTGCTCGAGGGGGAAGATCTGCGCGTAGGCCGACAGCGCGGTGTATTCACCCAGCGAGTGGCCAGCGTAGAAGGCGTGCTCTTCAAAGGCCCCGTCGGCGCGCAGTTCCTCGGTTTGCGCGTAGGCGAGAGTCGCCAGAGCAACCTGAGTGAATTGCGTGAGGTTGAGGACGCCCTTGGGATGGCGGAAGATCTCGGAACCAACGCGAAGCTCGGTCGGGTTCGTGCGGACAATCGATTCAATCGAGAAGCCCAGTGCCTTGCGAGTATGCGCATCGGCTTGCGCCCACACGCTGCGAGCAGTCGCAGACATGTGCTCCAAGCCCATCATCTGGCGCTGAATGCCCTGGCCGGGGTAGACGTAGGCGGTGCGCGGTGCGCGAGTACGTGCGCGGGCAATCGAAACGACCTCATCGCCAATACGGCAGGTCGCTTCAAGGACGAGCTCGCCGCCGATGCGGCCCACGCGCTCAATCGTGATATCCACGATGTCGTTGAGCTGGACCATGCCGAACATGCGGTACGACCACGCCGAGATCTCTGCCTCGGGCATCTCAACCGAACGAATGACACCCAGGGTGTCGGGGCTATCGACCGGCTGAGTGGAGTGTGCGCACAGCGTGTGCTGAACGGTTGCCGAGAGCCACATTCCGTGGACCAGCGGTGCACTCAGACCAGACAGACGCGCGGCCGCATAGGAGGTGTGAATCGGGTTGAAATCGCCAGAAACAATGGCGAAAGCCGTCATATTCTCCGGTGCCTGGACACGCACGTGACGCAGGAAAGAACGCGGCGTATCGACGAAGGAATCGGCAACCTCGGGAGCGGGGGCCGGCGGCTGTGTCGAGGCAATACGGCCTCGGATCGCGAAGCGCTCAACCATGCGCGCAAAGACTTCGCCCTCATAGGAGAGTTCCAGCTCGACGCGCACGACTCGACCCGCGGAAGACTCAGCGAGTTCGGCGCAGCGTCCCTCGATCTCGACGCGAGAACCGAAGGGAGGCAGTTCGCGGTCCAAGAAGATCGAGTGATCCAAGTGCACGGCGTTGACCAGGCCCTCGATGACGGGAACTCCCTGGTACATTGCCGAACCCAGCGCTGCGTAAATTGCAGGCCAGCAGGGGCCAACCAGCGCATCGGGAACACCCGAGGCCAGCTGGGTCGACAGCGCGCCACCGGTCACCGCACCGTGAGCAAAGCCCAGGTTTTCGGTGAAGGTGAAGGCATCGCGAACCGTACCAAATCCCTCGCCCGGGATAACCGCGGGCATCTTCTCGATGTGGTCGCCATTGACGGTCGTTGTACCAACGCCCGCAGCGCCCGCAAGCAGATCATAAGCGGTCACGGACAGGCGCGACATGTCAACAACCGGGTAGGCACCGGTCATGCACGCGCTGGACAGAAGAACCGGGATATCAATGTATTCCACCGAATGGTGGGAGCTATTGGGGGTCTGGTCCCACATCGAATCGCAGTGGATGCGGATCGAGTAGCCGGCCTCGTCGTGGAGAATTTCAGTCGCGTCCACCGAGGTGTATGCGGGGTTGTCGACCAGGTTGCCCGCCCACTGAATATGGGAGATTTCCCGCAGGAACGAGGCCGCGTCCTCCAGGTCGTGGAAACGTGACCACACGTGGGGGACCTGCGCGGGAGAGGGAGCAAGAGCATCGACAACTGCCTGCTCGAAACGTGCAAACATCTCGCCGATGGGCTCGTTCACGCGATCAATACCAGCGACCGAACGCGGGCCGGGAATGATGCGGACAGCATCGGCATCAAAACGGGCATCCTGAGACTGCCAGAGCGTATCTGTTCCCCACCAGCGAGCCAGATCGCCATCAAGAACCGGAACGAAAGGCATCGGCTTGTGGTGCTTGCGGCACAGGACCGGGAACCATGCAACATCGGCGGGGACAACGCGAGTCGTCTCAGCCTGGGGGTAGGCCTCAAGAAGGCGAGACAGAGCAGCCTGTCCGTCCTCAAGATCCTCGCGGCTCTCAAAGAGAGTCGGAATATCGCCGTGGTCGGCGGGGTTCAGGCGAGACTCGATGCGGTGGAAGAGATCCAGAGCGCGATCCGTCCACGTCCAATCCGCCCAGGGGTAGGACAAGTCGATGACGCGGCGTGCCCACTCGGCGTAGGTCATTTCGGACAATTCGCCGAAGTAGGGCTTAGCCGTCTTGTTCATCGCCTCAATGAGTTCATCGCGGCGTGCATTGATCGCCTCAAGATCGGAGCCAACCTCGTGAATAAGTCGCGATGCGCGCGCGGAGGAGTTCTCGATCTCGTGCATGTCGGCGCCCAGGTGCGACAGGCCCGAGGTCATTCCACCGCGAACCTTTCCGCTACCGACCCAACCATCTTCGCCGACACCGGGGGTGTCCTTGAGGAGCTGCTTGACCTGCGGGGAAGTCTCAGCTTCCAAAGTCGCCATCGAGGCCGTGCCCACGAGCACCGCATCGACGGGCATCGCCGGGGATCCCAGATCCACGGACCACTGACCGGTGATGTAACGAGCTGCATCGGCAGCCGAACCGATACCGCCGCCGACAGCCAGAACAACGTTGGGAGTGCGACGAATATGTCCGTAGGTCGCCAAGAGTAGATCGTCCAGGTTTTCCCACGAGTGGTGTCCACCTGAGTGGCCGTCTTCAACCTGAATAATCAGCGTGTGCTCGGGGTTCGCGCGGGCAATGCGCAGGACCTGCTCGATTTGCTCCACGGTTCCGGGCTTCAAGCACAGGTACTCAAAACCATCAGCGCGCAGCTGGGCGATCAACTCGCGGGCCTCGTCCAATTCGGGAATACCCGCGGCGATGGTCACGGCGTCGATGGGGGCACCCGCGCGGCGAGCCTTGGGGACAATCCGGTTGACGCCGAATTGGAGGTTCCACATGAAGCGGTCAAAGAACATCGTGTTGAAACCGGCGCTGCGACCGGGTTCGAGAAGCTTCTGAAGCTCCAAGCGGTGCTCGGTGAAGACCTCTTCGGAGTACTGTCCGCCACCGGCCATTTCCGCCCAGTGTCCGGCGTTAGCTGCCGCTGCGACGATCCGAGGACCAACGGTCGTCGGGGTCATACCGGGAAGAACAATGGGAGAGCGACCCGTCAGGCGCGTGAAGGCGGTTGAGACGACGTGGCGGCCATCGGGAAGAGCAACAACCTTGGGAGCGAAACGCGACCAGTCGGCTTCCGGTTCATAGTGCGATCCGGTCTCATCGAGCTCGGTGCGACGAGCGTTCGTCGATGCGTCCACAATCTGCGCGCCAGTTCCATCTAGGAGATCCTGGGTCAGGCGCGTGAGCATATTCGAGGGGCCAAGATCGATGAAGACCTTGACGCCTTCGGAGACGGCAGAGGCAACGGCTGCCGACCAGTCATCGCGCTCAACAAGGATTGCGCGCGCGACGCGCTCGGCCTCGGCATCGTCAATGCTGTGGCCAGCCTCGGCCAAGGTCCGCGTCCACGCAGCAACCTGTGCGACGGCCTCTTCAAGCATTTCGGAGTGGAAGGGAGCTGCAACGGGGAGGAATTCGAAAATGGCCTCGAGGGGAGTGCCGCCCTTGAGGTGCTCTTCCAATGCGCGGTTTTCGGCGGCAACGCGAGACTCGAGCGTGTGACGGAAAGCCTGAAGGTCGTCGGGGCGACCCGAAAGGACGACGGAGCGCGGGCCGTTGACGACGGCAAGGGAGAGCGACTGGGCGTCCAAGGCCTCGGAAACCATCGAGCAGGGGAGCCCGCGCACAGACAGCATCGGGGTGGCATCCCCAAGCTTCGTGGCGCCGAGGCGAACGCTCAGCGACTGCGCAGCAGTACCGATGAGGACGGCGAGGGCAAGCACGTGGGTGACGCGCTGGTTATCGCGGGCAATCCATGCGCGTGCAACCTCGGCGCCCAAGATGCCCTGGGAGTGGCCCAAAAGCACGGGAGAGCTTGTGTGAATGTCGAGCTGGGTTGCGTCCAGGTCAGCAAGAGCACCGAGCTGCGCGAAGGTAATTCCGGGAACTGACACCGAAGGCGAGGCATCGGAGGGAAGATCGGAGGTATCGCCGTTCATCAAGCCGTTGAGGCGCTCCAAAGAACCGGGGGCGCTGGTGAGCAGATCCGCCGCGACAGGAGCGAGAAGTTCACGCACCTGCGCGTAGTAGGTGCGCAGCATCTGTGCGTGAGGCGGGAAGGACAAAGAAGAAGTCAGAGCAGGGCGCCACGCGGACCCCTGTCCCGCAAAAGTCAATGCGTAGGGAGTGGGGATTTCGGTAAAAAATGCAGTCATGATTGATCTACTTTCCTCATCACATAGGGGCGTTGTCGTGGACACGAGGGGTGGTGACCGTACGGTCTTTCAAGTGGAGAACTGCCAGTGAACGGCAGATATATTCGCGGGTCATGGAGGGCTCGATGAGGGCATCGAGCTCGCCATTTTTCAGTGAGAGATTCGGGTTCATCGATTGGCGTTCGTACATTTCCTGGTAGTGCGCGCGCTGCTCAGCAACGTTGCGTCCTTCCTTGCCTGCCGCGGCCAACTGACGGCGGAAGACAATGTCCACCGCGCCTTCAGAGCCCATCACGGCAATTTGGGATGCGGGCCACGAGAAGTTCATATCTGCGCCCAGTGACTTCGATCCCATGACGATGTAGGCGCCGCCAAAAGCCTTTCGGATGATGACGGTGATCATGGGAACCGTGGCCGTCGCGTAGGCGGTAATGAGCTTGGCGCCACGACGAATGATTCCCGCGCGTTCCTGTTCGGAACCGGGGCGATATCCGGGGACGTCGACCAAGGTGATGATCGGGATTCCGAAGGCATCAAGGAATTGGACGAAACGCGCCGCCTTCTCCGAGGCGTTCACGTCCAGGGTTCCTGCGTCCACGCTGGGCTGATTAGCGACGATTCCCACGGGACGGCCTTCGAAGCAGGCAAAACCGACGACGATCGACGGAGAGAAGAGCGGCTGGACCTCAAGGAATTCACCGTGGTCCACCAGGGCCTCGATGACCTCGACCATGTCGTAGTCCTGCTTGGGGGATTCAGGAACCAAAGAGGCGACCTCGCGGGCGCGAGTCTCGGTCCCATCATCTTCGAAGAGATAGCGCGGGGGCTTCTTATCGCAGTTTTGGGGGAGGTAAGACAGAAGAGTGCGCGCATATTCGAGGGCTTCTTCCTCGTCCGTTCCTTCAAGCATCGTCGTTGTCAGTGACTGTGAGGCGCTAATCCAGCGCGCCGTACGCTTTGAATCCGCGTAGAGGTGGGCGTTTTCCACGACGATGCCAGCAGCGGGTGCCAGGGCTGTGACAACGGCGGCGTCGTCGCTTGTGTAGCCACCAGGTTTGCCCGTCAGGTAAAGACGTCCATAGACCTGTTCGCGTACGAGGACGGAGATGCCTAGGAACGGGGGAGTGGAGTCGGGCAGCTCCAGGTCCGGAGCGTCGCTGGGGGAATTGACGAGGAGCGGCGCGGTGACGGGGATCGCTGTCGTCAGTGAATGAGGCACCGTCGGACCCGGCAGTGAGTCGTGGTGCTCGAGCTGGAGCGTTGTTGCACCCCACGTGTCGAGGACCGACATCGTTGCGTGTGGGGAGGACGTGAAGGCGCACGCCTGGTTAACGAACTTCTGCAGTCCGTCTTTCAGGTCGAGTGAGCCGGTTAGGTCGATGGCTGCCTTGAGCAACGTGAAGTCTGTGTCGTTGGGACTCATTGTTCTTCCTGTCTGAGGGCCCACCGGTAGGTCGGCAGGGAACTGAGGACGTCTGTGTGGGTTCCGTGTGCGGCGACGCGTGCGGGCGCGCCGGGTTCGGGTGTCGCGAGGACGAGGACGTGGTCGGCATGCTCGAGTGCGCTGAGTCGGTGCGTGACGACCAGGGTAGCGCGCGTTGGCGAGTGGGTGAGCAGAGTATTCATGAGCCTGTCAGCGGTGGTCGCATCGAGGTGTTCGGCAGCCTCGTCGATGGCCATGATTGGTGCAGGTGCAGCGAGAGCGCGGGCCATCAGGAGGCGACGACGTTCACCGCCTGACACTGTGGTGCCGCCCGACCCGATGAGGGTGTCGATTCCATCGGGCAGGGAAGCAATCCACTGTTCGAGGCCGGCGCGAGCGAGGAGGTTCACGGCCTCGTCCCGCGAGAGGTTGGCGCGGGCGACGCGCAGGTTTTCAAAGATGGAGGTCGCGAAGACATGGGCGTCTTCGGCCGTCATCGTGATGTTGGAGGCAACCTGGTCACGACTCGCTCTCCATGCGGGGACACCGTTGATGAGGGCTTTACCAGACTTGGGGGGAATCACACCGGTGAGGGTCGCCAGCAGGGTTGTCTTTCCGATACCGGAAGCGCCCACGATCGCCAGGGAATGTCCGGGTTGCACAGAAACAGAGATGCCGGTCGCCAGCGTGGGACCCCCCGGCCAGCCGATTGACAGGTCGCAGGCTTCAACGATCGGCGGGCCTGCTGGGATGTCGTGGGTGGCAGATGGGATCTCGTCGCGCAGCAAAGCGCAAATGCGTTGGGCGGCTTGCGCGCTGCGCACCAGTTGTGAGGCGGCGGGGGCAAGCTCGGCTACCCCCTCGAAGGACGACAGCGGAATCAGGACGATGACCGCGAGAAGCACCTCGGCCAGGACCCCGGAGGTAGTCTGAGGGACGCCAATGAGGATCGCGCCAATGACGCCGGCGCCCATGGCGCACACGTCGAGTCCACGCGCAAGCGCGGAGAGTTTCGCGGAGCGTGCGATCGCGCGGGCCAGGTCCGTCTCGGCCTCGTCGAGTGATGCGCGCGCGTGGGGGAGTGTCCCGGCCAGGGAGAGTTCGGTGGCACCTTCTAGTACAGCTAGGGTCGTGGACGCGATGTTGATTCGCGCCTGGGAACCCAGCGTTTCCGCCAGGCGTACCGAGCGGGCGACGAGGGAGGGCGCCACGATGCCAGACACAATGAGGCCAAGCGCGAGGACCAGTCCTGCTGCGGGCGACATGACCGTGACGACACCGACCGTCCCAATGCCGACTACGAGGGCAACCAGCGAAGGCAGGAGGGTCCTGACCACTACGTTTCCAACCTCGTCCACGTCAGAGCCTGCGCGCGTCATCAGATCGCCGCGGCGAATACCAGACAGGGAGGCTTCAGACTGGTGACACAAGCGGTCGTAGAGGTTGGCGCGCAGGGAATCCATGCCGTCGAGAGCAACCCTGTGCGAGGCTAATCGCGACAGGTAGCGAGCGAGGGCGCGAGAGACACCGAAGAGCCGCACCGACGTGGCTGCGACAGTCAGATAGAGGACGGGCGGTTGCTGGGAGGCGCGCGCTATCAACCATGCGGCGGTGCCGCCCAGGGCGATGGCCGAGCCGAGCGCAGTGACGCCGAGCAGTACGGACAGGGCAAATCCCGGGCGTGACACGTCAAGCATGGAGATGCAGCGGCGCAGCGCAGCGGATTCGGAGCGGGTCAGGAAGAGCCTCATGCGACTATCACCTCGTTTGCAGATGCAACGTCAATGATCTGGTCGGCGACCTCAATGATGGCGCTACGGTGGGCGATGACGATGACCGTTGCGCCCCTGGCGCGCATGGCGCGAATAGAGCGCACGACGGTTTCTTCGCTGACAGCATCAAGGTGGGCGGTGGGTTCATCCAGGACGACGATCTGGGAGCGTGCAGCGAGCGCGCGCGTCAGTGCTAGGCGCTGGCGCTGGCCGACAGAGAGGCCGACGCCTCCGGAGCCGATGGTGGTGTCCCACCCGTGGGGTGTGGTCGACAGGACGGCATCGAAGCCGGTGGCGCGCGCGGCTTCCTCCAGGTTGGCCAGCGGCAGACCTCCCATGTTGTCCAGGATCGTGCCGGGGACGAGCGTGGGGGATTGCGGCACCCAGGAGATGGAGGAACGCCAGGAGACTGGGTCCACGTCGGCGAGATCCAGCTCGTCACTTTGTTGGTTCGAGGCCTGGGGGCGTAGACGGATTTGGCCGACATCGGGGGTAACGTCTGCGAGGAGGCATGCGACGAGCGTCGATTTTCCTGCCCCCGAAGGACCGGCGAAAGCAGTGACAGTGCCCGGGCGGATCACCCCGCTCGTGGGCGCGGGACCCCACGCTCCGCGAGCGCGCACGCCGACGCCGTTGAGCACAATGTCGGTGGCACTCATGTCCGGGCAAGCGGTGGTCCCCGGGTGCGCCGTGTCATCGGTCTGTTCGATGATGTCAAAGGCTGCGCGCGAGGCTACAACCCCGTTAGCCGATGCATGGAACTGGGCACCCACCTGGCGCAGCGGTTCGAAGACTTCGGGGGCCAACATGATGACCGCGAGGCCGTGGAACAGGGATATGTTCCCAAATACCAGGCGCATACCGACTTCGACGGCGACCAGGGCAACCGACAGGGTTGTGAGGAACTCCAAAACTGCTCCGGAGAGGAATGCGACGCGCAGGGTCGCCATCGTCGCCTTGGTGTTTGCCTTGCCGAGTGCGCGAAGGTGAGCACGCGGTGCCTTTTCGCGCCCGAGGGCCCTCAGGGTCGGGAGTCCCGACATGAGATCCAGCAGCTGGGCTGTCAGGCGTTTCATGGTCTCCAGTTTGTCCTGGGACGCCGCCTCGGTGAAACGACCGATGAGGATCATGAAGATCGGGATGAGAGGAAGGACGAGAAGAGCGATGAGAGCAGACCAGAAGTCCAGCAGGAGAATAACGCCCAGTGCCGCTGGGGTGACGGTGCAGACAAGTACCAGTTGAGGTAGGAACGACACAAAGTACGGGCGCAGGTCTTCGAGGCCGGTCGACAGGAGTGTCGCGGTCTGTGCGCTGTTGGTTGCCCTCCATCGTGGTCCCAGGGCAATAGAGGCGTTGATGACGCGTTTGCGCAGCTCGATAATGGCGTTGGTAGCGGCGCGTGCAGCAATTGCCTCGCGTCCCGCAACGACCATGGCGCGCAGCGCGAATACTGCCACGACACCAGCGATGGCGGGAAGAATATCAGTCAGTGTGGCGGAACCTGAGACGACCGGGGAGAGAGCAGCGGAAATAAGCAGCGCCTGGGCGAGCACCAGCAGGGCCGTAACCGTTCCCAGGAGTGCGGTGAGCGCGATAGGGGTGCGAGCCGAACGGGCATAACGCAACAAACGAGGATCAAAGGGACGCACGGATACCATTGTGCCCCAAAACCTACCGTTATGGGTCGAAGGTCCCCGGCCTCGTCCTGGCACGTACACAACTGCGCCCGGCCCCCGCAGAGGG
>ERZ773046.2142-NODE-2142-length-10165-cov-11.372404_pt1 | contig 10165 bp, 8 predicted proteins | sample MGYA00580634_ERZ773046 | MGnify/ENA primary metagenome ERZ773046 (study PRJEB29015, sample SAMEA2738127) | human oral metagenome | biome: human oral; feature: human-associated habitat; material: saliva | place: China | collected 2159 ... | reverse complement strand
CAATCCGAAATACATCACTTTCATCGCGCCTATGGTGACTTATCTGTTTACCGTATTGGCAGGCACGGGACATGTCGCATATTCGGTATTGCCCGTTATTGCCGAAGTCAGCCGCCGCAACGGTATCCGCCCGTCGCGCCCGTTGACGATGGCGGTCATCGCGTCACAATTCGCCATTGTTGCCAGCCCGATTGCGGCCGCGGTCGTCGCCTGCGTGACCTACCTTGAACCGCAACACATCACGATGGCCGATGTGCTGAAAGTGACTGTTCCTTCAACTATTTTAGGTATCGGCCTTGCCTGCATATTCGTCAACAAGCTCGGCAAAGAGTTGAAAGATGACCCGCATTATCAGGCGTTGCTGAAAGACCCGGAATATGTAGAAGCCAACGAAAAAGATTCGACTGAAGTATCCAATGCGCCTGTCAGCAAAGAGGCGAAACTTTCGGTCGGGATTTTCCTTGCCGCCGCATTGCTGGTGGTGGTCATGGGTGCTGTACCGGAGTTGCGCCCGACCTTCCAAACGGAAGAAGGCCCGAAACTGATGGGCATGGCGCACACCATCGAAATCGTCATGCTTTCCGCTGCCGCGCTGATTATCCTGCTTTGTAAACCGAATGGTAACGCGATTACCAAAGGCTCAGTGTTCCACGCGGGGATGCGCGCCGTTATCGCCGTATTCGGCGTGGCATGGCTGGGCGATACATTGATGCACGGTCATCTGGCCGAAGTCAAAGAAACCGTGTCGCATTTGGTCGAAACCGCGCCGTGGACTTTTGCGTTTGCCCTGTTCGTTTTGTCCGTCTTGGTCAACAGCCAAGGGGCGACCGTTGCAACGCTGTTCCCCATCGGTATTTCGCTGGGCATTCCCGCTCCAATTATCATCGGCACGTTTGTCGCGGTGAACGGCTATTTCTTCATCCCGAACTACGGTCCGATTATCGCGGCGATTGATTTTGACAGCACGGGTTCGACTAAAATCGGCAGATTCATTTTCAACCACAGCTTTATGATTCCCGGCCTCTTGAGCATGGCGTTTAGCTTGGTATTCGGTTTGCTGCTGGCGAATTACTTCTTTTAAGGTCGTCTGAAAAAAGGTCGTCTGAAAACACAAAATAGGTTTTCAGACGACCTTTGCATTAGGATTATCCGCTATAATATCACCGCATAACAAAACCCGTCTTTTACGACCCTATTCCCACGGAGCGTACAAAAATGTACCACTACAAATCCGAAGCCACCCAGTTTCTCGACAAACTTATCGAAGACAATCCGCAACTGGAAACGCAACGCCTCGAAAACCGCCACCTGCTTTGGGATGTCGAATTAAATCCGCAAGAGCAGGCAGAGTTTGAGGCTGCCAAAGTTGCTAAAAAACCCTATACATACTATCAAGACTGATCGTGCCGAAATGACCGTCCGCACATCCAACACACCTGCCGGACTACAGGACTACCTCAATACCATCGGACAGGCGGAGCATCCCGTCCTTGCCGCATTGCGCGAGCGCATGCTTTCCCACCGATTGGGCAATATGGCTATCGCCCGCGAACAAGCCGCCCTGCTTTCTTGGTTGGCGCAGCTTATCCGTGTCGAAAAATATTTGGAAATCGGCGTGTTTACAGGATACAGCAGCACCGCCGTCGCGCTTGCATTGCCCGAGCATGGCAAAGTTACCGCCTGCGACATCAACGTAACATTTACCGACATAGCGCGCGAAACTTGGCGGGCGGCAGGAGTGGAACACAAAATTTCGCTGTACCTGCAACCCGCCCTTTTGACTTTGGACGATCTGATAGCGCAAGGCGAAGCGGAAAGTTACGACCTGGCCCTGATAGATGCGGATAAGCCCCCTACCCCGCAATATTTCGAACGTTGCCTGAAGCTTGTGCGTAAGGGCGGCATTATCGCCATCGACAATGTTTTGCTGAACGGCCGGGTCTTGCATGAGGGCGACGAATACTCCCCGCCCAGCTTGAAAATACTGCAAACATTCAACCGCAGCCTGCCCGAAGATGAACGTATCGTTCCCATTACCCTACCCGTAGGCGACGGATTGACCCTTCTTTTGAAAAAATAAACCGATGAAAACAAACCTGCTTATCCGACTGCTTCCCATTGCCTTTACCGCCGCCTGTACTTCCGTTTCATCCCCGACTTCAGACGACACTTTTTCGCTGCCGGATATTCCCGATAGCCCGCAGAAAGTATCCATCCCCTATCCCAAGCTCGACGAACAGACACAAATCGACCATTTGGGCGTACAGGTTGCACGCATCGAGCGGGAAATGGAGGCAGTAAACCTTCGTTTGCAGCAAATCGAGCAGCAAAACAAAATCCACTCCCGTCCTGCTAAGAAAACCGTGTCGCAACGCTTAGACGACCAGAAACTCAAAAAACATTATCTGGAGAACGGCGGTACTGTACCGACCGAAACAGATTCGCTTACCCTAAACGAAACCCGTCTTTACGAGCGTGCGTCCAAATACTACCGCAACGGGAATTATCGGGCGGCGGCAGCCATTCTGAAGGAAGCCGACGGCGGTAACGGCAGCGATATTGCGCGCCGCAATATGTATCTGTTGCTGCAAAGCCAGCAGCGCATGGGCCACTGCGAATCCGTCATCGAAATCGGCGGCCGCTACGCCAACCGCTTCCGCAACAGCCCGCAAGCCCCCGACGCGCTTTTCAGCATCGGACAATGCCAATACAAGCTGCAACAGAAAGACATCGCCCGCAACACATGGCGCAAGCTGATACAGAGCTATCCCGATAGCGAAGCTGCCAAACGTGCCGCTATCAGTATCAAGCAACGATAACTTTTCAGACGATCTCCCCCCTATTCGAAGGTCGTCTGAAATCATTCATTGAATAATGTTTTATACAATAGGAGCAAATATGGCCAAAATCGGCATCATCATGGGCAGCAACAGCGACTGGCCCGTCATGCAGCAGGCAGCGCAGTTTCTCAAAGAGTTCGGCGTCGAATACGAAGCCCGCGTCGTGTCCGCACACCGCACCCCCGATTTAATGTTCGAATACGCTGAAACCGCCCGTGAACGCGGCATCAAAGCCATCATCGCCGGTGCGGGCGGCGCGGCACACCTGCCCGGCATGGTTGCCGCCAAAACCACCGTCCCCGTATTGGGCGTTCCCGTACCCAGCAAATACCTGCGAGGCGAAGACTCCCTGCTCTCCATCGTGCAAATGCCCAAAGGCGTTCCCGTTGCCACTTTTGCCATCGGCGAAGCAGGAGCCGCCAACGCCGCCCTGTTCGCTATCTCGCTGCTTGCCAACGAAGATCTCAAGCTGGCGCAAAAACTTGCCGATTTCCGCGCCAAGCAGGAGCAAACCGTTTTAGACATGGAACTGCCCGAAGCCTGATATAAAAAAGGTCGTCTGAAAACGGATTTTCGTTTTTCAGACGACCTTTTTGCTTGATTTCAAAGAAACCTTCAAAATCGTTTAAAATCCATACCCTTTCATCTTTCTCAATCTGCCTTATGAACATCTTATCCGTAGAAAACGCTTCCTTTGCCGTCGGCCATGTCGCCCTGCTCGACAAAACTTCCTTCCAACTCGACAGCGGCGAAAAAATCGGCTTAATCGGCCGCAACGGCGCGGGTAAATCTTCGTTTCTAAAAATCCTCGCCGGCGTGCAGAAGCTCGACGACGGGCAGATTATCGTTCAAAACAACCTCAAAATCGTTTATGTGCCGCAGGAATCGTTTTTTGATAAGGAAGCCACCGTATTCGACACCGTCGCCGAAGGCTTGGGCGAAATCCGCGACCTGCTGCGCCGTTACCACCGCGTCAGCCATGAGTTGGAAAATAGTTCAAGTGAAACCTTATTAAAAGAACTCAACGAATTGCAGCTTGAAATCGAAGCGAAGGACGGTTGGAAGCTGGATGCGGCAGTGAAGCAGACTTTGGGCGAACTCGGTTTGCCGGAAAATGAAAAAATCGGCAACCTCTCCGGCGGGCAGAAAAAACGCGTCGCCTTGGCGCAGGCTTGGGTGCAGAAGCCCGACGTATTGCTGCTGGACGAACCGACCAACCATTTGGACATCGACGCGATTATCTGGCTGGAAAACCTGCTCAAAGCGTTTGAAGGCAGCCTGGTCGTGATTACCCACGATCGCCGTTTTCTGGACAACATTGCCACGCGCATCGTCGAACTCGACCGCGGCATCCTGCGTTCCTATCCCGGCTCGTTCTCCAAATACAGCGAAAAAAAAGCGCAGGAATTGGCGGTTGAAGCGGAACACAACCGCCTCTTCGACAAATTCCACGCGCAGGAAGAAGCGTGGATACGCAAAGGCATCGAAGCGCGCCGTACCCGCAACGAAGGCCGCGTGCGCCGTTTGGAAGAGCTGCGCCGCCAGCGCGCCGAACGCCGCAATGTACAAGGGCAGGTCAACTTTAAGCTCGATAGCGGCGAAAAAAGCGGCAAAATCATCGCCGAATTGGAACACGCTTCGTTTGCCTATGGCGACAAAGTCATCATGGACAAATTCTCCGCCATTTTGCAGCGCGGCGACAAAATCGGCTTAATTGGTCCAAACGGTATCGGTAAAACCACCTTCCTCAAGTTGATTTTGGGCGAATTGCAGCCGACCTACGGCAGAATCCGCATCGGCAGCAAGCAGGAAGTCGCCTATTTCGACCAATTCCGCAGCGCGCTGAACGAAAACGACACCGTGTTTTACACGCTCGGCCAAGGCAACGATTACGTCGAAGTCGGCGGCAAGAAAAAACACGTCATGAGCTATCTGGAAGATTTCCTGTTCTACCCTGCCCGCGCGCAAAGCCCCGTCTCATCGCTCTCCGGCGGCGAACGCAACCGCCTCCTGCTGGCAAAACTCTTCACCCGCCCCGCCAATATCCTGGTCTTGGACGAACCGACCAACGATTTGGACATCGACACCCAAGAGCTGCTCGAAGACCTGCTGCGCGATTACCAAGGCACGGTATTCCTCGTCTCGCACGACCGTATGTTCCTTGATAACGTGATTACCCAAAGCATTGTTTTCGAAGGACAAGGTCGTCTGAAAGAATACATCGGCGGCTATCAGGACTACATCGACGCAAAATCACGCGAAGAGAAAATTCAGACGACCTCCGCGCCGAAAACAACCGCAGAACCGGAAAAAGCCAAACCCAAAGCCAACCGCACGGTCAAACTTTCCTACAAAGAACAGCGCGAACTCGACGCCCTGCCCGACGAAATCGCCGCCTTGGAAACCGAACAGGCGGAAATCAACGCGCAACTTTCCGATCCTGAAATTTTCAAAGATTACGAAAAAGCCGGCGCATTGCAAAACCGTGCCGAAGAAATCGAAACACTGCTCTTGGAAAAATTGGAACGCTGGGAGCTTCTGGAGGCTAAGCAGAACGGTGAAGCAATCTGATTTTTAGGGCATTATTCAAACAATAGAAAGAGGTCGTCTGAAACTTTCAGACGACCTCTTTTCACTTTACCTTAGCGGTGATAGTTCGGCGCTTCTTTGGTAATTTGAACATCGTGAACGTGGGATTCGCTCATGCCTGCGGAAGTGATTTCGACAAATTCCGCTTTTTCGTGCATTTCTTCGATATTGGCGCAGCCCAAATAGCCCATGCTGGAACGCAGGCCGCCGGTCAGTTGGTGAATGATGTTCACAATCGGACCTTTGTAGGGAACGCGGCCTTCAATGCCTTCGGGGACGTATTTGTCGGTGCTGTCGGTTTTATCTTGGAAGTAGCGGTCGGCGGAACCTTGGCTCATTGCCCCGAGAGAACCCATGCCTCGGTAGGATTTGTACGAGCGGCCTTGGTAGAGTTCGATTTCGCCCGGTGCTTCTTCCGTACCGGCAAACATACCGCCAAGCATGACGCTGTATGCGCCTGCTGCCAGAGCTTTGGCGATGTCGCCGGAGAAGCGGATGCCGCCGTCGGCAATCAGCGGAACGCCGGTACCTTTGAGGGCTTCGGCAACATTGTGAATGGCGGTCAGTTGCGGCACGCCTACGCCTGCAACGATACGGGTGGTGCAAATCGAACCCGGTCCGATACCGACTTTGACAGCATCTGCACCTGCTGCGACCAAATCCAAAGCGGCTTTGGCGGTTGCGATATTGCCGCCGATGACTTGGATGTGCGGATAGGTTTCTTTCACCCATTTCACGCGCTCGATAACGCCTTGGCTATGGCCGTGTGCAGTATCGACGACGATGACGTCGACTCCTGCTCCGACCAAGGCTTTTACGCGCTCTTCGGTGTCGCCGCCGGTGCCGACTGCCGCGCCTACGCGCAAACGGCCTTCGGAGTCTTTGTTGGCATTCGGAAACTCGGTGGTTTTCAAAATATCTTTTACGGTAATCAAGCCTTTAAGCTCGTCTTTTTCGTTCAAGACCAAAACGCGCTCGACTTTATGTTCGTGCATCAGTTCGCGCGCTTCGTCGATGCTTGTGCCTTCGGGGACGGTAACCAAGCGTTCGCGCGGGGTCATGATGGCGGAAACGGGCAGGTCGAGGCGGTTTTCAAAACGCAGGTCGCGGTTGGTAACGATACCTACTACTTTGCCGTTTTCAACGACGGGCAGGCCGGACATTTTGCGTTTGCGTTGCGCGCGCATTTCCAATACTTCGCGGATGAGCGTCGTCGGGGCAACCGTTACCGGGTCTTTCACTACGCCGCTCTCGTGGCGTTTCACTTTGGAAACAGCACGCGCCTGCATTTCGGGCGTCATGTTTTTATGGATAATGCCGATACCGCCTTCCTGCGCCATAGAAATGGCGAGGCGTGCTTCGGTAACGGTGTCCATTGCGGCGGAAAGTAAGGGGAGGTTGAGCGTGATTTCGCGGGTGAGCTTGGTTTGAAGTTTAACGTCTCGTGGCAGCACGGTTGAATGTGCAGGAACCAACAAAACATCGTCGAAAGTATAGGCTTTTTCTACGATACGCATGATGCTCAGTCTTTCAGTTTGTGCAAGATGCACGGCATTATAGCATTTAAATGCCAACCTTGACAAAATTTTGCAAGGGCTTTGTTATTTTTTTACACGATGATAAATGCCCGGAAATTTTGATACCGATTTTGCTTTTTCAACAAAGTTGCCCATATACCTGTTCCCAAATATCCTGTTTATTTCCTAGAAAATGGAGAGAAAGGACAAGCCATTCTCGGCGTAAGGGCTTTAAATAATCACTCAAATATGGTTCGCATTATTGAAATCAGCGGCTATCACAGATTAGACAATGCTGCTCTCCAAGCCCTTAAAAAATCCTCATTTATCTCAAAATTCGAAAAGATATTGAATATTATCGGTTGGTTAAATGCTCATTCGAATCGTTTTTCAGACGACCTTCCTGCCTAAAACAAAGCATTCTCAGCAAGCTCCCCTGCCCTGAAACCTCAAAAACTGTTAAAATGCGAGGCTGCTTGAGCAGATATTATTTTTTGTGCAAAACCGATGTTGACGTGAAACAAACTTAAAGTCGGTTTCATCGTAATTCCAATACCACCATCGGTATAATCGCCGTTGATGTGCTTTCAGCGACACTCACAGGTCGTCTGAAATGTAACAAAGCTACTTTTCTTTTTTCATCCTCATTTGGAGAATATTTATGAGCGCAATCGTTGATATTTTTGCCCGCGAGATTTTGGATTCACGCGGCAACCCCACCGTAGAATGCGATGTATTGCTGGAGTCCGGCGTAATGGGCCGTGCCGCCGTACCGAGCGGTGCGTCTACCGGTCAAAAAGAGGCTTTGGAACTTCGCGACGGCGACAAATCCCGCTACTCGGGCAAAGGCGTATTGAAAGCAGTTGAACACGTCAACAACCAAATTGCCCAAGCCCTGATCGGCATCGATGCCAACGAACAGTCCTACATCGACAAAATCATGATCGAGCTGGACGGCACTGAAAACAAAGGCAATTTGGGTGCGAATGCTACTTTGGCGGTTTCTATGGCTGTTGCCCGCGCGGCTGCCGAAGATTCAGGTCTGCCGCTGTACCGTTACTTGGGCGGCGCCGGTCCTATGGCTTTGCCTGTTCCGATGATGAACGTTATCAACGGCGGCGAACATGCCAATAACAGCCTGAACATTCAAGAATTTATGATTATGCCTGTCGGCGCAAAATCCTTCCGCGAAGCCCTGCGCTGCGGCGCCGAAATTTTCCACGCGCTGAAAAAACTGTGCGACGGTAAAGGCTTCCCGACTACTGTCGGAGATGAAGGCGGTTTCGCACCTAACCTGAACAGCCACAAAGAAGCCCTGCAACTGATGGTTGAAGCAACCGAAGCCGCTGGTTACAAAGCAGGCGATGATGTCTTGTTTGCTTTGGACTGCGCATCCAGCGAGTTCTACAAAGACGGCAAATACCACTTGGAAGCCGAAGGCCGTTCTTACACCAGCGCAGAATTTGCCGAATACCTTGAAGGCTTGGTTAACGAATTCCCGATTATCTCCATCGAAGACGGTATGGATGAAAACGACTGGGACGGCTGGAAACTTCTCACCGAAAAACTCGGCAACAAAGTACAACTGGTTGGCGACGACTTGTTCGTAACCAATCCGAAAATCCTTGCCGAAGGCATCGAAAAAGGCGTGGCAAACGCATTGCTGGTCAAAGTCAACCAAATCGGTACTTTGAGCGAAACCTTGCAAGCGGTTGACTTGGCAAAACGCAGCCGTTACGCCAGCGTAATGAGCCACCGTTCGGGCGAAACTGAAGACAGCACCATTGCCGACTTGGCAGTCGCTACCAACTGTATGCAGATCAAAACCGGTTCATTGAGCCGATCCGACCGCATGGCGAAATACAACCAACTGCTGCGCATCGAGGAAGAATTGGCAGAAGCTGCCTACTACCCCGGCAAAGCCGCATTCTATCAACTGGGCAAATAAGAAAAGGTATTGATGTATGAAGTGGGTAACTGTTGTTTTATCCATCGCGCTTGCTTACTGCCAATACAGCCTTTGGTTTGGAAAAGGCAGTATCGGGCATACGGAAGAATTGCAGGAACAACTTTCCGTGCAGGAGGAGAAAAACCAGACGCTCACTTTGCGCAACCAGTTCCTTGCTGCGGAAGTCGATGATTTGGCGAACGGTCAAGAAGCGATTTCTGAAATTGCCCGTGTGGAATTGGGTTACGTCCAAGACGGCGAAACCTATTACCGTTTTATCGAACGCAGCCGTTAATTGCCCTGATGGGAATAAAAGGTCGTCTGAAAAATTTCAGACGACCTTCTTTTATCTGTAGCTTGGACTTTCCCCGCGAAAACAACTTGGTTTTATAAAAATATTCAGAGTTTGCTGCTACTTCAAACTTTCATATTCCTACCTATGCGGAAATGACGGTATTAATGAGAGTATCTTAATTTTAAATTGTACAAAAAATGAAATGTCCTCAAATAGTGAAATCAACTAAAAATAGAAATAAGAATTGATTGCATTTGACTTTTGAACTAATATAACGCCATTCTTCCTACCTCGTCTGAAGCTTGCCATGCGTTACCACTTTCCGATTTCTGTCGATATGTTTGACTTTCTGACCACAGGCCGATTTGATTATCTGGAAATCGGACAAACTGCAGAAATGATTTTACAAATGTTCCCCGCTCCCGAATGCGTTCCTAAAGGGCTTTTAGTGAAAAAGGGATGGAATATCTGGCTTTATGGCAATATTGAACTGCATTTTTCAGACGACCGCCTTACTCAAATCCGTGCTGATTTCCAACCCGGAGAGCCATTAAACGGAGGACGCTGGTTAAGTCTTAATCCCTGGTTCTTCAATCATGCAGACAAGCTTGATTTGTATTCGACTATTGCAAAACTGGTACAGCACCGCATCGACTTTATCAAAATAGATACACCTTCCGCACTGATTTTGCGCTTGCAAAGCGGTGTGGAGCTGATGTTTGAGAAATTCAGCGGACAGCGGTTATTTGCATTTTGCAAACAGAAAACCACGCTTCCTCAATGGGCGCATGAGCCGGTATAAATTTATGGCGTATTGAACCCATCTGTCTCAAACTCTCCTTCGTCTCATCATAATAAAAAGGTCGTCTGAAATCGATTTTCAGACGACCTTTTTGTTAGGCAACGCGGTATCAAAGTTTCTTCATATAGTGGATTAACTTTAAACCAGTACGGCGTTGCCTCGCCTTGTCCTGAT
>ERZ773046.2138-NODE-2138-length-10182-cov-28.428656_pt1 | contig 10182 bp, 7 predicted proteins | sample MGYA00580634_ERZ773046 | MGnify/ENA primary metagenome ERZ773046 (study PRJEB29015, sample SAMEA2738127) | human oral metagenome | biome: human oral; feature: human-associated habitat; material: saliva | place: China | collected 2159 ... | reverse complement strand
CCCGCGCCGCCAAGGCGATTGAGGGTGCGAACCTGCCGGTGACCGTGCAGGTGGACGGCGGCATCACCGAGGAGACCATTCTGCGTGCCGCGGAGGCCGGCGCGACCTGCTTCGTGGCCGGTAGCTCGGTGTACGGCGTGGACGAGGCGCTTGGCGGCCCGGAGGCGGCCATCGCCTCCCTGCGTGCGGCGGCTGCATCGGTCAAGCGTTCCAAGACCGGATGCGGTTGCGGCCACTAGCGGCCCTCGCCGACGGCGGAACCCCGGAGCCCGCGCACCCCGCTCGTACCTAGAAGGCATCACCGAAACCACGTGCGCCCCGTCGTGGGGAAACGCCCCGTCGCGAACCCCGCGACGGGGCGTTTGCGCGTTGTAAAGGGGCGGGGGAGAGGCTCGTCTGCGCACTCGCTCGATTATTTTGACACTTTGTCATCAAAATTATGACAAATATATGAAAAGTAAAAACCTTGAAAATCCGTGGTAGGGCGGGTCGTTACGCCGGGAATGTATGTGAGACTCTGAATATCTTGAAGTGGCACTCAGATATCTGTAAGGTTAGGTATAGTTTAGTGATATCTAGGGGGAACTATGTCTTTCAACCGAATCGAGCTGACCGACGCTGAAAACCACGGCGCATCGGGCGTTAACCGCCGCGCCTTCTTCGGTCTGGCTCTCGCCTCCTCTGCTGCCCTCGCCCTCGCAGCCTGCAGCAGCGAGACCACCACGACCACCACCTCCGGCGGCTCCGCATCGGGCGACTCGAACTCCGGTGGCACCCGCACCATCCAGGATGTCGATGACGAAAAGGTTGAGGTTCCCGCCAACCCCAAGAAGGTCATCGTGCTCTCCGAGCCGACCCTCGACGGCCTGCTGGCCCTGGGTGTGACTCCGATTGGCTCCGTTTCCGGCCGCGGCCAGTCCGGCGTACCCAACTACCTCGCCGACCGTGCCAAGGACGTTCAGATTATCGGCACCGTCGCCCAGGTGAACTACGAACAGATCGGCAACCTCGACCCCGACCTAATTCTGGTCGACTCCACCGGCGTGGACAAGCGCTCTGAGGCCTTTGAAACCCTCAAGAAGATCGCCCCCGTGGTCTACTGCGGCTACGCCGGCGGCGACTGGCGCATCAACTTCCGCAACGTCGCTAACGCCATGAATATGGTCGACAAGGGTGAAGAGGTCATCAAGGCCTACGAGGCAAGCGCAGCGGCACTGAAGGAGCAGCTAGCCCCCAAGTACGGCGACAAGACCTTCTCCATCGTGCGCTGGGCGGGTAACGGCCCCGCGCTGATTCTGAAGGAACTGCCCGCCGGCCAGGTGCTGACCGACCTGGGCCTCAAGCGCCCCGAGGCGCAGGACCGCAACGGCCAGGGCCACTCCGAACCGGTCTCTCTGGAGAACCTGGCAACCATCGACGCGGACTACATGTTCCTCGGCACCCTCGGCGGCGCAAGCCAGAAGAACCCGAACGCACAGGGTACCGCAGGTCTGCAGGGCGCCGAAGAAGCACTGAATAAGGCGAAGGAAACCTCCGGCTTCACCAACCTGAAGGCAGTCAAGGACGACCACGTGATTCTCGTGGACGGCTCCAAGTGGACCTCCACCGGCGGCCCCCTGCTGCTCAACGGCATTATCGAGGACGTCAAGAAGGCCCTGCCCCTCTAAGCCCTCACCCCTCTCTGGCTTCCCGTAGCGGCTCCGTCGCTGCGGGAAGCTTGCATGACTCACCACCTCGCAAGGAACAACCACCATGACCGATCACCGCCCCGCCCGTGCCGCCGCACGGTACGGCGCTGTCGTTGCGCTTGCCGGCGCGCTCGTGGCTCCCGGTGCGGCCCTGACGGCACCGACCGCATTCGCGGATTCCAAACTGCCGATTGGCGTAGCCTCGGATCCGGCGGCCACCCCCTCGGCAACCCCCAACGCCGAGCCCAGCAAGACCGCGGACCCCACCCAGTCTGCTAGCCCGAACCCCACCTCCGCGTCACCGAAGTCCACCGACTCCAAGCCCGCGAACCCTGCGAAGGCTAATGTCACCATCTCCACCGAGAAGTGGCGCGAAGGCAAGATTGTGGTGCGCGGTGAAGGCTTCGTGAGTAATGCCCCCGGTCGCGGCGCCATATTTGCGCTCAAGTTCCTGGATGCCGTCCCCGATGATGCACACCAGGCCATTAACCCCCTGACCAAGAAGGGCGGCAACTCGCCCGCAAACTTCATGGCAATTGCCAACGAAGACGGCACCTTCGAGGTTGAGGTTCCCCTGCCCACCACCGAAAACACCGGTCTGAGCGCTGAAGAATTGGCTAAGGCAGGCTGGTCTACCGAAAATTCTGAGCACAACGTGCAGATCCTCTCCGGTTCCCTGGGCGGAGCGGATGAGCAGGGTAAAAACTACGACCGCAGCGTGTCGATTCGACAGAAGATTAAGCTCAGCGACACCGCCCCCGAGTACAAGCCCACCGAGGCCCCCGAGGCGATTCACGCGACCGCTCTGACCGACGGCAAGGGCGTGCAGGTGCGCCGCGATGGCTCCACCGTGACCGTGACCGTTCCGGGCGCTGAACCGGGCACCTGGGTGTACGCCGCAACCTACCTGGGGGATTCCCCGCAGGCGCTGTACGCCTCCGGCTGGAAGCGCCTGGACGATAACCGCAGCTTCAGCTACGAAACCAGCGGGTCCATGCCATCGGCCACCTACCGCGTGGTCGTGCACAACGGTAACCAGGGCGCCGAGAACGCCGTGCTTGGCTTTGCCGACATGACCGTCGAGCGTGCCGCGGCACCCCGCGAGGACGTATCCGATGACGGCCTGAGCTCCTACGAGGCAGAGCCGGCGCTTGCCACGGTAGTCACCCCCGCCGAGACCGTCGTGAACCGCGTGCAGGCCAAGGCGAAGGAAGAAGCTCCCCAAAGCACCGCCGCGAAGCCCGAGGCTAAGGCGACCGCCAAGGCTACCAGCTCGCCTTCCGCCTCGCCGCGTTCGACCGCCAGCGCCTCCGCCAGCCCCACGGCCCTGACCGCTCAGGGTCCGACCGTTGAGGGCACCGAGCTGACCGGCGCGACCAAGTGGTTCGTCAACAACGCGAATAATCTGCTGCTCTCCGCGGCCGGCCTGGTGATTCTGGCCCTGGCGCTGACCAGCCGACGCACGAACAAGTAACCCCCCCAAGAGCCCGGGACCGCTCCAGAAAGGGCTCACCCGACCTCCGCCGCCTTTTTCGAGAGTGAGCGCGGCGGAGCCGGGCCAGAACCAACGGGGCGCCCGGCAACGGGACCGCCGGCCGCCCCGGAAAATGTGAAAGGACCACCATGCGTGCACCTTTTTCGGCTGCCTCCTCGAAGGCACCCTTCACCCGTAAAGCCCTGACCGCCTGCGCCGCGGCCTCCCTGGCCCTGGGTCTGGGAATGGGTACCGCCTCCGCCCTGCCCCCGGGCGGCGCGAAGGCTTCCACCCCCGGTACCTCCTCGACCGTCTCCTCCTCCGTGACTGAGCACGGCGTGATTTCCTTTACTCTGAGCGGTTTCCCCGCGAACACCCAGGTGTCGGTGAAGGTTGACGACGGCGATCTGTGCCCCTCCGATGCCGCGCAGGGTGCCTGCGTGGTGCACCAGCAGATGAGCGATGGCAACGGTAACGTCTCCGGCTCCTTCGTGCTGCCGGATGTTGGTACCGGCAAGCACACCCTGCGATTCCTGGCTACGGGTGAGAAGCACGATAAGGACGGCAAATACCTGGGCACCGAGGCCTACACGAACCGCAGCTCCGAGTTCACCGTGACCTCCGAGGGCGGTTCCGATTCGTCGAACTCCTCGAAGTCTTCTTCGCGCCGTACTGGCTCCGAGGACTCCTCGAGCTCGCAGGGCGATGAGTCGAACGGCGAGGTCGAGACCGTGTACACCGATGCCGAGGGCAACGTCATCTCCAAGGAGGAGTATGACCGCCTGAACGCGGAAGCCGGTTCGTCCGAGTCTGCTTCCGCATCGGCTGAGCCGAAGGAAACCGTGAAGGCTACCGCGAGCGCTTCGGCCTCCTCGAGCGCCCCCGCACGCGGTAGCGCCTCCGTACCGTCGGCCTCGGCATCCGCATCTTCTTCGAGCGTGAATAACGCCGAGAAGACCGTGCAGACCGTGACCTACGGCGCCGCATTCCCGTGGGTCGGCGTGATCGTTCTGGGTCTGAGCCTGGTCGCCGCCGCAGCCGTATTGGTGATTCGTAAGCGCTAATATCTCTGAACGTCGGAGGCGGGTGGGGGAGTGCCCCTCCCGCCCTCGGCGTTTTCTCGCGTCGGCACGCACCGTGCCCGCGCCCCCTGTTTTTGTCCTCATCGAGCATGTCTATAGGAGCAATGTGACCGTCAAGAGTGCATCGCCCAGGCCCGCTCCGCACGAGATGACGACGTCCCCGGCCCGCGTGAAGGATTCCGTGGTGCAGGGCCGAAAGCTGGGCCGCCGCCTGGCCTGGCTGGCCCTGCTGGCGCTCCTGCTGGTGGTCGCGGTGGTTGCCTCGCTGCTGTTCGGGTCGAATAATCTGCCGCCGGATCAGGTGGTGGGGGTGTTGACCGGGAATGCCTCTGAGGAGGCCCGGACCATCGTCATGGAGCAGCGCGTTCCGCGTACCCTGGTGGGAATTATCGTGGGCGCGGCCCTGGCGATTGCGGGTTCGCTTATGCAATCCCTGACCCGCAACCCGCTGGCCGAGCCCGGCCTGATGGGCGTGAACGCCGGCGCCTCGGTTGCCGTCATTGGCTCCGTGGTGGCGTTTGGCGTGATGGGTATTTGGCAGTACATGATTGCCGCGACGATTGGTGGCGCGCTGGCCGCGATGCTGGTGTACACCCTGGGCCGTGGCCGTGACGGGTCGATCGTGAAGCTGGCGTTGGCGGGTGTGGCGATTTCTGCCGCGCTGTCGGCGCTCGCGCAGGGCCTGCTGCTGGCCAATCAGGATGCGTACAACGAGTTCCGCCTGTGGGTTTCCGGTTCTCTGGAGGGTCGCGGCATGGATATCGTCTCGACCGTTGGCCCCGTGATTGCGGTGGGCGTGCTGATTGCCTTTGTGGTGGCCCCGGCCATTAACGCCCTGGGCATGGGCGAGGAGGCGGCCACGAGCCTGGGCGTGAGCGTGCGGACCACGCAGAACCTGACCCTGCTGTCGGTGACGGTGCTGGCCGGTGCCGCGACGGCCGCGGTGGGCCCCATCAGCTTTGTGGGTTTGGCGGTGCCGTTCGTGGTGCGCGCCCTGCTCGGTAACGATGTGCGCTGGGTGAACTACGGCTCGGCCCTGCTGGGGCCGGTGTGGCTATTAGGCGCGGATATCCTGGCGCGCGTGCTGGTGGCCCCGCAGGAGACGCAGGCGGGTATTGTGGCAACCCTGGCGGGCGCCCCGGTCTTCCTATTCCTGATGACTCGTCGTAAGGTGGAGGCGCTCTGATGTCGAATAGTTCTGTTTCGGCGCGCTCCGCGTCGACTGTTTCCGCGGCTGCCGGGGCGGGGTATCCCCGCCGCGGCCGCGACCTGGGCGGTCGTCCCGTTCTGACCGTGCGTGGGCCGCTCAGCGCGCAGATTCCGTGGCGCGTGGTCATCCTGAACGTAATCCTGGTGGTGGCTATCGCTTCGCTGGCCTTCTGGGGCATGCTGCAGGGTAACTACAATCTCGCCCCCGAGAAGGTCATCCCGGCGCTTCTGGGCGAGGGCAAGCCGATTGCGGTGACCTTTGCCCAGCAGCGTGCGGCGCGCATCGTGGCGGCCCTTCTGGTGGGTGCTGCGCTGGGCCTTTCCGGTTCGATCTTCCAGGTGATTTCGGGTAACGCCCTGGGCTCGCCGGATATTATCGGTTTCACGAACGGCGCCGCGACCGGTGCCCTGCTGCAGATTATTGTGTTCAACTCCGGGCCCGTGGAGGTTGCGCTGGGCGCGGTGATTGGCGGCTTGGCGACCTCGATTCTGGTGTGGCTGATGACGCGCAATACGGGCCTGCACGGTTTCCGCCTGGTGCTGGTGGGTATCGGCGTGGGTTCGACCCTGGCGGCCTTCAATGCGCTGCTGGTCGTGCGTGCTTCGCTGACTCAGGCGCAGACGGCGGCGTCCTGGCTTGCCGGCTCGCTGAACGACATGACTTGGGAGCGCACGTACTCGCTGCTGGGCCTGCTGCTGGTCGTGACTCCGTTGCTGCTGATGCTGGTTCGCCCGCTGGGAGCCATTCGTTTTGGTGATCAGGTGGCCTCCGGCCTGGGTGTGAGCGTGAACTCCTACCGCGTTGCGGCCCTCTTTATCGGTGTGCTTTTGGTCTCATTGGCGACCGCGACGACCGGACCCATCGCCTTTGTGGCCTTGGCCGCGCCGCACATCGCGAAGAGCCTGGGACGCATCGGCGGGGTGGGTTTCACCTCCTCGGCGCTCATGGGTGCGCTCATGGTGCTCGGTTCCGACCTCATCGGTCGATTCGCTATTCCGGGCCGCATCATTCAGGTGGGTGTGGTGACCGGCGCTATTGGCGGTCTCTACCTGATTTATTTGATTTATCGTGAAAGGACGAGGAGCTAGTGAGCACGAAGACTAGCGTGACCAGCCGCCTTGAGGGCGAGCAGATGGTGGTGGCCTACGGCGAGCACACGGTGCTCAACGGGGTGGACTTTCAGGTTCCCGAGGGTGAGCTGACCGTTATCCTGGGCCCAAATGCCTGCGGTAAATCGACGACCCTGAAGGCTCTGGCCCGCGTGAATCCGCTGAAGGAAGGCGAGGTGCGCCTGGATGGCACGCCGCTGCCGCAGATGAAGTCCCGGGCCATCGCCAAGATTCTGGCGATGCTCCCGCAGACCCCGGAGGCGCCCAGCGGCGTGACCGTGGCGGACGTGGTGGCGCGCGGACGCTACCCGCACCAGTCGCTACTGCGTTCCTGGTCCGAGGAGGACGAGCGGGCCTGCGTGGAGGCGATGAAGGCCGCGAACGTCCTGGAGCTTGCGGAGCGTCCGATTGAGGCGCTCTCGGGCGGTCAGCGTCAGCGCGTGTGGATCGCCATGACCCTCGCGCAGCAGACCCCGCTGATTCTACTCGATGAGCCGACGACCTATCTGGATATCACCCACCAGATTGAAGTGCTGAACCTGACCAAGAAATTGCACGCCGAGGGTCGAACTGTTGCCGTGGTGTTGCATGACCTGAACCTCGCTTTCAGGTATGCTACTCATGTTGTGTTAATGAAGCAGGGACGGATTATCGCTCAAGGTGATCCTCGTGCAATAATTACACCGGAGCTAATTCAGGAAGTTTTTGATCTTCAATCGATCATTATTCCTGATCCGTGTACTGGAACTCCTTTGGTGATTCCGAAGGAACACCAGGACATCCATATCGCCGCCGACGCTATTTCGGCGGCCCGCGAAAGCGAATAGTTTTCGCCCCTAAGCCGCGTGGGAGTTGGCGCCACCCGTATCTATACGGGAGGAAAAGCCGGGCATTGCGCTCTGCAGCTAGCGAGAGGATCTGAGGGACCCAGGATCCCCCGCGCGTAGGGCGCCTACCCGGTGCTCGCCCGTCTTTGACGCATGAACGGACCCGAGCACTGGGTAGGTTCCATCTCTCATGGGATTCCCCTGAGTAAGGCACCGAGACTGCCGCATGAGGCGTACATTGTTGCGTTTGATGCACGGTCTCGGTGCCTTATTTGTTTCTGCGCCCTATGCGATTGCCCCCGCGGCTCTTTCGGGGCGTTTTTCTCTCTCAGATGACGTCATATTTTTGTTCGCTATTTCGCTCAGGTTTGGGTTAGGGATACCATAGAGTGAGGTAGGGGAGGCTAACCAATATTGACGTTCCTCCTCACCGCTAAAGGAGTACTGCATCACGCTACGTTGCTCACGCGCAATATCACCGATGAGGAGGCATGGACAGGGACCGCACGACCCCGAATCCGAAAGCACCATGGAGAGCGCAACCACCACGCAGACTGACACCGCCCCGGCAGACACCACGCTGACCGCCACCCCGCAGGCCGCCGAGAAGGCCGCCGCACAGCAGGTTCGTCCGACCCCTCCCAAGACCCCGCGGCCCGTACCTGCGCCGCGTGTAGACAGTCCCCTCATCACCGCCCTGATTGCCGAGGCCGTGAGCCCCGAAGAGCTGAACGCCCGCATCGTCGAGGTCGTCTCCGAGGGCACCCCGATTATTGAGCCGGTGCTCCGCGAAGACGGCACCGTGGACGAATCCGAACGTATCGCGACCTTCCTGTACCACAATGAGCAGGCGGAGCAGGTGCTGATGTTCATCAACCGCCTGACCGACGAGAAGAACCTCGACCGTTCCCTCATGACCCGCATTGAGGGAACCGGCTGGTGGCAGCTGAGCATGCAGATGGAAACCACATGGCGTGCCTCCTACAACTTCCTGCCCGCGCTGCCGGGCGAGCGTCCCGCCTGGCTGGGCGATGACGACCAGGTGCGCCTGCGCGCCGCCCTGGATGCCGGCGAGGGCGACCCGCTGAACCCCGAAACCGTGTGCAACCGCATCGGCCGTTGCATGGGAGTGGTGCAGCTGGAGGACGCCCCCGTTCAGGAGTTCCTGCTGACCCAGACGGAGATTGACGAGCTGCCCGAACCCGAGTGGATGCAGACCTCTGACGGCCACCAGTACGTACTCGGCCGCGTGGGCAACCCCGCCCCGGACGCGCCGCTGTTCATCCAATTTGATGGTGAGATGTGGTTCAGTCAGGGCATGGAGCAGACCCTCAACCGCGCCCATGAGGCGGGCCGTATTCCGGCGATGCACGTGTTCTTCCTGCACTCTGGCGGTCGTGAGAACCGTTGGAAGGAGCTGAACGGTGACAACCCGATTGCCGACTACTTGGTGGATATTGCGTTCCCGCACCTGGAGGCGGTGCACGGCATTAAGACCGCCCCGCAGAACATCGTGATTAACGGCCAGTCGCTGGGTGGTCTGTCCTCCCTGCTAGCGGTGCTGAGCCGTCCGGAGGCGTTTGGCGGCGCGATTGCGCAGTCCTCGTCGCTGTGGCAGCCGCAGGTCATGGACCGCCTGGACGAGCTGGAGGCGGTGGGTGAGATTGACCGTCTGCGCCACCTGTACCTTGAGATTGAGGTGGGGGAGCAGGAGTGGATTCTGGTACCGCCTCACCGTGAGTTGAAGGCGCGCCTGGAAAAGCTGGGTCTGGAGAACGCCCGTTGCACGACCTTCAACGGTGGTCACGATTATGCGTGCTGGCGCGGTGCGATTGTGCCGGCCCTGGAACGTATCATTGATGCTCATCAGCGGAATGTTGAACGCAGCGAGCAGGACCGCGAGGAAGACCTGCGACAAGCCGCGTAGAGTTGCTCGCTCGCGGGGTAGCTCCCATCCGTGCTGTGCTCACCGTAGAGAACACCCTAAAGCCCGAAACACAGAAATCGAGAGAAGATGACCGTAGAACGTAGCCCCCTGGCCCCCACGCCGCTCATCCCCGAGTCTTTTGCCGCGAAGTACCGCGAGGCCGGCTACTGGATTGACCAGACCATTCCCGAGTTCCTGCTGGACGCCTGCCGCGCTAAGCCGCACTTCCCGGCGCTGGTGGCGATCTCGCACGCGCAGCTCGATGAGAACGGCAAACCCCAGCAGATTCGCCTCTCTTACGGTGAGCTGGAGGCGGCGGGTCGTGCCGCTGCGGCGCGCCTCATTCAGGCTGGCGTGCAGCCGGGCGACCGCGTGCTGCTGCAGCTGGGCAACACCGCCGAGTACCTGGTGTATCTGCTGGGTATTTTCTGGGCGGCGGCGCTGCCGGTGTTCTGCCTGCCGCAGCACCGCACCACTGAACTCGTTCACTTTGCAACCCGCACCGACGCGGCGGCGCACGTGTTCTCTTCGCTGACCCCCGGCGCAGATTTCGCCGCACTGCACGAGGATGTTGCCGCCGAGCTGCGCAAGAACTCCCAGGAGCCGCCGGTTGCCGTTGACGTTGCCGAGCCGCTGACCCCGCTGACCGAGGAGGAGCTCGCCGAAGAGTTCGTGCCCGGCGTCATCCAGAACACCGAGAAGACCCTCGCGAGCGAGCAGGTGGCGTTCCTGCAGCTCTCCGGCGGTACGACCGGCATCTCGAAGCTGATTCCCCGCACCCACGCCGCCTACCTGTACTCGGTGCGCGGCTCGGTGGATATCTGCAAGCTGAACAACAACACGACCATGCTCGTGGTGCTGCCCG
>ERZ773046.2137-NODE-2137-length-10188-cov-6.486727_pt1 | contig 10188 bp, 11 predicted proteins | sample MGYA00580634_ERZ773046 | MGnify/ENA primary metagenome ERZ773046 (study PRJEB29015, sample SAMEA2738127) | human oral metagenome | biome: human oral; feature: human-associated habitat; material: saliva | place: China | collected 2159 ... | reverse complement strand
GCGCTCAGAACGGCCAGACGAGGGGGATGATGACGACGCAGACGATGAGGGAGAGGAGGACGAGCGGGAGGCCGATTTTGACGTAGTCCATGAAGCGGAACTGTCCCGCGGCGAGGACGAGGGTGTTTGGCGGGGTTGCGACCGGTGTGGTGAACGCGCAGGAGGCGGCGATGCCGATCGCCATGACGATCGGGTACGGTGCCGCGCCGATGATTTGCGCGATGGAGATGGCGATGGGCGCGAGGAGTGCCGCTGCCGCCGTGTTGGACATGAACTGGGTCAGCCCGCACGAGAGGATGAACATTGCCGTGATGATGAGCATCGGCGAGGGCGCATCCCCCATGAGTCCGACGACGATGTCCGCGATGAGCTGTCCCGCGCCGCTGCTCTCCATGGCGTTGGCGAGCGGGAGCATCCCCGCAAAGAGGAAGATCGTTGTCCAGTCGACGCCGCGATACGCCTGTTTCTCGGTCAGGCAGCCCGTCAGGACGCAGGCGAGCGCACCGATGATGGCGGTGGTCTCCATGGCGACACCGATGCTCTTTTCGAGTACCATGGCGAGGACGACAGCGATGAGGATGACGGCACAGATAACCATTTTGCGCGGATCCTTTTTCTCCTCCGCAGTCTCCTCGGGGGCACTCTCCAGGGCGAGGTGACGCGGACAGAGGCGCCGGCCGATCGTGAGCATGTAGACCATGCCCATGAGGGAGAGGGGGATGCCGATCCACGCGAATTCAAAGAAGCCAAAGGGGCGCAGATGCGCCGTCTCCAGCGTCGCGCTCATGAGGATGTTTGGCGGTGTGCCGATCATCGTGATCGTGCCGCCGACGTTCGCGGCAATGGCGAGCGCCATGAGCTGCGGCGAGACGGGGATCTGCGCCGTGCGGCAGATCTGGATGACGACGGGCATCAGACACGCGACGGTCGCCGTGTTCGAGGAGACCGACGAGAGGATGATCGTGATGAGCATGAGGGCAGCCATCAGCGCGCGCTCGTCCGTGCCCGATTTTTTGACGACGGCGATGCCGATCTGCTGTGCCAGCCCCGTGCGGAACATCGCCGCACCGATGATGAACATGCCCGCAAAGAGGACGACGGTGGGGTTCGACAGCCCCGCAAAGACCTGTGTCGGCGTCAGTACGCCGAGCAGCCCGAGGACGATTGCCGCACTCATTGCCGTGACGGCGAGCGGAATGACCTCGGTCGCAAAGAGCACCGCCGCGACGGCGAGGACGATGAGCGTCAGTGTTGCCTGATCCATAGATTTTTCTCCATTCCCTATCGGTTCAGTTCTTCCTTGGCATTATTTCCCATCATGCCCAAATTTATTTATATGAGTTGGTATAATTCGCGATAAAGCGTCTCGTTCCTGCCTGCTGCCGGCGCGGATCATATTCTTTTCGGAGAAAATGGCGCAGTGCCTTAGAGGCTCGGATCAAATGCAAATGCGGCCGCCAGACGAAGCACTGCAGAGCATTACGATGCACGTAGTTTTCTCCGCAGAAAGTTGCTTGAAAAAGCGGTCGGATCCAGATAAAATAGACATAGATGGTATGAGGCAAGGTGATGTGATGCTTGAGCGAAACGAAGAGATGTATATGGAGGCGTGCTAAACCGGTATATGAAGTACGGCGTATGTTTACGGATACAGCAGGTGTGGTCGAGGACGGGGCGCATGTCCTTTATGTCAATGGGGAGGAGCGAAGCAACAGTCCACTTGGACGTCTGATGCACGATTTCTTCTGTACGGATCCGAATGATATGTATCATGAGGTGCTTGCTGAGCGGGTACGATATTTCAAAGAAGATGAAAAGGGGGTTGCTTCGATGTGCAGAGTGATGGAAGAGCTTTATAATGACGGCGTCGCGCTTGGTGAGGCGCGTGGAGAGATTCAAGGAGCAGAGACGGAGCGGCTGAGGAGTATCAGGAGTCTGATTGAACGCATGGGCATCACTGCCGAAGCTGCCATGGATGCGCTCAGTATCGCAAAGGATGAGCAGTCCAAGTATCTGGCGCTTTTGTAAGAAGACAAAATGAAGGCGAAAAGCACCCCGATGGCAGATACTGTCGGGGTGTTTGTGCGCTACGGATGAACTTTCTCAAAACGATACTCCTGCGCGGCGTCCGGATATTTCGTGCGGTCGACTGCGCTCAGGAACATCGTGAGCGGGCGCGCATAGATGCCGTATGTCCCGTAGAGTGCCTGATATATGGCGAGCTGCTCGCCCGTCTCCGTGTGCTCCGCCACCGTCTCGATGCGGTAGAGATTCCCCTTGAAGTGCCGCCAGATCTCGCCGTGCTGTGGTGTTTTGCGTGTCATTGTTTCCTCCTGTTTTAGGATGATGATAGGGATTGGTGGAACGCCTGTCAATAGCTCTTTTGAAAAGAAAATCATGCAGCGTCTTTTATCTGGCGCCAAATTCGTGTAAAATCGAAACAGGAAGGCTGGAATGACAGGTGTATTTCTCTAGCGATAAATGTCATTCTGATGGGTAAGGAGCGTAATGACATGCAACATCTGGTGAACTTATCAAATGGCGTACAGGTACCTGCACTCGGGCAGGGGACGTGGCATCTCGGTGATTCACCAGAACGATATGATCAAGAACCTGCGGCGCTTCGTGCCGGCATCGATGCGGGGATGACCCTCATCGACACGGCGGAGATGTACGGAAATGGGCGCACAGAACGTCTGGTCGGGGCGGCGATTCGCCCCTATGAGCGCAGTACGATCTTCCTTGTGTCGAAAGTTCTTCCGTCGAACGCATGCGGGGCGCGGTTCATGCAGTCCCTCGAGCGGAGCCTTTCCTATCTTGGGACGGACTATCTCGACCTTTACCTTTACCACTGGCGCGGCAGCGACCCGCTCACGGAGGTGGTTGCAAGCATGGAGGCGGCGAAGGCACAGGGGAAGATCCGTGGGTGGGGGGTCTCGAATTTCGATATTGATGATATGGAGGAACTCTGGCGTGTCCCGGGCGGCGAGAACTGCCTCGTGAATCAAGTGCTCTACCACATGGGATCACGCGGGATAGAGTACAGCCTTCTGCCGTGGATGCGGGAGCACGATGTTGCCCTTATGGCGTATTGCCCGCTCGCGCAGGCGGGGCGGCTCTCCTGTGATCTGTTCGGGAGTCCCGTTCTGAAATCCCTCGCGGAAAAACATGGAGCAACCCCGGCGCAGATTGCTCTTGCGTGGGCCATCCGAGACAGGCATACGATTGCGATTCCTCGCACAGGGCGAAAGGAACACGCACTGCTCAACGCCGGTGCAGATGGGATCGCCCTCACGGAGGATGACTGCGCGGCGCTCGACCGAGCCTTCCCGCCGCCAACCCGCAAAGAGCTGCTGGACATTGAGTAGATTGAACCGTATAGCACGCCCCCCGATGGCTGCATGCCTTCGGGGGGGATTTTGTTATGTGCGTAATGCCTGTGTCCGCCAAGGTGCGAGGGAAAAGTCCACGCTTTCGGCAACGTGATCGATGATACGGTTGTCAATAACGGTGAGGAGCGTACGATGACTTTCGAGGACGCGCTCTATGCTTTGCGCGGTGTAAGAGTTTACCATTGAACGTTGGAGGTAGTCGATAAGACTACGATAGATGGAGCGAATGACATGATTTTTGCACGCATCTGCCATGATTTTATGGAAGTCCATATCGTTTGCAAGTAGTGTCTCACTGTCACAGCCCGTTGAGGCTAGTGTCGAGAGTTCATCGAGATTCTCATGTAGGAGTGCCCGTTCAGAAGCGTTGCTATCATAGTTGCGGATGATGAGTTCCATGACATCGATCTCGAGAATTTTGCGAAGTTCCTCGATCTCCTCCAAGGCAGGATCCGCAAGACAAAGATTATAGAAGAGCGTATCGCGAAACGCCTTGCCACGTCCATTAGAAACGAATGTACCGACGCCGGGCTGCAGCTCAAGCAGGCCTTGTGCACGCAGTGTGCGAATCGCCTCGCGTAGGGAACTGCGACCGACGCCGAAGGCCGCACACAGCTCTGTTTCGGGGGGCAGTCGGTCACCCGCGCGAAGACGGCGATCAATAAGTTGCTGCTTGATGTTGGTGACGACGAGTTCTGCAGCAGATATGGATTGGTGTTTGACATCCGGTTCTAGGTGCACGGTAGTGCCGCCTGCATTCATGAGCATCGATATAAATCCCTCCTGTATTTATTCCTTGCTTGCGTTTCATTATAACAGAAGTACTAGGAAAAGGCGAATCAATCATCTTGAGGACAATGCTTTATTTACGAAGCGTTCGATAAAGAAAAATATATCAAATACACACAATTTTTTATACAAACATGATAAATATTCTTTACAATAAGATAATAATATGTTATATATAAAGCATAAGAGTCAGATGTCTGATGTCTGATTTACTGTTAGGAATAGGGGAAGAAATTGAGGCGGCGATGAGAATGAATGCTGTCGAGCTTCCCGAAAAAAGGAGGAAAATGTATGGAGTCTGCGGAACTGAAAAAAATCGCAAAGAGACTGCGATTCGAGGCTGTTCGCATGATCTACGAGGGCAAGGATGGACATCCGGGCCCCGCACTCTCGATTGCCGATATCATGGCGACACTCTACTTCGACATCATGCACGTAGATACTGATCACCCGGATGATCCCGACCGTGATCGTTTCATTCTTTCAAAAGGGCATGCGTGTCCGATTTACTATGCGGCACTGAACGAGCGTGGATTTTTGAAGCCGAAGGTCCAAGATTATCGCCTACGCGCACTGGACAGTATCTTCCAGGGACACCCCTCCATGCACAGTGGTGTTCCAGGCATCGATATGACAAGCGGTTCGCTCGGGAATGGCATTGCGATCGGAGCTGGAATGGCAGTTGCGGCGAAGGCACATAAGAAGGATTTCTACACCTATGTGATCTGCGGCGACGGTGAGCTGCAGGAGGGAATCATCTGGGAAGGCGCGAACGTTGCAACCGGACAGAAACTGGATAACCTTGTTGTATTCATCGACAAGAATAACTGGCAGAGTTACAAGTCGGTAGAGTTCACCGTTGGCCTGAACAATGTTGCAGAGCGCTTCCGTGCATTCGGCTGGGATACACAGGAAATTGACGGGCATGATGTGGATGCAATCAAGGCTGCTGTAGCGAAGGCCAAGAAAGTTGTCGGAAGGCCGCATGCGATCGTCTGCGATTGTGTCAAGGGCTATGGCTTGAGCTATATGGCAGACAACAATGCGTGGCACAAGGGGGTGCCGACGGATGAAGAGTGGGCGATTGCAAAGAGCGAGCTGGGAGGCGAGTGAGATGGCTAAGTTTAAGGGGACGCGTGAAGCATTCGCGGCAGCGATGATGGACTTGGCGGATGAAGGGAAGGATGTCTACGGCGTTTATCCCGATGCGCTCAAGGCAATGCGTGCAGTTGCATTTGGCGACAAGTATCCGGAACGCTACATTGAATGTGGGATTGCCGAGCAGTGTGCAGTGGACGTCGCCGCAGGCATGGCGAGCGCAGGCTGCATTCCGTTTGTCGGAACGTACTGCGGCTTTATGACCATGCGTGCAGGTGAGCAGATGCGTACCTTTGTCGGCTATACAGATCTCAATGTGAAATGTGCCGGCTTCAACGCGGGGTGTCTCGGCGGCGAACGTGAAGGGGTCACACATCAGTTTTATGAGGATCTGGCCTTTGTCAGCTCCTTACCAAACTTTACAATTCTGACGCCGGCAGATGGCAATCAGATGTACAAGGCTGTGCGCTATGCCGCTGAGATCCAGGGCCCGGTTTACATTCGTGGTGGATCGGGGCGCGAGGCAGATGTTTTTGCACCGGAGGCGCCATTCTCTTTGGACGGAATCACTGTACTGAAGGAATATGGGACAGATGCAGTACTCTTCTCGAACGGCTTTGTTCTAGATCGTGTGATGGCTGCAGCAGAGGAGCTGAAGGCACGGGGCGTTAATGTCACGGTGGCAGACATCAATATCCTCTATGGTAAAAACCCACAGAAGATTCTTGATGTCATGGAAAAATCCACCTGTGTTATCACAGTCGAGGATCATAATATCAACGGGGGGCTCGGTTCGTATATCAGTCGGCTGGCAACAGAGAACAAGCCGGTTCGAGTGAAGCGCATTGCACTCACGGGCTATGCAGAGTCCGGTGCCGCCAAGGAACTTGGCGACCGCTATGGTTTTAGCCCTGTTGGTATTGCGGAGGAGACATTGAAAGTTCTTGAGAAATAATCTCTGCGCATGATGTTCAGAATGGCAGAAAGGAACCGAATCGATGAATAAGATCAAGGTTGCTGTGATTGGTGCAGGTGGGAAAATGGGAACTCGCACCTCGAACAATCTTATTACCCATTTTTCTGATAAATTTGACGTAAAACTGGTGGAGACCTATGCTCCTGCAGTCGAGCGCATTGAAAAGGAGCGTGGCCTCTCGGTATCTCCCGTCAAGGAGGCTCTTGCCTTTGCGGATGTTGTCGTCTTCGCAGTACCGGATACGATGATTCGGACGCTTTCGGCAGAATATGTACCCCTGCTGCGTCCAGGTACGGTGTTCCTCATCCTCGATCCCGCTGCTGCAGTGGCAAAGGAGTTGACGCTACGCGATGATTGTACGTTCGGCGTTGCACACCCTTGCCATCCATCCTATTTCAAGTGGCAGAAGGAAGAGGATGCATACCGCGACCGATTTGGCGGTGAGGGCGGTCATCAAGATATCGTCATGTCGAAGATCTGCGGCGATGATACGAAGTTCGAACTGGCGCAAGAAACAGCACGCTGTATGTATCGCGCAGATAAAGCGTATATCATGACCTCCGAGCAGATTGCATTTCTCGAGCCGACTCTTGTAGAGATCCTCGGGGCGAGCACACTGTATGCAATGGCGGAGACTGTGGATGAGGCGGTGCGCCGTGGCATTGACCGTGAGGCGGCAGTCTCATTCCTCACAGGACACATATTCAATCTGAGCGCAAACTTCCTCGGCTATCTTCCGGGCAACCCTCCTGTTTCCGATGCATGTAAGGTTGCGATTGGTATCGGTAATCGTCATGTGCTGCGTGACGACTGGAAGAAGATCTGGGAGGACGACATGCTGGAAAAGGCAATCGCCACCATGCTTCATCCCGAACATCCGCAGCTTTGAGAAATTGGACAGATGAGGTTTATTTTCTGAGAGAGAAAAGGAGAATTCAATATGTTGAAGCGACTGACCCTCTTAGCCATGGCGATCACCCTGGCGCTCGCAATGATCGGCTGCGGCAGCAGCGACAATGGTGCCGCGAAACCTGTACAAAAGGGGGACGAGGTAAAACTTCTCGGCAGCGAAACGGCAAAGACGCATCTCAAGGTTGGCACGACGACTGCGCCGGATGGGCACTATGTTCTCGGCTTGGTTGAGATGCAGAAAAAGCTCGAGGAACTTTCAGGCGGCACCATGACCGTTGATATCTACCCGAACTCTGCACTCGGCGGTGAGTCCGACATGATCGACAACGTCTCGCTTGGCACGCAGGATATGGTGCTCTCTTCAACGGGACCGATTCCGACCTTCTCGGATGCGACAAAGAACTGGAGTACACTGGATTTGCCCTATCTTTTCGAGTCGCGTGAAGAAGCGTATAAGGTTTTGGACGGCGACATTGGCAAGGAGCTCTTGGGCGCATTCAACGGTACGGGGGTCAAGGCAATCGGTTTTTGGGAGAATGGTTTCCGCGAGCTGACGAACAACAAGAAGGAAATCAAGACACCGGCAGATCTTGCAGGCATGAAGATCCGCACGATGGAAAACCATGTCCACATGGCAACTTATTCGGCACTTGGTGCAACGCCGACGGCGATGGCGTGGGGAGAAATTTTCTCTGCACTTCAGCAGGGAACGGTCGATGGGCAGGAGAACCCGCTCGCGATCATCTTGACGGCAAAGGTCTATGAGGTGCAGAAGTACATTTCGATGATCGACCTATTTTACAGTCCCTGCGTACTCATGATCAATGAGGATACCTACAACAAATTCACCGACGAGCAGAAGAAATGGTTTGATGAGGCGGCTGAATACGGGAAGATGAAGGAGCGTGAGATATCCAAGAACATCGATGCGAGCGCCCGTCAGCGTTTGATGGAACAGGGCATTGTATTCACGGATGTCAATAAGGAAGAATGGATGAAGGCGACGGAGCGCGTCTATCAGGACAACTCTCTCGGGATCGACCAAGGGCTGCTCGCACGCATTCGCACGATCACCGGGCGCTAAGTATTTGTAGATAATAGCCGAATCTGAGGTGGGCTTATGAAAAAACTGGTTGACAGCTTTGCGAAAGTCATCGAAGCCTTTTTGGTTATCCTCATGGCATTGATGGTTCTTGTCGTTTTTCTAGCGACCGTTGGGCGGTACTCGCAGCTTTTCGCCATCCCGTGGAGCGAGGAGTTCGCACGGTACTGTATGGTTGCGATTGTCTACCTCGGATTGATGCTTGCATCTCTGCAGGAGCGTCATTTCATTGTCGATCTGGTGCCGTTGCTCTTTCGGAAGTCACCGCGTATTATCCTCGGTGCGAATGTTGTTGTTACGGTTCTGCTCGATGTATTTGCGGTCTTTATGGCAAGGTATGGCTGGGATGTTGTATCGAAGATGCTTGCACAGGGGAAGCTCAGTCCTATGCTGAAACTTCCTCTTGGCGGGGTTTACGCCTTGATTCCTGTTGGGATTGTGCTCATGGCAGTGTTCTACACCTATCATATGGTACAGAAAATCCGCGATGATTCTACGGGTGGACAGGTGAAGACTGAGGAGGAGGTGACGCTCTGATGGAAATAGCAGGAATTCTCTTTGCTGTTCTCTTCCTCGTGCTCTTCTTGGGTGTTCCTATTGCAATCAGCTTGGGCATTGCAGCGGTTGTCACCATGATGGTCACCAACAATCCTCAGTATCTTGCCTCGGTTCCAACGCGTATGTTTACGCAGTTGGACAGTTTCACACTTATGGCCGTTCCGTTTTTCATTCTCGCCGGTAATATCATGGCTGTCGGTGGGATTTCGGATCGACTGATCGGTTTCATTGAGCTTCTGTTGCGCCGTCTGCCCGGGCGGCTCGCATGCATCTCGGTTGTTGCATCGGCCTTTTTCGGTGCGATTTCAGGGTCCAATCCGGCGACAGTGGCAGCCATTGGCGGCATTACTTCACCGAAGATGCTTGAAAAGGGATACCCGCGTGACGTGACGGCAGCAATTGCAGCGTCTTCGGGGACACTCGGTGTGGTCATCCCGCCGTCCATCGGAATGGTTACCTATGCTGTGACGGCAGGAGTTTCGGTTACGGCAATGTTTCTTGGCGGTTGGATTCCCGGCATCATGCTCGCCGTCGGATTGTGCGTCATGAACATGATCAAATGTAGGAATTTTGATACGCCGGATCGTACGCCGTATCCCGCGAAAGAATACGTTGTACGCTTTAAGGATGCATTTCTTGCACTCCTGATGCCAGTGATAATTCTCGGCGGCATATACTCTGGTATCTTTACCCCGACAGAATCCGCGGCGGTAGCCTGTGTCTATGCGCTGGTTGTCTCCGTCTTTGTCTTTCGTGAGGTGGATGCAAAGAAGTTATATGATATCTTTGCAGAGAGCTGTGTCAGTTCGGCTATCGTCATGTTCATCATCAGTATGTCGGCGCCCTTCAGTTGGTTCATGACAACGGAGAACATCCCGACCATCCTGTCGAGTACGATTATGGCTGCGTTCAGCAGCAAGTATGTCATCCTCTTGATGATGAACCTCTTACTGCTCTTCCTTGGCTGTTTCCTCGAGACGCAGTCCATCATCCTGCTTGTCACACCAATTCTGCTTCCGATTGCTGTGGCTCTCGGTGTGGATCCGATTGTTCTGGGGCTCATCATCATTGTCAACACCTCGATAGGCATGATTACCCCACCAATGGCAGTCAATATATTTGTTGCAAGTAGTATTACCAAGGCGAGTATAGGTGCGATTTCGAAACGAGTCATCCCTTATTTGATCCTCGAATTTGCTATCTTGCTCTTCTATATGTACGTGCAGGTCGTTTTTGACATCTCCTTTGCCCCATGATAAAATTTTCGCATAGGGATAGAACGTACTTCAAAAAGGAGGAAATACGATGAAGATTGTAGTGCTAGACGGATATACAGAGAACCCGGGGGACATCAGCTGGGC
>ERZ773046.2134-NODE-2134-length-10195-cov-4.471992_pt1 | contig 10195 bp, 7 predicted proteins | sample MGYA00580634_ERZ773046 | MGnify/ENA primary metagenome ERZ773046 (study PRJEB29015, sample SAMEA2738127) | human oral metagenome | biome: human oral; feature: human-associated habitat; material: saliva | place: China | collected 2159 ... | reverse complement strand
GGCTGCCAAGTGGTTGACCAAGTAGAGACACTTGCCATCGAGCGCATAAAGAAGCTCTTCGGTGCAGAATACGCCAATGTACAGCCGCACTCCGGTGCACAGGCAAACCAGGCAGTGCTGCTTGCTGTGCTGAAACCTGGCGACACCTTCATGGGACTCGACCTTGACCAGGGCGGGCATCTCTCTCATGGCAGTGAGGTGAACACATCAGGCATCCTCTATCATCATATAGGCTATACGCTCAACCGGGAGACTGGACGTGTCGACTATGACGAGATGGAACGGCTCGCCCGGGAGCACAAGCCGAAGCTCATCATCGGCGGTGGCTCCGCTTACAGCCGTGAATGGGACTATAAGCGTATGCGCCAGATTGCCGACGAGGTGGGGGCATTGCTGATGATCGACATGGCTCATCCTGCAGGACTTATCGCAGCAGGGCTGCTCGACAACCCCGTGAAGTATGCACACATCGTTACCACGACAACCCACAAGACCCTCCGCGGTCCTCGCGGCGGTGTCATTCTCATGGGCAAAGATTTCGAGAATCCCTGGGGCCTGACAACGAAGAAAGGTGTTGTGAAACCGATGTCCATGCTCCTCAATTCTGCTGTCTTCCCTGGGAACCAAGGCGGTCCGCTGGAGCACGTCATTGCAGCCAAGGCTGTCGGGTTCGGCGAGAATCTCCTGCCAAGCTGGAAGGAGTATGCCCTTCAGGTAAAGAAAAATGCTGCCGTACTCGCCCAGGCACTCGTTGACAAGGGCTTCAGCATCGTCAGCGGTGGTACGGACAACCATTCCATGCTGCTCGACCTGCGTCAGAAGTACCCTGACCTAACGGGTAAGGTGGCTGAGACGGCCCTTGTTGCAGCTGACATCACAGCCAACAAGAACAAGGTTCCGTACGATGAGCGTTCTGCTTTCCAGACAAGCGGTCTGCGTCTTGGAACAGCAGCCATGACGACCCGCGGCTGCAAGGAAGACATGATGCTGCTCTGTGCCGACCTCATCGACGAGGTGCTGGCAGACCCGGAGAACGAGCAGGTCATCAAACGTGTACGTGAGAAGGTGAATGAGACGATGAAGGATTATCCGCTCTTTGCTTACTAAGGGCAATATCATTGCTGTATCTAAAAGATACAAAACAAAAGAAGGTGTGCAGGATTTCCTACACACCTTCTTTTGTTTTCCCTGCCAGGACATTGGTTTGAAGCCTTGAGGAAACCGGGCACAATAAGGCTTTCATATTCGGCAGAGGGAGGTCCGGATGGACTTTTTTAATAGAACAGGCATGAAATCCGATATTTTTATGTAAGTTTGCAATCGCAATAGGTTCATTACCCAATATGATTAAAAAGGGAAAGCGGTGAAAATCCGCTACTGTCCCGCAGCTGTAAGCTATCCGCCGGGCAAACTGAAGCCACTGGTTCTGCTAATCCGGGAAGGCGTTTGCCCCCATTTGGATAACAAGTCAGAAGACCTGCCATTGCAAGTCATTGCATCCCTCGAGGAAGGGCACTGCATAGAATCCTTTGAAACAAGCAAGAAGACATGAGGCGACTGGCTTCTTACACATTGTTGTTGTGCCCGATCGGAACAATGGCACAGACTGTCGGCGCAGATTCGGTTCATTCGATACAGGAAGTAGTGGTCAATGGGTTCCATATTCCCGGAAACATCTTGTCAAGTTCACCCGTACAGACGCTCTCGCACGCTGATATGGAACGGCTCGGCATCATCGACATGGGTGATGCCCTGAAGCAGTTCGCCGGCGTACAGGTAAAGGATTATGGTGGCGTAGGCGGTATGAAGACGGTCAATATCCGTGGGCTGGGTGCGGGACATACGGGGGTTGTCTATGACGGCGTACAGGTCGGCGACTGCCAGAGCGGACAGGTCGACCTCTCCCGCTTCACCCTTGACAATGTGTCGCTCGTTAGCCTCCAGATAGGACAGGACGATAATATCTACCGGAGTGCCAAGTCTTTTTCATCCGCAGGCCTGATAAACATCAGTACATTGCATGACAGCAATAATGACCGCAGGAACAGCCTTGCTGCAACCGTCCGTACAGGCAGCTATGGCCTGTTCTCCCCTTCCCTACTCTACCACCGGCAATTCTCCCGTCTCGGCATCAGTGCATACGGGAGCTGTGAAAGGGCCGACGGCATCTATGCGTTCAAACTGAAAAACGGCAACAGGACCATCCATGAACACCGTAACAACAGCGACATTGAGACGTGGCGGGGAGAGCTGAACATGGACTGGCAGCCCGGCAACCATCAGACGATGAAATGGAAGACTTACGGTTTCGTGTCTCATAGAGGACTGCCGGGGGCTGTCATCTATGACAACCCCTACTCTGCCGAAAGACTTGTCGACAAGAATGTGTTTACACAATTCGCCTATGAGAATAGATTCAGCCGGTGCATCAAGCTGAAAGCAGCTGCCAAGTGGAACTACACGTGGTCGCGCTATTCGGATGTACCTGCCGCCGGCTACAAGGAGGACATCTACAGGCAACAGGAGGCCTATCTCACTGCAACATTATGGAGTGCGCCTATGCGGGGACTGCATCTGTCGCTGGCACAGGATTATGCCCGCAACCACCTGTCCATGACGCTTGCGCAGGCGGCCAATCCGACACGCAATTCGCTGTGGACGGCATTGGCAGCCAGCTATCATGCCGGGCAGTTCACCATCAACACCTCCCTCCTTGCAACGAATATTACGGAACAGACAGAACAGGGCCGTCCTTCTGACGGTTTCCACCGGCTCTCTCCAGCTTTCAGCCTGCAATGGCACTGTCTGGAAGGGCTTCGCTTCCGTCTCGGCTACAAGGACATCTTCCGGACACCTACGTTAAACGAACTCTATTATACAGGCGTAGGCAACAGGCATCTGCATCCGGAGAAATCAAGACAGTGGAATCTTGGAGCAACCTACAGTTATGTGTTCAGCCACATGATTCAGCTTTCGCTGACGGCTGACGGCTATTTAGGAAATGTCACAGACAAAATCATCGCTGTGCCCAAGATGTTCTACTGGCAGATGATGAATGCCGGAAAGGTACGACAGATAGGACTCGATCTGTCTGCCAACATGGAAAAACGATGGAATGAGGGGTTGTCAGTCAGTGTTATTGGGAGCTACAGTCTTCTCAAGGCTACCGACAGAACCGACCCTGCCGATGTCTACTATGGTGACCAGATCGCCTATACTCCACGCCATTCAGGGGCTGCGAGCATACTGCTGCACACATCATGGGCCGACCTTGGTTACAATGTCTTGTGGATGGGCGAGCGTTACTCATTGGGCTATGCCATTCCGCAGAACCGAATGGCAGGCTTTGCCGACCACAGCATTACACTGTCCAAGGAACTTCGTGTCTTCCATCAGCAGCTGCGAATACAGTTCGACTTGCGCAATCTTGGAAACAAAAACTATGAGATAGTAAGGTTCTACCCCATGCCCGGTACGAACTGGCGGCTCTCTATAAGCTGGAAAGGCCGTGGAAAGGTAAAAAGGTAAAAAAGGAAAAAGGGGAAGGAAAAAAGAAAAAGATGAGAGGAGGAAAATGGAAAAGCAAGATGTGAAAGCAGAAGCATTAAAATCAATTATATTTAAAACAACAAGAACAATGAAAAAGAATCTTCTTGCGCTGGGCATCATCCTGATGGCTGCGCTTACGTTCACCGCCTGTAGCGATGACAATGACTTTGACGACGGAAGACAACAGCCGGAGGTCGCCAATCCTACAACTTACGTTGCCTGCGCCGGCAATTTCAAAGCCAACGACGGCACTGTCGGCATCCTCTTCTATAATGCTACGGCACGCCCGACATCACCCTTCCGTTATTACGATGCTTATACTGCACAGAACGGGGAAGAGGTGGGCGATGCCCAGGACCTGATCGTCGTCGGAGACAAGGTGGTCATAACCGGGACGACTTCTTCAAAGATAGAAATCCTGAACCGTTTAGGACGGCTTGAAAAGAAAATCCTCATGCCGAAAGTTGAGCCACGCTATCTGGCTACAGACGGAAAGTATGTTTACTTCTCGGCATACAGCGGGAAAATCTACAAGATGAATCCCAATGATCTGCAGAAGCCGATCATCGACTCTGTTGAAGTCGGTCCATATCCGGAAGCAATCTCTGTTGCAAACGGAAAGCTCTATGCGAATATGTCTGACCACAACTTTGACAACAAGGGTAAATCCATTTCCGTTGTCGACCTCGGTTCGTTCAAGAAAGTCAAGGAGATAGAAGTAGTGCTGAACCCTTACAACCAGAGTATTGCTGTGGGCAATGACATTTATTTTGTTTCCAATTACCATAGCGAGAATGCCCTCGTGCAGAAGATTGATGCAACAACCGACAAGGTTACCAGCGTCTGCAAGGCAAGTGCCATTGCCTATGATGCACCGAAGAAAGCACTCGTATGCTTATACGCAGCTTACTATGATACGGCTAAGCGGTTCTTCTTCTATGATCTGAAGACCGGTGCGGAGGCCGACATCGCCATGACGGGACTGAAGAGTCCGCAGCAGGTGAACGTAGACAGCAAAGGACAGATTTATGTCATTGACAACCCGAGTTACAAGGCACCGAGCGAAGTGTTCTACTATTCGCCGGCAGGCAAGCTCATCCAGGGGAATATCCAGGTGGGCTACAGCGCACAGAACGTGAGATTCGCCAATTAAGCAATATTGGGGAAAGAAGACTGCTGCACGCTGACGGCGGTCTTTACAGACCGAACATATCCTATCAGGCAGGGGGAGCATCGATGCAGATTGACGCTCCCTCTGCTTGTTGTCTGCCGGCAGGACAAAGTCCCTTTTCTTGCCGCCTTGCCTGCCGGGCTTGTCACACAGGGTTCGCTTATCTTCCTCCAGAATCATATTTCTTACAAATCACTTTGTCTTTCCATATCTTTTTTATACTTTTGGCAGCAGAAATCAAGAATAACGGAATGAGACAGATCATTAACCATTTCACAGACGACGACCTCTACAAGCTGACCATGTGCTGTGCCGTCATTGACAATTATCCACGTGCGCACGTGCGTTACCAGTTTGTAGACCGTGATGATATGGTCTATCCTGATGGATTCGCCCGTGAAGTGGAACACCAGATAGAGTTGCTGGAGTCGGTAGTCATTACCGATGAGGAGATAAGTTTTCTTCGCCAGAAGTGTTATTATCTGCCCGAATGGTTCTTGACTTACCTCCGTGGCTTCCGCTTTTCACGTGACTGGGTGAAGGTGTGGCAGAATGACCAGGGGCATCTTCATGTTGAGTTTGAAGGGCTGTGGGCAGACACGATACTGCTTGAAGTGAAGGTACTCGCCATCATTTCAGAGCTGTTTTATATGTTTAACGAACAGGCACGGGGATTCGATTACCAGGAACTTTATGACAAGACCTATCACAAAACTGAGCGGTTGCTTGAAGCTGGCTGCGTCTTCTCCGATTTCGGCACACGCCGTCGGGCGAGTCTGGTCGCTGAGGATACAGCCGTCCGTGCCATGAAAGACTGCTATGACAGCCGCGAGTGGAAAGGCAGATTTGTCGGAACGAGCAATATTCACCTTGCCATGAAGTACGACCTGATGCCTGTCGGCACGATGGCACACGAGTTCATCTGTGCCATCGGCGGTATGTTCGGTCCGCAGATGGCCAATTACATGGCGATGGAAGCATGGCGCAAGACCTATCGGGGCGCACTCGGGACTTATCTCTACGATTCGTTCGGCTGGGACATCTTCTCCTATAACTTCTCGGAAGACTTCGCCAATCAGTTCAAAGGGCTCCGCATTGACTCGGGAGACAATTTCGAGCAGCTGGAGAAAATCATCGCCAAATACAAGTCCTTCGGCATTGATTCCCGTGACAAGCAGGTACTGTTCTCAAACGCACTGGACACAGACAGGGCAATCGAGATACAGCATTATGCCGAGGGACGTGTAAAGCCGTCGTTCGGCATCGGTACACATTTCACCAACGACTTCCCCCATGTGAAGCCGATGAACATCGTCATCAAGCTGGTTGCCGTGAAAATCACGGAGTCGTGGCCCTTCTACAACGACACCTGCAAGATTTCAGAGGACAAGGGGAAGCATACGGGCAGGCCCGAGGTCATCAAGAGGTTTATGGAAGCCATACATTACAAGGAGTAAAGTCCGCACCGCAAAAGGAGCATGCTGACGAATTGCAGAAAGACGGTAATAAGGCTGTGTCAAAAGTCCATATGGGATATGTGACACACTTTCATTACCGTCTTTCCGGTTGGTTCGTACCTATCGTTTCTCCGTTGAACTTTCGATTCTCTTTAATCCTTTCTGGTAATAAACGTAATAGAGTATTCCTGCCGTCGTCAGCCCGAAGGGAAAGGCGTACCAGACACCCAGCAGCCGGTAGTCCATTACGACTCCGAAAAAATAGCCCAGAGGCAATGACACGACAAAAAAAGCGATGAAGGCGATCCATGTCAGCGGACGCACAACAGCAATGCCGCGCAGGGCATTCGCATAGTTGCACTGCATACCGTCTCCGAACTGATAGATCATAAATGGGACAATCGTCATGGAGACCATTGAAATGACATCGGCATTATCGGTGAACAGACCACCGATAATGTGACGGCAAAGGAAAACCGGAACGGATGTAGACAGTGCAAGCAGGAAGACCAGATGGATGCCGGCAGTCGCCGTGCGTCTTACAGCCGTATAATCCCGTTGCCCCATGAAGTTGCTGATGCGTACCGCCACGGCTGCTGCCAGCCCGTAATAAATCATATAGCCCAGCTGTGAGATGGTAAGCATGACCTGATGTGCCGCCAGGGATGTCGTACCGAACCATCCCACCATCAGACTCGACAGGCTGAAGGCAGCAGCCTCCATCCCCATCTGCAGTGCCAGAGGAAGACCGAGGACAGTTATCTGCCGGAAATCCGTGCGGTTCGTGTGCCCCAGTCGCCATCCTTTCCGGTATTCCCTGTATTTCCTGCCGAAGAAGAAGACACCGGCCATCACGATTGCCATCACAATCCGTGAAATCATCGTGGACAGACCAGCACCGATCAATCCCATCTCCGGTATGCCTAAATGACCGTAGATGAGTATCCAGTTGCCGAAGATGTTCATCACGTTGCCGCTGACAAGTATCCACATGGCTACTTTCGTATCGGTAATTCCGTCCGTAAACTGCCGGAAAGTATTGAACCAGCAGACAAACGGCAGGGAGACAAGCTGGATGAGGAAGTAAGGGCGTATGAGCGGAAGCAGCTCCTCCGGCTGTCCCAGTCGGTGGACGTTCAGGTAGAGGGCGGTCATGATGACTGACAGGAATATCGCCATACAGGTGTTGGCTGCCACAGCACTCTTCATCAGTTCGCCGATGCGATGGGTCTTCTCCTGTCCGTAGAGCGTGCCGACAAGGGCCGTGACAGCATAGGTGAAGCCGATGGCAAAGATAATGACCAGCGTGAACATATTGTTGACAAACGCCGCTGCCGCCAGTTCTTCCGTACTGTGATGCCCGATCATAAGTGTGTCGGCAAAGTTCAGAATAAGGTTTCCCAACTGTCCGATGATGATGGGAACGCCTAAATAAGTGAGATTACGATAGTGTGTTTCGTATTTTGAAAATTGATAAGACATACCTTTCTGTTTCTGTATAAATGATAACGGAACTGCAAAGGTACGAAATAAAAGCGTATTTCCATGCATAGTTCATGGCTTGCTTTCCGTAAGGCTGCCCCCACACTCCCTACAAGTCCTTACGGACAGGGGAGGCTGCTTCACGGGAAAGACGCAGATGCGCCGACTGCCGAGGCAAGGACTGTCCTCCTCATCTGCTCTCATCTATCGGCATTTGACCTACCCACAATAAAAAGGAGGAGACAATAAAGTCCCCTCCCCGATAGTGAAACCCAAATGGAAATGAATTACAGGTCGAATTTGTAACCCAAAGTAATCTGGAATACGCTGTTCTTCTGGTCAAGTTTGTCAACGTCGAGCACCTTTGTCAGTCCCCAGTTGTAACGGGCATCTACCTGGAAGTTATTGTACTCGTAAGAAATGCCTACAGGGATAGAGAAATCCACCGACTTAGCCTTCAGATCGACTAAAGCTCCTCCTAAAACAGGCATCCTGAGATCAAGCTTGTCATTAACCTTGAAGCCCGGCTGTACACCCAGTTTCACGGCGAGACCTTTGACAACATAGACGTTTGCCATGATAGGTACATTGATGTAGTCCAGCTTTTCTGTGGACTTAGCACCAAAAGCGTCAAACTTAGCACCCTGCATGGAATAGAGTACGCCTGCGCTGACAGAGAAGATGTCGCTTGCCTGGTATTCCCCTTCGACACCAGCGACGAGACCTACACGTGCATCAGAACTGTTGTTGTCAGTAAGGTTGGCGATGCTCACACCGACCTTCGGCTGGAGGTTGAATGAACCTACTGCGTGCTGTGCGAATGTAGCGACTGATGAAAACATCAATGCGGCTACTACCAATACTTTTTTCATAACTCTTTTGTTTTTAATTAGGTATAAATGTTGTCAATATGTTGTCCTTTCTATCTCGTGGCACTCTGTACGTACAGGTGTCTTCCGAATCATGTATTATCAAATATCTTTCGTGGGCAAAGATAGTGGAAACGGATGTAATGTCAAAGCGTTTTGTGTTAAATTGTATTTATCTTGTGTTTTTGCTGATTGATTTCAATGAAAAGGTGGACAGAGAAAGATAATCTTTCAATGTCCACCTTATTTATATATAGGGAGATGTTTTATTTCACCTCGCAGCTCAGTTCCTTTCCCTCTGCAAGTTCCTTCACACTGTTGAGTGTGGAAACGGCGATGTTATGAAGCGCCTCTTCGGTGAAGAAAGCCTGATGAGAAGTCAGGACAACGTTCGGTACCATCAGCAGGCGTGCCAGTACATCGTCGTCGATCATCTTTCCGCTCTTGTCCTCGTAGAAGTATTCTTTCTCTTCCTCATATACGTCGAGACCAGCCGAACCCACCTGCTTGGTGCGGAGTCCCTCGATGAGGTCCTCGGTATGGATGAGCTGTCCGCGGCCTGTATTGATGATCATTACCCCCTTCTTCATCCTAGAGATGCTCTCCCGATTGATGAGGAACTTGGTGTCAGGTGTCAGCGGACAGTGAAGCGAAATGATGTCACTGTGCGCATACAGTTCGTCGAGCTGGACAATCTTTACCCCATACCGTTCTGCAAATTCCTTGTCAGGGTAAAGGTCGTAGGCCATGATGTTCATCCCGAATCCGTGGAGGATTTTGATCAGTTCCTTGGCAATGCGCCCCATTCCGATGATTCCCGCAGTCTTGCCGTACATATCGAAGCCCAGCAGCCCGTTCAGTGTGAAGTTCCCGTCACGCGTACGGTGTACCGCCCGGTAGATCTTGCGGTTCAGGCTCAGCATCAAGGCAACGGCATATTCTGCCACAGCGTGTGGCGAATAAGCCGGAACACGCGTCACCTTAATGCGTCCTGCAGCAGCCTTCAAGTCTACGTTGTTGAAACCGGCACAGCGGAGTGCGATGAGTTTCACACCGCCTTTTACCAGTTCGTCTATCACCCGTGCGTCACACTCAGCATTGACGAAGATGCACACCACGTCAGCCCCTTTTGCCAAAGGGACTGTACTGAGGCTGAGACGCTCCTGATAATAGCGGATGTCGAAATTATAATCTTCGTTTACTTTGTTGAATGACTCAATGTCATACGACTTTGCATCGAAAAAAGCTATCCTTACTGCCATCTTTCTTTTGAATTTTAAGTTGTTATAAGTGTCCGGGAATTTCTCTCTTACATGGACTATCCCAGATGATTCCACATTGGTATGCCGGAACCGGTGATGAAGGAAAGCCCTTTGCGTTCTCTTCAGATTTCTCCATCGACAGAACACCTTTCTGCAACCCTCCCGTGCTTCGGCAATTGTTGCAGTTAAAGTTATCCGCCCTTCTGATGAAGACACTGCAAAGGTACATATTATTTGTAATATTTGCAAATATTGTTCTTGTGGACTGTCATATTACCGGCTCATCAGGCAAAGTGATGTGACAGGGGCTGCCTGAAATACGAAATATTGTTCTATGGGCAGTGGATTATAAGCTGCACCATGACATTCCTGAAGAGACCGTTTTCTCACAATATTATTTTTGAT
>ERZ773046.2125-NODE-2125-length-10235-cov-5.297937_pt1 | contig 10235 bp, 11 predicted proteins | sample MGYA00580634_ERZ773046 | MGnify/ENA primary metagenome ERZ773046 (study PRJEB29015, sample SAMEA2738127) | human oral metagenome | biome: human oral; feature: human-associated habitat; material: saliva | place: China | collected 2159 ... | reverse complement strand
GTCCAGCGTGGACTGGCCGGGAAAGTTTGTGGCGACGGTATTCGCTCAAGGGTGTCCTTGGGCATGCCCGTATTGCCACAATCAGGCGATCATCGATCCGAAGATTCCCGGGGTAGTGTCCTGGGAGAAAGTTGAGGACCTGCTGGGCCGTCGAGTTGGTCTGCTGGACGGGGTGGTCTTCTCCGGTGGCGAGGCCACGCGCCAGTTGGCCCTTCTGCCGGCCATGCAGCGCGTGCGTGATTTGGGTTTCGAGGTTGGTCTGCATACCGCAGGCCCCTATCCTTCGCGTCTACGTGAGATTTTGCGTTCTGACTTGGTCGATTGGGTGGGCATTGACATTAAAGCAATGTCGGGTCCTGCGTACGAGGCCGTGGCCGGGCGCCCCAATGCGGGTCCAAAAGCCTGGGAGAGCTTGGGTGAAGTGCTGGATTCAGGTGTTGCCTACGAGGTTCGTCTGACGGTGTATCCGGATGGCCCTTCCGATGCCCGTGAAGTTGCCTTGTGCGTCAAGGACTTGGGTGCAACGCATTTTGCACTTCAGCAGGCGCGTGCCATGGGAACTGCAGAAGGTTTCAATGCGGGGGACCGCGCGTGGGATATGGAAGTCGAGGCGATGGCTGAAGACATCAAGAAACTTGGGTTTGAATCCTTTGAATTCAGGCCTGCATAAAACAACGTGCTCGGCGACTCTGTGTTTGGGGGAGCGTCGAGTGTGTGAGCGGCCGCTATGCGCGCTGAAGTGGGGTTGAGCGTGCGGTGCCGCAGCGTTGCCGGGAGTGCTTTAAGCTGCACTCCCGGCAACTGCTATATTCTGGTTTCCAGATAAACGAAGCGCAGCTATCAAGCAGGGAACACTTCCATTGATTGCTGTTATCACCCTGATTCTGACAATGGTGCTCTACTGAAATTCGGCGTAATTCATGCGCAAAGTGCCATTCGTGAAGTAGGTTAGTTCTGTGAGTGCACCACAACCCCAACTGTCCCGCCGCGAACTCTATCGCCGCGAACGCCAGCTTAAGCAGAATTCGGTCTTCTCGATCGTTCTTTCGGTGATGGCTGGACTCAGTGTCCTCAGCCTTTTGGTGCTCTCGGGAATTCTTCCTATCCCCTTCCTTAACGGCTTTTCCGCAAAAGTTAAGTACGCCTCGACAGGGGATATTCCCTGCCCTAGCGAGGAAACTCAGCCTCTGGCTACGTCCTCGATCAAGGTGCAGGTTTTCAATACGACGTCACGCTCGGGTGTTGCACGCGATGCATCAGACATGCTCAAGACCGTGGGCTTCCAGGTGGCAGATCCTTCGAATTCCTCGCCTGAATATGCGGGTTCTGCTCAGATTCAAGCGGGTCCTCAGTCTGTTGATGCGGCCTACACCGTCGCGCGCTTCTTCCCCTCATCGCGAGTGACCTTGACCGATAACACCGAACCGGGAGTCACGGTCCTTTTGGGCTCGCTCTACAACGGTGCCCTGACCGCTGAGGATCTGCAGCGTGTTCAGGAAAATCACGATGACCTTAAAGGCCCCAGCACCTGCTTGGCGCTGCGGAAATAGTTGAGATCACCCGCGCGGGTGAGATTTAGAAGTGCGCCTGCGAAACGTCGGGCAGTGAATCCAAGTAAGCCAATGCAGCCGTGATCAGTGCCCGGCGTTCCTGTGTGGTCAGATCGTAGGAATTGATGTGGTCGTGCACCCACAGGCCGTCGGCAATGATGTACAGCAGGTAAATATCTGGATCGGCCAAAATTTCTTCGCGAGGAAGCAACCAGGGGCCTAAGATCTCATCCCACACCTCGGCGCCCTCTTCGCGCGTATGAGTATCGAGCGCCAAAAGAAGGTCTGCGCGGGTCGCGCTTTGCGAGAGTACTTCGACGACGGCGCGTAGGCGTTCGCGGGCGGATAGTTCCTCGGGAGGGGCTCCCGCGGCCTCGAGAAGGCTTGCCCTCCATGACGAGGCCAAGTGCTCGTTGAGCGCCAAAAGTAGCGCAGTGCGAGAGGGGAAGTGGTAGAGAAGGCCGGATTTCGACATTCCCGAGGCCTTTGCGAGGGAGTCGTAGGTCAGTGCGTCCAGGCTCTTCTTATCGATGATCTCCAAGGCGGCCTGGATGAGCTGCGATTTTTTACTCGTGCGCATACTTGGTCTCCTTCGGATTGTCTTTGAGAAGCACGGCTGTTGCGATTGCAGCGCTCAGGGCAACTGCGATCGCAATGGATAGTGTCCATATATAGGCGGTATCGATGGCGCTTGCGGCCATGGGTGCAAGAACTGGGTCATGGGCAGAAGCGTCCATGCTGTGTGCGACTTCGGGAGCCGCATTGAGAGTGTAAAACAGCGACATCAGTGAACCCAAGACCGCCACCGAAAGCATCGTTCCAAACTCGTAGGAAACCGATTCGATTGCCGAGGCCATGCCGGTCCGGCGGGCTGGGGCTGAACCGATGATTGCAGTTGAGGTGACGCTCATAGCCAGGCCAGTTCCCATACCTAGGAGTGCGAGCGCGATCATGAAGATGAGGAAGAGATTTTCCTTGATAGCGATGATCGCGACGATTCCGGCGATGCTTGCAATGACGTAACCCCCTGAAATGACGGTTCTAAATCCCACGCGATCGACGTAGCGGCCGCCCAAGATAGCGCCCGGGAATGCTGCTACAGCAACGACGCCTGTGACAAGGCCAGCTTGGAGCGGAGTAAAACCTGCTGAGAGTTGAAAACGCTGGGTTGTCAGGATTTCCATTCCAGAGACCACAAACATGCCAAGGAATGCGCCGAGGAATCCCGCTGTGAAGAGGCGGCTGCGGAAGACATCAAGGGTCAGAAGTGGAACCTCAAGGTAACGCTGGCGATGGGTGAAGAGCACCATCCCGATGATGAATAGGACGATGCCGGTCGAGACAAGGGTCGTGTCAATAGGTGTGTGAGCAAGGTTTTCGATTGTGAGAACAAGGCCGACCATGGTGATCATCGCGTAGAGGGAGGACATGAAGTCCCAGCTGCGTTTGGGGTTGGGGTAATTGTCAGGTGCAAGAAGGTAAGTGCTGACCAAGGCGATGATGACGATGGGAATGTTGATCAGGAAGACCGCTCCCCACCACGTGTGAGTAAGAAGGAAGCCGCCCAAGAGTGGGCCGACGGCCGAACCGACGGTTGCTACCGATCCCCAGATACCAATGGCGGTGTTGCGCTCGCGGGGTTCAAGGAAGGTCTGGCGGATGAGCGCAAGGGTTGAAGGCATGAGGACCGCAGCACCTGCGCCAAGGAATCCTCGTGCAGCGATCAGGATCGCGACATTTGGTGCGAATGCTGCAGCAGTGGATGCAAGACCGAAGATGACGAGTCCGACTTCGAACATGCGTCGGTGTCCGATCTTGTCTCCCAGGGTCCCAGTTCCCAATAGAAGGCCGGCCAGAACCAGAGGGTAGGCGTTGATGATCCACAAGCCTTGCTGATGGGTCGTGTGGAGTTCAGATCGAAGGGTAGGAAGAGCGACGTAGAGGATGGAGTTATCGGCTGCAACGATGAACAGCCCCAGCGAAATCACAAGAAGAAATGCCCATCGAGTCCGTGTCGATTCAGAGCGCATGAGCAGATGTTAGCACATAACTGTAACGGACGTCCGGTTTAGTAAGTGAGCTGCGCTCGGTAGGAAATGGTTGGCATTAAGCGGAAATGAGGTAAATGCCAAGGCCGGGGTGTCCTTTCGGACACCCCGGCCACAGTGATCAGAAACGATCAGGCTTGAGTGGAGCGATGCCGTGAAGCGTAGGGTTCGCTCTCGAGTTCGGATCCTGCCGGAGCCGAAGCGGGCGAAGCCTGCTCAAGGTTGGTGCCACGCAGCTTCGAAATACCGCGCATGCCGTGGTAGACGATGATCGCAGCGGCGGTGCCCAGGGCGATGCCACCGAAGGTCATCCCGCTGATGTTCCAGGTGAAGTCGGCAATTGCGACAATCAGAGCGATAGCAGCAGTGTTGAGGTTGACCGGGTTGGCGAAATCAACGCGGTTCTGGACCCAGATTCGAACGCCGAGCATGCCGATCATGCCGTAGAGGACGGTACCAGCGCCACCGAGGACACCGGAGGGAATCGTTGCGATGAGCGCACCGAACTTCGGCATGAGCGAGAGCAGGAAGGCGCAGCAGGCCGCGACCAGGTAGGCAGCCGTCGAGTAGACGCGGGTTGCTGCCATAACGCCGATGTTTTCGGCGTAGGTCGTCGTACCAGAACCGCCGCCCGCACCTGCGAGCATGGTGGAAAGGCCATCAGCGAAGAGCGCGCGACCCGTCAGGTCATCGAGGTTTTCACCGGTCATTGCGGAAACCGACTTCACGTGGCCGACGTTTTCGGCGATCAGGACGAAGACCACGGGGATAAAGAGGCCCAGGGTGGAGACGGAGAAGGAGGGAGTGTGGAATTGCGGAAGACCGAACCAAGCGGCCTCGCGAACGCTGTCGAAGTTCACCTCGTGCTGGATGACAGCAGCAATGTAACCGATGAGCACGCCGAAGAGGATCGAGAGGCGGCCGATGATTCCCTTGAACAGAACCGTGATCAAGCAGATGGAGATGATTGTGACAACTGCGGTGATGGGGCCGGTCTTCACCCAGTTCCATGCGGCGGGTGCAAGGTTCAGACCGATGAGGGCAACGATTGCGCCTGTAACGGTCGGGGGCATGATCGCATCGATCCAGCGCACACCTGCGAAGTGAACGATGATGCCGACAAGAGCCAGGGTTGCGCCGGTGGCGATGATGCCGCCCAGTGCGAAGCTCGGGCCAAGTTCCTTAGTTCCGGAGACTGCCAAGATCGGCGAAATTAAAGCGAAGGACGACCCCAAATAACTTGGGAGTCGTCCTGCAGTGATAAGGAAGAAGAGGAGCGTTCCAATTGCCGAGAAGAACAATGTCGTTGACGGTGGGAAACCGGTGAGCAAAGGAACCAAAAAAGTTGCCCCGAACATTGCAACGACGTGTTGTGCGCCAATTCCAATTGTTCGAGGCCAAGAAAGACGTTCGCCGGGAAGAACTACGTCCCCGGGAGCAATACTGGTGCCATCGCCATGAAGTTTCCAGCGGAAGAATCCAGATTGTGCAACAGACATGCTGTTAAATCTCCGATCAGTTAAAAGGTCTGGGCCGAAACCGGTCGGAACACCATCATAGCCTTCTTTTGTGCGTGAACATAAAACCGCTCGCTATGTGGCGCCTCACATCAGAAGCCCTCGATGTGGCATCCTTGAGGAAGGAAGAACATGAAGGGAGCCTGATGAGTGCATTAAACCCCTATGCTCCCGGTGGGAGTGGGATCAGCGGGCAGGGCGCGGCAGCTGCAAACAGTGCCCCTGGCCAAGCTGGCGTAAACGGTGCCGCAACTCAGACCGCAACCGTTGGAATTGACGACCCCTATGGTCCAACCCCGCACCTTGAGACTCCAAAGCCCCAGCAGACACAGATGGTCTTTCCGGGTAGCGATGATCCGGCGCTGCTCTACGTGTTTTCCTCGCCCGGTTATACCTCACCTAAGCCTCAAGTGAATTCCGTTGCCACTGCTGCCGCATGGTGCGGGTGCTTCTCTTTGCTCTTCATTCCCGCATTCATCGCAGTCATTTTGGGGACGATCGGGCTTGTGCAGTCAACGTCGATGAACGGCGTAGGACGCAAGGCCGCGATGGGGGCAATCGGTGCTGGCAGCGTCGGCATTGTCTTCTGGGTTTTAGCTTGGATGCTTGCCTTTAGTGGGCTGAAGTAGGAAATTCACGCGCGTGGTATTCCCTATGGTGAGGGATTCCACGCTGGATATTGGCATCAAAATTTCGCGATTTCGGCGAATTCCGCTAGCATTACGGGGTGCGTGTTTCACGCTCCGGAGGATTCGCCTAGTGGCCTATGGCGCACGCTTGGAAAGCGTGTTGGGTGCAAGCCCTCGGGGGTTCGAATCCCCCATCCTCCGCTGATAGCCTCGGAACTTTGTTGAAGTTCCGAGGTTTTCCTTTTGTTTCCAACGGTTTTTGGCTGATGGTATTGAAACCGATATATACCGATAGGTACCTTTGGGGGCGGTAAAAAGCCCCCAATAAGCCCCCATCAATTTGAGGTTCAGTCATGCCGAAGAAGCTACCTCCCGGTATCGAGTGGGACGGATCGCGCGGAAAGTATCGAGCGAGCGTCTACGAATCAGGTAAGCGATACCGTCTCGGACGATTCGACACTTTGATGGATGCGAAGGCTGCTCTCGCGATCGCGCGCGCCGACGTCGCGAGGGGGATCTTCGTCTCTCCCTCGGTGAGGCGTGCGGAGGCGCAGCGCGAGTCAGAAGAGCGAGCTTGCGCGCAGACGACTGTCGCAGAGGTGGCAGAAGACTGGCTTGTCGATTTTGAGAAGCAGGTGGAGTCGGGCCAGCGGAAGACTGCGACTCTGCGCGAGTACAGGAGCGTGCTCTCGGTACATGTCCTACCTCGGATCGGCGGCATGTCGGTGCGCGAGGTCGCGTCTCGAGATGTCCAGCGCGTAGTCGATCGCGCGGCCAGTACGCGCACGCGGGCCAAAATCGTTGCTTGCATGAGGAGGCTCTTCAATTACGCGGTAGAGCGGGAGATTATCGCGTCATCCCCGGTGCGGGTATCCGCTCCGAAGATTAAAGGCAGTAGCCTAGACGTCGGGAAAATTGCCTCGCCTCATCAGGTCGCGGCTCTCGCTGCAGCGATGCCCGGGCCTCTCCGTCTTTCCGTGCTCCTAGCTGCGTGGTGCTCTCTACGCCAGGGCGAAGCGCTCGGCCTCCAGCGTCGCGACATCATCGGGCTAGAATCCGGGTCCCCGCGCCTGCGCGTCGAAAGACAGTGGAATCAGAAAGCCGTCCCTCCGGGATACACGACGCCGAAAAGCGGCGCGGCCCGCGAGGTCACCATCCCCACGGCCCTAGTCCCCGTCATCCGCGATCACCTAGAAATCTACGTCGCCTCCGACAAGGAATCGCCAATATTCCCCTCGCCGATCGACCCAGACAAGCCGATCTCACAGACCAATCACAATAAAGCATGGGCAACAGCGCGAACCGCAGCGAACCTCCCTGCTTTCCGCTTCCACGACCTCCGACACACCGGCCTCACACTGTACGCACAGCAGGGAGCGACACTTGCGGAGATTATGGAGCGAGGCGGACACAGCGACGTCGAGGTTGCCATGAGATACCAGCATGCAGCGGAGGACCGAGCGAGGAGACTCGCCGACAACCTCCCCGTCGAGCTGTAAAGAAGTACCGGCCAGAATCCATACTGACCGGGACCGTCTTCTATCTGATCACTCGCGGGGAGACTTTCCGCGCTCGCGCTCGCGGATGCGCTACCGGTGCAGGTATAGATCGCGCGCGGGGAGTCGCTAGGCATGTAAAAAGGCTTTGGCTGAGAGTGATACACATTCCATGCAAAAGGGAGGGAAAGTCCTCGAAATACCCCTAAAAGTGGTCTAATATAGGTGTGTAGGTGTAGTTGAGCTTTGTGGAGGATGAAGATGTTCCCACTGAACCTCACTTCCAAGCTAACGGGCGTAACGCCTAATCAGCTCCGCTCATGGAGCAGGTCTGGTCTTCTTGTGCCCGAAATCAGAGCCAAGCGCCCACCTCTGTATTCTTTCCGCGATCTGGTAGCGCTGCGTTCTATTGCTTTTCTGCGCGCAGAAACTTCGCTGCAAAAAATCCATAAGGCTTTTGGCACTCTGAACGTTCTACATATGGTCGAGCATCCCTCTGAGTACTCCTTCGGCACTGACGGAAAGACCATTTTCGTGCAAGGACCAGACGCTGAAGCAATCGACCTGGTGAGAGATCCTGGAGCACGCACCCTGTTCACTTTTGAAGAAATGAACAAGGCTTTCACCAACTTCCGAAAGCAAGAAGTCCCCTCATTCACTGCGCCAGCTCCACACATTTGCGTTGACCCCGCACGCATCGGCGGCTGGCCCGCAATTGAGGGAACGCGCATCGGCTACGACGTCATCGCTGATTTTGCCGGCACACAAGACCCTGACGTGGAGTACGTCCTCGAGTACTACCCAGACCTCACCACGGCAGCTATCGAAAGTGCCATTGAGTTCAATAAGCAAGTCGAAGCTGTTGCCTGACCAATGTCCCGTAACCCCAATTCTCACTTTTTTTGCATCGACGAAAACATTAGCCCACTTATCGCAAAAGCCCTCGCCACCATCTACCAAAGGCGGCATGAAATAAAAAGCGTGAGCGGATTAGGCCTCAGCGGGACAAAAGACATTGACCTTATTCCCGCGCTCAGACAGGCGGGCGTGCATGTTCTTATCACCCAAGATAGACGCCAGCTCATCAATGAAGCTGAAACCCAGGCTCTCATCGACAATAAAATCCACTGGGCAGGATTCCCTCCGCTTACTCACCCTCCCCGAGGAACAATGCCTGCCTATCAGGCAGAATGCGTCCTTACACTCATCCCTTACATCATCCACCACTGGGCAGATCTTCCCAGTGCTTATCTCTATGAGCCACAGAAGAAAAAACAAATCACCGTCACCGACCTGAGAACCCAGGGCGGCTGATAGATGCAGGCTCCTATGAGGGAGAGTTTTTAAGCGCCCCTCCTTACGTCTATGTGTCTATTTGTGGGGCGCGCGGTTGCCGCGCCCTGGCCGAGACGTCATCCACTCGTCGATCGTCTCCTGCGTCCATCCGCGGATCTGCCCGGCCGGAGACTCAATCACAGCATCCGGAGCAGGGAGCAGCCCCTTGCGTAGGTGGCTTTTCAGTGTATTGATGGAGAGGCCGGTGCGCACAGCGATCTCCTCCCTCCTAGTGATGGGTATCGGCGTCGTGATCGCGTATCTGAAAGTGGTCCAAAGTAAGACCAACGCGCAATTAAAAGACCTGCATCGCGGGGTCTCTGAGGTCGGGACGGTGGTTGAGTCTGTAAAGGACCAGACTCATAATGACCACAGCACGAATCTTCGTGATGATATCGACGCTCTGGGCGGGAAGCTCGATGACGTCAGCGAGCTACTCTCTGACGTCGCGCACACCCAGCAGCTGCAGGGGCAAGAGATCAGCGCCCACGGTAAGGTCCTCTCGCAGCTGCAGGCTGCGCAACAGCAGGATCGAGCCGAGCGTATCGCGCTTGACTCGCATGCCCATGATGAGCATGAGCGGATTTGGCAGGAGCTGGATCGATTGAAGAAAAAGCTCTGAGCACAAAAAGTGCCCTCTATCTCCGAGAAATCGGGGGTAGAGGGCGTTTTTTCGTATGCTTAGGAGAAAAATTCTTCTGGGAGGTCTATTCTCGATAAAAAATTATGTGATTTCGGGCGCTAAGCCTGCGCGCTTCCGGGGTCTAAAGATAGGCCCCATTAAGGCCCCAGAATTTTATGCGGGTGCGTTTATGCAGGTCGGAGGAGGTGGGGATGTGTTTCCCCCATCCTCCGCAGTTGACCTCGGGACTTTGTTGAAGTTCCGGGGTTTTTCATTGTGAGAGTAGGGAAAAGTCGCGGTTCATGGCGAGGAAGCATGCTCGTCTTTTCGTTTATCTTCCGCTGTTCGTGTCATTAAGGGCAACAAAAATCCAACAACTTCAGCTAGTGCGGGGGCATGACAACGCACTCTACAGGTTCACAACGTGGTGGACGCGGGGCTACGCTACCGGTTTTTGCTTGAGCGCGAGGCCTTCGCGAAGCTCAGCGAGTTCTTCGTCGTAAAGTCCCGATGCGTTGTGGTTGACTTCTTGCAGTCGCTCTACCCACTCTGGGGAGACGATGTCGTAATCGATGAGTGACGTCACGACTCCGTCGACATCGGGGCCGTCACAATCGAGCATCATACGTAAAAACACGACCGCTTCTTGTGCGCCAACCGCGTCAAGCGCCTCGATTGCGTCGAGTACGAACTGTGTTGTCGTATCTGCCGCCATGTGTGTAGCCTACCTACTCTTTGAACCGCGCTGCTTTCGTGCTGTGAAAGTGGCTGCGCCAGCGGTTGCGACTAAGGTCGCTGCAATGAGTACTTCTGATCCGAAACCGGTCTTAGCCAACTCCGAGTGCTTTGGTGAATGAATCGTTGGTTCTGTAGGGATAAGTGTGGCGGGAGGTGGAGCTGAAGGGCTCGGAACCTTGCTTGTTGGGAGCGTGGGCAGTCCGATCCGATTGATGTGTGCGCCCACGCCCAACATCCCTGTCGGATTACTTGCGGTGGTAGCGCGGGCTGGTCCCCAGGTGGGTGGGGTAGTGGTTAAGA
>ERZ773046.2121-NODE-2121-length-10252-cov-6.039914_pt1 | contig 10252 bp, 12 predicted proteins | sample MGYA00580634_ERZ773046 | MGnify/ENA primary metagenome ERZ773046 (study PRJEB29015, sample SAMEA2738127) | human oral metagenome | biome: human oral; feature: human-associated habitat; material: saliva | place: China | collected 2159 ... | reverse complement strand
ATAGGCGATGTAGTAACATAATGCAACTACTATCGAGGAGACATGATGCTATCCGAGCCCCGCTCAAACTGCCCAATCAACCGAAGCCTTGAAATGTTGGGAGATCGATGGAGCATGCTGATCTTGCGAGACATTATTCTCCATGACCGGCGCTCCTTCCGTGACCTTCTCACCGGCAGTGCAGAAGGCATCAGCGCCCCGGTACTATCCCGCCGATTAGGCGACCTGGTTAAGGCAGGCTTCCTGACCAAAAGCGATGTCACCCGCGGCAAACAGGGCAAATACTCACTCACCGACACAGGACTAGCAACTGTGCCACTACTCATTGAGCTTGGCCGCCTCGGCACCTACATCGACCCGTCAACAAGGAATAACGCCCCTGATTTCGGCACAGACCCCACCGAACTTGCCACCCGCATCGCCGCCCTCCGCGATGCTCATGGCGCGTCTCCACAACAGTGATTCTTCATCACGTAGGGAACCACACTGGTGTGCATCGCAGTCTAAGTAGGTATGACAACGTCCATACAAACATCGCTTGACCTGGGCACAGTACTTCCCCGCCTGGAAAGAAATGATCATAACGCAGCGGGAATGCTGCTGCAGCAACCGCCGTCAATATCCCTGTCGCCGCAGTTGGTGGCTCGCTTCTACAGCAACGGGACACAAGTTACCCACGACCAGCTGGATGAGGTGGGCGTTGGGGTTCTTCACCTGTGGGATCGTGCCGCAGAGAACCTGGTGGAACAGTGTGGGGACGGCACGACGATCAAGCTGAAAATGAGAAACGCCGGTGTGCTGGTCGGGCTAGATGCCGTGGGGTGCCAAGTGTCGCTGGGCATCGATAAGCGCGGCGAACAAGTGGAACCCACAACGCTGGTGACGCACCCCCACACCTTTGATGCGCTGGACCGTCACATGCGTGCGCTGCTGAGGGCCGAGCCGACATACTACGCGCCGACCCCGCAGGTACTTCTGGCTGTGCACCCACGTACCGACGTCGCGACGCTGCAGGTGTGGCTCGCGGCAACCGAGGTGACGCTGACCGCCACGCCGTTTACCTGCCTGTACGGCTATCCCCGGCCAGTCAGGTTGCAGTAGTTACACTGTTAGGCGTTATGACAGCAACACTTAAACGCATCTACACCGAGTGGACGGCCGCGCACCCGCACGCAGCGGAGGATTTTCACTCCACCATCGAAGATCTGCTGGTGGACGCGGGTGTGGCCTTTGATCGCGTGACCGTGCGGGTGAAAGACCTGCGCTCCCTCAACGCCAAAGCCGCAAAACGTGACAGTGACGGCAACCTCATCTACCCCGACCCGTGGGCAGATATTCACGACGTGGTAGGCGTGCGCGTAACCACCTATCACTCCACCGAGATTCCCACGGTACTATCCGTGCTGCAGGACTCGTTTATCCTGGAGAAATCCGTGGACAAGGCGGAGGAAACAAAAATCTCCGGCGGCTTCGGCTACGGGTCTCACCACCTCACCCTCACGGTTCCTCAAGGCATGCAGGACCTCGAAGACTACGCGGATTTCACCTTTGAAGTGCAGGTTCGCACCGTCCTGCAACACGCGTGGGCGGAATTTGAACACGATATCCGCTACAAACGCCCCGCTGATGCCCTGGACCCCCGCATCGACCGTGCCTTCACGCTGGCGGCGGGGCTGATCGAACTCGCGGACCAGCAATTCGACCAGATCGCCGCGATCAAAGAAGTCGAAGCAGCCGAAACACGTGAGCGGGACCAGGACGAGCACACCCGCGACGTGGCCATCACCGCCGACATGTTACCCGGCATGCTGGCCACCATCCTAGGCAATCGCTTCTCTAGCTCACGGACCAGCACCTACCCGTGGCTGGAGGAGATTCTGGAAGCAAACGGGATCACCACCCTGGGGGAACTGCGCGATCTCCTCAAACCCGCCGCCATCGACCATGTGGAACGCGCCATCCGATACCGCTTCTCCCCCGGGCAGGCACGCATTGTTGACGATCTCCTGCTGCACCGCTTCGGCACGCAACACATCGAACGCACCGCCAAAATCGGGAAAAATCCCAGGTCACGGCTGGCAAAATTAAAAAATAGGATAAAAATGTTGCAAAGTGAACAAAATTAGCTGTGAAGGAGTACGGTATGTAGATGATAAAACTTTGCATACCTACATAAGCAAGGAGATAGAACCATGGGTTCCACAGCAATGCTTCTCGATTTTCTACACGTCTGGGCACTCACCAGCGCAGACTTCTTCCGCGGGTTCGGCGTCGATTTCCCACCGCCCTCATGGGGAGTCAACGTCTAGAGCAACCGGACGTTAGCCTCGCCCACGTAATCGGTCAATCTCGCGGCGCTCCCGCTTAGTGGGGCGCCCGGCACCGCGATCACGCCTGGGCATGGACGCAATGAGTTCCTTCGGAGGGGGCGGGGGCGAATGGTCGACGTAGCAATCACGTGCTACGGAGGCGCCGACGCGGCGTCGAATATCATCGACCACCTCCACATCAAACTGACGGTGATCCACCCACACCCGAACCCGGTCACCAGGGGCGACGGAGTGCGAGGGCTTCACTGACACACCGTTGACCTTCACGTGCCCGGCCTTGCACGCCTCGGCGGCCTGCGGGCGGGTTTTTACTAGGCGAACGGCCCAAATCCAGGCGTCTACACGCGTCATGGAAACTTCCCCTCGTTCCGCTAATCCCGGTGGTTAATAATGCGGCGGACCCGGCGGTAATTCACAAAGCCGCCGACCACGGCGATAATCAGCCCAAGAAACAAGAAAAACGACGTCCCGGTAATAGTGCTTAGCAGGATACCACCGGCGGCACCCCCGACCACGCTGACAACACCATTGCGGGAATAGGTACGTACCGCGCGTTTACGCTGCTCGATGGGGTTACGTGGGTACTGTTGCATGCTCATGATCATCCAGTGTAGTCACTAACCTCAATCCAGCTAGCGCCAATGCGCTCAGGCTGCACAGAACCTTTTGTCAGAGACGCCACAGTATGCAACAAGGTGTCGTCATCCGCCGCAGCAACTCGCAACGTCGCCTCCGCGCCATAATCCACACCCACAATCTCTATGTGGGTTCTCGCGGTCGTGGCCCGCAGCTCCGCCTCCAACCTGCCCGCCTGCGCATGCGGAACCGCCAACGCCCACACCATCAGCTGTTGCCGACGCACACGGGGCACCTCTGACAGCACCAGCGACACCGCGTCCGAATACGCACGCACCAATCCGCCCGTCCCCAACTTCACCCCGCCGAAATACCGCACCACCACCGCCGCGATGTCGAGCATGCCGCTCCCCCGCAGCACATCCAGCATCGGCTGGCCCGCCGTGCCCGAGGGTTCGCCATCGTCGCTGGACCGCTCCACCGGGTTCGCACCCTCCACCGCGTAAATGAAGGCGCTGCAATGATGCCGCGCATCTGGATACTCAGCACGGGTGGTCTGAATAAATGCCCGGGCCTCATCCTCGCTGCTCACCCGCCGAATCAGCGTGATAAACCGCGAGCGCTTCACCTCCAGCTCGCCTGTGGTGGTGATGCCCGCCGTCGGTGCCGCATACGAATCCATGCCGTTTCCTCGCTTTAGGTATGTTTGGGCACGAACCGCGCCACCAAGAGAGCCACCCCCAGCGCCGCCGCCGCTGCCACGATTGAGGATGCCACGACCCCCAGCCTGAATGCATCATCCGCCGCCGCAATCACCTGCGCATCCCCCGCCGCCAGCTCATGCGCCCTGGTCAGGGACTCCCGCGCCGCTTCTGGGACGTGAGTGGTGAGGCTGAGCCGGTGCCCGTAGACGGCTAGCAACACCGAACCCAGCACCGCCGTTCCGAACGCACCGCCCAGCTCATAGCCTGTTTCGCTTAACGACGCCGCGGCTCCCGCACGGTCCGGCGGTGCTGCGGACAAAATAAAGTCATTACTCACCGGGTCAATCATTCCCACGCCGACACCCAGCACCGCAAAACCAATGCCCAGCCACACACCAGAGCCACCGATATGCTCAAACACAGTGAGCGCATCCGCCCCGAGAATAAGGCTGGCCACCGCGGTAATCAGAAACGCGCGAATGAGAATCTTACGTGAAGACAGGCCCGTCATGATGCGGCCCGTAATCAGCGTGGCCACCAGCGAACTCAGAAGCCCTGGAATCATCATCAATGCTGCTTGCACGGGGCTATAACCCAGCACCAATTGCAAATACTGGCTCAAATAAAACAGCATGCCAATATACAAAAACATGGACACGCCATTAACCACCACAACGGTGGTATAAACGGGGTCTTTGAGTAACGCGACGTCGATAAGCGGGTGGGGTGTGGAACGCAAATGGCGTGTGAGGAGAAAGCCCGTCACTGCTGTTGTGACGGCAGCGAGGGCGACCAGGAGCGATGGACCCTCAACCGGCAGAACCTTGACCACATACACCAGCGAAAACAGCGCAATTATGCTGAGTACCGCGCCTTTAACATCAAAAAGACCGGTGTTTGTGGGGGCGCTTTTCGGAAGAACACACAGGCCGCCGAGAATGATCACCGCGACCAGCGGGACATTAATCAGAAACACCGAACCCCAGTGAAAATTCTCCAACAAAAAGCCGCCCAACAACGGGCCGACCGCGGCACCCACCGAATACACCGCCACCCACAACGACACTGCGCGGGCACGCTCTGCTGCATTGTTAAACATGGCCCTGATCAGCGACAACGTGGACGGCATCAGCGTAGCGCCCGCGGCGCCCTGCACCGCGCGAGCCGCGATCAGCATTTCTGGTGTGCGTGAAAACGCCGCCGCAACCGAAGCAACGCCAAAGAAAAACGCGCCCCACAACAACAAACGGCGACGACCAATACGATCCCCCACCGTGCCCATGGTGACCAACAATGCCGCCACCACAAATGCATACACATCCACCACCCACAGCATTTGGGTGGCGGAGGGGTAGAGATCCGTGGTAATTGCGGGAATGGCGAAATTCAACACCGTTGTGTCAATGGCCAAAATGGCAATAGCGCAACACAATACTGCGAGGCCCCACCAACGGAGAGAGTAAGGTGTGGCGGGGTCTGAAGCGGTGTCTGGGGCGGGGTCGGTCATACCAGGAAACCGTACTCCGGCGTGTCCGGTTTCAACTGCTGACAATGCAGATGCGATTCCTCCATGCGCTGCAACAACGGTTCCATATCCGCAGCGTCGCCCAATTGCAGGCCGACCAACGCCACGCCCGTTTCGCGGTTGTTCCGCTTCAAATATTCAAAACGCGTAATGTCATCATTCGGACCCAAAATGTCCGTGAGAAACAGGCGAAGCTGGCCCGGTTCCTGCGGGAAATCCACCAAGAAATAATGCTTCAAACCGCGGTGAACAAGCGAACGCTCCACAATCTCGTTATAGCGCAGCACATCATTATTACCGCCCGAAATAATGCAGACAATCACCTCGCCCTTACGCGCGCGATACTCCCCCAACCCCGTCACCGACAACGCGCCCGCGGGCTCCGCGACAATGCCCTCATTCTGGTACAAATCCAGCATCTCCGTGCAGACCGCACCCTCGCTCACATCCATCAGATGCACCCGCGAACGGTGCTCATCCATCACCTGGTAATTATTGTCACCGATACGCTTCACCGCCGCGCCGTCGACAAACGGATCGATGTCCTGGAGAGTCACCGGGCCGTCGTTTTCTAGGGCCGCCTTCATCGATGCTGCTGAGGAGGGCTCCACACCGACGATCGCCGTGCGTGGGGCCATATCCGCCAGGTAGCTCGCCACGCCCGAAATCAAACCGCCGCCGCCAACAGGCACAATGATCGTGTCCGCCTGCTTGCCCAGCGCCGTCAACTGCGCAAGAATCTCCGCCGCAACCGTGCCCTGACCAACGATGGTCTCGCGGGCGTCGAAAGGCTCCACCAGCGTCGCGCCCGTCTCCGCCGCATATTCCTTCGCCGCCTGCGACGCCTCATCAAAGGTGGTACCAGTGAGCATCAGCTCAACATTGCCGTTACCGTGCACGCGAATGCGATCCAGCTTCTGCTTCGGCGTCTGCTTCGGCACATAAATACGGCCCTTGATCTGCAGTTTCTTACACGCATAGGCCACGCCCTGCGCATGATTGCCTGCCGACGCCGCGACAATCCCCGCCTCACGCTCCTCCGGCGTCAACTGCGCAATATTGTTGTAGGCACCGCGAATCTTATAGGAACGCACATCCTGCAGATCCTCACGCTTTAAATACACCTCCGCGCCCGTCTGATCCGACAAGCGCGGGCAATACTGGAGAGGTGTCGGGGCAATCACACTGGAAATGCGGGCCTGGGCCAGCTGGATGTCGGCAGCGTGAATGGGAAGCATGGGGGGTGTGGTGGGCCTGCTGGTTTTGCTGGGGGTGGGGATCCCTGCGGTGGTTGTTGGTTTGGCGGCAGTGGCCCCGGCGTCGGCGCTATCGGTGCGAACGGTCATGGGGAGGATTCTAGTCCCGATGCTGGTGGGAATCGAACCAGGGTGCGGGAGGGCAAAAATAATCTGATCAACTTCTCAAGTTAAGCGAGATTTGTTGAGGCATCTACTGACCTAATTGTGTGTGCAGCAAATACGTCGCTTCTTGTATGCGCAAAACTCATTCTAAGCAGTTCATTCGGAAAAGCATTCTTTTCGTATCTTAGACGCTCTATAAGCTTCCAGCGAAAAGACTCGACCAAACGTCTAAATTTCATATCAACCCATCGCACATCAAATGCCGGCAAAACAATACTCTGCAACATGCCTGGATAAAAACGCCCCCCATCAACAACGAAAGATTTCGTATAACGCTCATAAGACCCAAGGTGCTCTTTATAGTTTACCGGTACCGACAATGAATCACCCGAAAAAGAACGCTGGAAATCATCTTTCGATGGAGGCATCTCTCTGTAATCCATAAATTCCCTAGTTTCCAACTCATCCGTACTAGAAAGATCAGGAATATCTTTCAACAACATTAGTTCGACCCCCATTCTTGACATAAAATGAATACTCACTCCATATTTGGCGCCTACACCAAATCCGCTAAGAAATGGGTCGTAACCATCTTCACGAATAGTAGTCTTAGCCGAAAACGCAATTGTATCAGCATCTCCCCACCTTGACAACATATGCTCAGCTCGATCCAGCATGCAATCAATAGACGAAACATCCACAAAGGAAAGTTCCTTTAGACTTGAAATGGTAGTAGCCAAATCATTCCACGAATCTAGCGCCACCAGAAGGTCTATATCTGACGAATCTTCGCCACCTTTAACATTAATAAACTTTCCATAGCTCATCGAACCACCAATAATTGCACCAACGGTCGTTTTCGATATAGCTTCCTCTATATATCGAAGATCCCTAAGTCGTCTTATCGTCTCAACGGTTGCCTCAGAGAATCCAGGTCCACGCCGCCCTTCGACATTATGTTTACCGGGGTAAAATGTCAAACCATATACATCTTCCCTAGACAACTCATATCCATGCACCGACTTAGCAGCTAGGGAAAATCTATCAACAGATTTCGAAAAGAAAACGCTTTCCTGACCATAGTAGCTATTACTTAAGCGAGCAAGCAACCACCCAAGAAAAGCCGGAACCTCTGTCGGAACATAAGGCATATCTACAGTAGCCATCCTAAGACACTGCTCCACCAATGCTTGAACCCTGTCCCATGGGTCGCGAATCCCTTCAACCAAATTCGATTTATAAACCTTATCTAGATTTTCCAAAGTAAACCCCTCAAAATTCAAACAACCTTGACCTTATCTCAACTTAAGCAATAAAAATTAATTGCCATCAATTCACCATCAACACTTCGATTTACCCTTAGATAATTCACCTTCAATCTGTTTCAAAGATTTTGCAAATGTCGACAGCTAGAACATTAGTAGCTTAAAATCTATGTGGCAAGCCCCTAATTTTGGGGGCATCGCAGGGAGAGGAGCACGTTTTAACCTCATTAAAAAGGAACAACTTACTTAAAAATTGAAAACCGAAATAACCTATATATCTTTAATAGGACTTTCTCTCCAGGGTGCAGATGAGAAGCCCCATAACCACCTAAACAACCAGACCAACACGCGCGTCACAGAAATAAAATAAAGGATCCAACTGCTAGGTTAACCATTAACTAAAAAAAACCAAACAGAGCAGGAGATCCTTTCCAGATGCTAGCCTCACGCCTAGCTCAACGTTCAAACCCACAACGCCGACACGAGCTGCTGCTGGCTTGATATCCACCCTCTTGCCCGCGATAACCGCCGCCACCTGCAAGCCACAAACAATACTCGTACTGCGCTGACTCATTGATGTCACACTTGTGCAACGCTTGACCTAAGAGAGCGGGATCAGTCAAGCCATCGTCTACCAGTACCTTCACGAAGCATTAGACGTTATTTTCTCCCGTACTCCGAGCCTGCAGAAAGTACTAGCCAATCAGGAAAAACAGATGAGCTGATATCGTGTTTGGATTGCGCACTGATCCATACCAACGATCTTGCCACCGGAAAAGTCGCAGGAAATAGCGACACAGACACCAGCAATGACGGTTCTGCATATAAAACGATTGGCTGGTTTTCTAGTAAACAGTGGTGTTTCAGCGGCAACCTCCAATTCCTATCCAACCGGGATGGCAGACTACTCTATATTGCCCCGGTCAGACCTGGGGCAACGCATGATGTCACCGCTGACAAAAAGCATATTTTTGATACCGTGTGGCCGACCGGTTATGGACTTTCGCTGACAAAGGCTACCAGGATGTAGGCCCTAGGGTGAGGATCCCGCCGAAAGGAAACCGTTTGGACCCCGATCATGAAACCATCAGGGAGATCATTACCGGCGTAAGAGCCCCACCGAGGGCCGGAACGCGGGATTAAAGCATTAACAAAGCCTTAAAACATGTCAGACTGTGTCTGACAGCGATCACGAAGATCGCAAAGAGTGTCGCGGTGTTGATATCATTGCATTATTGTCCAAGTAGAAAGTCCTAACGATGGAAAACAGGCAGAAAATCCATAAATTATAAACACATAATTACCTCTAGCTAACTACAAGAGGGTTCGCTGTAAACCTCCTGATCGTGATATAATAATATGACTGTAACACAACTACGATCACTAGCTTCCGTAGCATCAATCATCGCAGTCCAGACCCCTTCAAAAGTTTTATTATTCACTTTTTGAAAATTAACTTGGTCAAGATCATCTTTTATTCCATCACGGTTGTTATCTGGCCAAATAGATAGCTCTTTCACGCTGATTTCATCCTCGGAAATTTCGCTACCTTTATCCCATTTGCCCCAGCTTGATTTACACTCAGTCGAGTTCACCAAACTGATAGTGCCCAGCAACTCACCGTCATACTCAACTTTTTTTGTAGCTAAATCTTTACGCTGCGTTGATTTTTTTGCACAGTTTGTCCCATCTGGTTCCTTGCCAGCACACCCAACCCCTTCACAGTATGGTTTAGAGATATTTCGATCGACATAAACCCATGCTGCCACTAGGATTCCATTCAAAATAAACATAAAAATCAAGAAAGATATCCAAATCCTTCGAGAATAATTCATATTTACGCCACCCCCTCACAATTACGGCAAAATTTTTATCAACAAAATTGATAAAATAACTAAAACCAAAGAACTTCTACCTCTCCCTAGGGGCTGACATTTTAAGCCGCAAGTTAGTTTTCTATCCCCCGCATCATTTATCATATTTTTATATAGATTATCAATCTCTTTTCTATTATTGATGAATATATGGAATTCTTTTTGAAGATCACGTAAAGTAGCAAGTAAAAATATCCCCATTGAAAATGATATCAGAATTGGAATGAAGACGTTAACTTGATTAAAAACAATATCAATGCCTTCAAAATTATACGGCATGCCTTCATCAAGTTTCGCCGTCGCGTCAACTATTCTTTGACTCAGCTGAGATCCAATACTAAAGAGCGCCAGGGCCGCGCCCAAACTGGGAACCATCACTCCGATCACACCAAGAAAGGTTGTAGATTTTGCCTCCAGCCTACTAATCATAATTTCATCTGTATCACGCATTATCCAATTACCTCTAATAAATATGCACCCGTAGGAATATGTGTATACTTAATTCTATTCCACACTAGTAAAATATATAATTCCAATCCTTATCCTTAATATTTATAATTATATCAGTATGTCATGTTTTGTCATGCCCCCAAAATTGGGGGCATGACAAAACATGA
>ERZ773046.2117-NODE-2117-length-10267-cov-6.818743_pt1 | contig 10267 bp, 8 predicted proteins | sample MGYA00580634_ERZ773046 | MGnify/ENA primary metagenome ERZ773046 (study PRJEB29015, sample SAMEA2738127) | human oral metagenome | biome: human oral; feature: human-associated habitat; material: saliva | place: China | collected 2159 ... | reverse complement strand
GCTTATGCTCAAGCACGAAAATGGGGTGTTTTTCGGCTTGGAGATAAGCACATTTGACGTGCTTGTCATGTAGGTCTACCGCTGGGTTCGAAAATGGGAGGTTTCCGTACCTGGCAGTAGACCTATTTTTATGCAAAAATTTGCACTAACGGTGTTCAATGCCTTTGGGAGCGCCGTGATCTATGAAATGCACACTCATCTCGCCCGCGAAGAGCCATCCGATAGAGTTAGTCACCATGACTGAACCAGCAACCAGCTTTTATGACGCGGTCGGCGGTGAGGAGACGTTCTCCACTTTCGTGCATCGCTTTTACCAGCAGGTCCGCGAGGATGATCTGATCGGCCCGATGTATCCCCACGACGATTGGGAGGGCGCTGAGCAGCGTCTTAAGTGGTTCCTCGCGCAGTACTGGGGCGGGCCGCAGACGTTTAGCGAAAATCGTGGTCATCCAAGGCTGCGCATGCGCCACCACCATTTCAGCATTGGGCAGGCCGAGCGGGACCGCTGGCTGGAACTCATGTCCAACGCCATCGACACCATCAGCGAGGATCAGCTTGACGACGCCCACCGCGCCGCCCTGTGGAATCACATGGAGCGGGTGGCGGACATGCTGATCAATAAGGATCAATAAGCAGGATTAGCGGCCGAGCCTGGATACCTGATAGAAGGACGGCAGCCCGGTCGGGTCGGTGTCAAAGCCGTGCACATGCGTGCGCAGCCCATATACCACTGGCTGCTCCACGAGGGGAAGCACATACGCCTGTTCGGTCAGGTAGTCCTGGGCCTGCTCCACCGTTTGGGGCGCAAGAAGTTCCTCAAGCTGTGGGTCGAGCAGGCTGCCATCGGAGTGGGTGTTGTGCGCGGCGTCGATACGCGAGGTGGAGAACTGCTGGTATAGGGTGCCGTCGGACATGGAGTGGAACAGCTGGATCTTGTTGGGGTCTTTCACGGCTTCAACCTGGTCGGCGAAGTCCCCGGGGTAGAAGTTGATTTCCACGCCGATGTCTTTAAGCTGCTCTTGCAGCATGGCCACCACCTCCTTGGAGCGCGGGAGGGGCAGAGCGTCGTTGACGTTGAGGCTGAGGCGCTGGCCGTTTTTCTCGCGGATGCCGTCGTCGGGGTTGCGCACCCAGCCGGCCTGGTCGAGAAGCGTGTTGGCGCGGGCAGCGTCGTGCTTGTACGGTTTTTGTTTCTTGTAGCCGGGGGCCTGCTCCGCCAGTATGGAGGTGGCCAGGGGGTAGCTGTCGGTGAAGAGGTCGTCGCGAATGGCCTTGCGATCGACACCCGCGATGATGGCCTGCCGCACGCGCTTATCCTGCAACAACGGGTGGCCCGGGCGGAAGGTGAGGCTGTTGTTCACGCCCCTTGTCGACGCCGCGACCAGGTTCAGGCGGGCCTGGCGCACCTGAGACTCGTCGGAGGGGTCGATGCGAGCGGCAATATCAGCCGCCCTGCCCGTGACCAGGCTCACGCGCTCCGTGTCCTCCTGGTTGAACACCACCCGCACGGAATCAATCGCCGGGCGGCCCTCGTGCTCGCGGACGGCGGGTGCCCAGTTGTAATCATCGCGGGCGGTAAGGGTCAGCTCCTCCCCCACGCGCTCATCCGACACCACAAATGGCCCCGAGGCCACAATGTCCGTGGCGTGCCCCGGGCCGAAGCCCTCCATTGTGCGCTTCAGGGTCGCATCGGCAAGCAGGCCCGCGCGGGGCATGGACACCGCCTGCGGGAACTCCGGGGTCGGTTCAGAAAAATAAAACTTCACCGTGTACGCGTCCAGAGCCTCCGCGCGCTGGTAGTGGGGCAACGCGGGGCTCGGCGCAAAACGACGCCCCTCATCCCCCAGCCCAAACAGGTCAAAATTACGCACCACATTCGCCGCGTTCACGTGACTGCCGTCGGAATAGGTGACGTCTTTACGCAGCTTAAACGTGAACTCCGTGGCATTCTCATTCACTTCCGGCAGCGCCGTAGCGATCCACGGATACAAATCCAGCGTCACCGGATCCTGAAACAACAAGCGGTCCGTGATGTTGTGAACAATCCCGCCATTCGGGTAAAAATCCGCCGCAGGCGGGTACAGGGAATCGAACTCCTGGGCCTCCACATAGGTAATCGAGCCACCAATATGCTGCCGTGGCTGGTTGGCGCAGGCGGAGACCGAGGCCACTATCAACAACGCCACAATCACTATGATTGCCGCCGCCCTGCAGTCTGTGCGCCTGATGCCCATAACCATGCGATGCCCACCTAAAAAGAGATGATGCCGTACCCTGTCCGCCAGATTACCTACATGTGTGCGGTTTTCTAGCTCACGGCCTCCAGCGCGGCCTGAATGTCGGCGAGGAGGTCATCAACATCCTCAATGCCCACGGAGATGCGCACCAGGTCACGCGGCACCGCCAGCTGCGACCCCTCCACCGACTGGTGGGTCATCGATGCCGGGTGTTCCAGCAGCGATTCCACCCCACCCAGCGACTCCGCAAGATAAATCAGCGTGGTGTTCAGGCAAAACGCCCGGGCCGCGTCCTCGTCATGGAACCGCACCGACACCATGCCGCCGAACCCCCGCATCTGACGGGCCGCGACCTCGTGCCCTGGATGATCCGCAAGCCCCGGGTACAGCACGGAGGCGACCTTCGGGTGTGAGTCCAACAATTCGGCCACAGCCTGCGCGTTTGCGCAGTGCCTATCCATGCGCAGATTCAGGGTTTTCAATCCGCGGATTGTCAGGAAGGCGTCAAACGGGCTGGGGATCGCACCCGCGCCGCCCTGCAGAAACTGGATTTTCTCATCCAACTCAGCGTCGTTACACACCACCACGCCCCCGACAACATCCGAATGCCCTCCCAGGTACTTCGTGGTGGAATGCACCACTACGTCCGCACCCAACGCCAACGGCTGCTGCAAATACGGGGTGGCGAACGTGTTATCCACCGCCACTAGCGTGCCGTTCGAGTGAGCCACCTCGGCCAACGCCGCAATATCCGACACGTTCAGCAGGGGGTTCGTGGGGGTCTCCACCCAGATGAGCTTGGTGTTAGGCCGCAACGCCCCGGCGATCGCCTGCGCATCGGCGGTATCCACCACCGAATACTCCACACCCCACTGGCCAAACACGGTATCGATCAGTCGGAACGTGCCGCCATAGGCATCATTGCCCACGATCATATGGTCCCCCGGTTGCAGCACCGCGCGCAGCACCACATCCGTCGCCGCCATCCCCGACGAAAACGCCCGACCGTAATCGCCGCTCTCCAGGGTGGCCACCGCCTCCTCCAGCACGGCGATCGTCGGATTGCCGCAGCGCGTGTACTCGAAACCACCGCGCAGCTCGTTCAATCCGTCCTGCACAAAGGTGGTGGAGGCGTAAATCGGCGGATTCACGGCCCCCACATTCGGGTCAGGCGCGTAGCCCGCATGGACGGCGTTCGTAGCAAAACCTCGCTGGGACACTCTTCCTCCAAACAACGGTACGGACAGTACAGTAAACCACAGTCTAGACTAAGCGGTCTACGAGCGAAAAACCGCCAGCTGAGAAGTAAACGGAACCAAACGGGGCGTCGATACGCAACCAGCGCCCCACCGACGACACCCGCAACTGCCTGGGAATCTCCTCCGGTGCCGACCCACCCGGAATCAACTGCAGGGCAGTGCACGCAAACACCGCGCGCATCGGCACCTCAACGCTCGTGTCACCGCTTGACGACGTCGCGGTAATCACCGTCTGATCCATCAACGACGCTGGCGGGCCCATCGGACCCGAAAACTGCCTGGCCAAGGCGCGGCCCTGATCCGCAAGATCACGGACAACCCCCACAGGAAGCTCATCAACCAACACAAACCCCGACGCCGGCGGAAGCGCGCCGGGAAACATGGCGTCGCGAGCCGGACCTAAAGAAGCTTTTTCCGGGGAGCTATCCAGCGCCTCCAGCACCGCCGACACCCCAGCCGCAGCGCCATCCCGTGAGACCTCCCCGACCACGCGGCGGCTCGCCAGGACGCGGAACGGAGTGGTGACAAAACAATCAACCTGCTCCCCCAGCTGACGGAAACGCACCGTCGCCTGCTCATCCAACCCACGAGCACGCAACAACAACGCCCGCAAGCCCGACTCGCCCGACGTAATGGTCAAGTGATCCTGGGTTGGGGACATGGCTAGTCCTGGCTCTCTTCGCTCTTGCCGCGGGCGAGCACCTTCATCTCATGCGCCTCAATCGCGCGCGGCGATGCCGTCTTCAAATCCATCGCAATCTGCACGCACTCCACCACGCACGCAGCCTCGCCCTTCTCATTCTTAATAGTCTGGCGAGTGGTAAACGACGTGGTTTTCACCTGCACAACCTCGGTTTCCACCTGAACCTCAGTCGCCGTGGGCAAAATCGGAAGACGATAATCAGCAGTAATATGCCGCACAAAAACAGATGGCACATCCATGCCCTTCTGCACAAACTCCTGATGCGCCCAATCCAAACGCGCCTCCTGCGCCACCTCCACATACGCGGAATTAGTTAGATGGCCAAAACGATCAAAATCCGACCACCTCACCGGAATCCGACACACATGCACCACAGCGCCCTCAGTCACGTCATGCTGATTACCACGTTCGCCCATATCCGAGCAGCCTTCCCTTCACCAAAAAACCTGCGCAACAACCGCGCCACAGAACAGCACGGCCCCTACGCAAGAAAACAGTCCCCCCTTTTCTACCACAAATCGGGCCAGGAACTCAGGCGATAGAAAATATGTTAACGCTAGGGGTATTGGGCATATGCGCAGGTTAATCGATGATGGAGGTTGAAGTTTTGAGATTGGCGGTATACATACTTTGCAGGGGTGGCGGTTTGGTAGAGCGCTGCAGGTGTGCGGTTGGCGACGATCTACCAAACTGTCCTTTTACCTGGCCGAACGTGCAGTTTGATAGATCACAGCATTCATAGCGGTCTTGAACAACGTTAGTGCAAACCTTTGCATAGAAAAAGGTCTATCGCTGGGTACGGAAACAGGGTGTTTTCGGACCTGGCAGTGGACCTATATGACAAGCACGTCACATGTGCTTATCTCCAAGCCGAAAAACACCCCATTTTCGTGCTTGAGCATAAGCACATGTGACGTGCCGGTACATAAACCCCACCCCGACAGACCCACGCTTAGCGGGTGAGTTTCCTGTGGGTCACGCGGGACGGGCGCGCAGCCTCGGGGCCGAGGCGGTCGACCTTGTTCTTTTCGTATTCCTCGAAGTTGCCTTCAAACCAGAACCATTGCCCTTCTTCCACGTTGCCTTCCCACGCGAGGATGTGGGTGCAGGTGCGGTCAAGGAACCAACGGTCGTGGGAGATCACAACGGCGCAGCCGGGGAATTTCTGCAGGGCGTTTTCCAGGGAGGAAAGGGTTTCCACGTCGAGGTCGTTGGTGGGCTCGTCGAGGAGGATGAGGTTGCCACCTTGTTTGAGGGTGAGCGCGAGGTTGAGGCGGTTGCGTTCACCACCGGAGAGAACCTTGGCGGGTTTTTGCTGGTCGGCACCTTTGAAGCCGAAGGCGGAGAGGTACGCGCGTGAGGGCATTTCGTTTTGGCCAACCACAATGTAGTCCAGACCGTCGGAGACTACTTCCCACACGGTTTTTTCCGGGTCGATGTTTTCGCGGTTCTGGTCCACGTAGGAGAGTTGGACGGTTTGGCCGACTTTCACATCGCCCTCGTCGGGGTTTTCCAGGCCAACGATGGTTTTGAACAGCGTGGTTTTGCCCACGCCGTTGGGGCCGATCACGCCGACGATTCCGTTGCGGGGCAGGGTGAAGGAAAGGTCTTTGATGAGGACGCGGCCGTCGAAACCCTTGTTCAGGCTGCTGACTTCCACAACCTGGTTGCCCAGGCGCGGCGGCGTCGGGATTTGGATTTCTTCAAAGTCGAGTTTCTTGTACTGCTCGGCTTCGGCGGCCATTTCTTCGTAGCGCTGCAGACGGGCCTTGTTTTTGGCCTGGCGGGCCTTCGCGCCGGAGCGGACCCAGGCGAGTTCTTCCTTGAGTCGTTTTTGCAGCTTCTGGTCTTTTTTGCCTGCGATGTCGAGGCGTTCGGCTTTCTTCTCCAGGTAGGTGGAGTAGTTACCTTCGTAGGGGTAGAGCTTGCCGCGGTCGACTTCGCAAATCCATTGCGCAACGTGGTCGAGGAAGTAGCGGTCGTGGGTGACGGCCAGGACGGCACCGGGGTATTTGGCCAGGTGCTGCTCCAACCACAGGACGGATTCGGCGTCGAGGTGGTTGGTGGGCTCGTCTAGAAGCAGCAGGTCAGGCTCCGAAAGCAGCAGCTTAGCCAGGGCGACGCGGCGCCGCTCACCACCGGAAAGGTGGGTGACGGGCTCGTCGCCGGGCGGGCAGCGCAGAGCCTCCAGTGCCTGCTCGATTTTGGAGTCAATCTCCCAGGCATCGGCGGCGTCGAGGTCTTCCTGCAACTTGCCCATTTCTTCCATGAGCTCGTCGGTGTAGTTGGTGGCCATTTCTTCGGCGATCTCATCGAAGCGCTTCTTCTTGGCAAAAATCTCGCCAAGGCCCTCTTCCACGTTGCCGCGAACTGTTTTTTCCTCGTTCAGCGGCGGCTCCTGCAGCAGAATGCCCACGGTGGCACCCGGGTCGAGGAATGCCTCACCGTTGGAGGGCTGGTCCAAACCAGCCATGATTTTCAGGATGGAGGATTTACCGGCACCATTCGGGCCAACAACACCAATCTTTGCGCCCGGAAAGAAGGCCATGGTGACATCGTCCAAAATGACCTTGTCACCGTGTGCTTTGCGCACGTTTTTCATCGTGTAGATGAACTCACCCACGACAACCCCTTTTATTGTTGCAACTTTTAACCTCCACAAAGGGTACATGAAGTGGGTTCGGGAGGCGTCATCAGCCACTCCCCCACGTGCGCGTATCGACGCCCCCGCTAAAACGGTGCTTCCTCAACCTCCCCCGCCGCCCCTACCGCCGCGAGTTCTTTATCGACATCCTCCGGCTTATAGGAGGAGGAATCCACCCATTGGCTCACATCTGTCGAGGCGTCAGGCATCTCCGCTGTGGCATCAGCCTGCACCACGGCGTGCTGCGGAACCACGGTGTTGGTGAGGTAGCGGTTCAGGTCGGGGCCGATATGCGATGCCTTGACCACCATGTAGGACTGAAGCTCCCCATCAGCGTCCCGCCAGGAATGCGTCACCAGCGTGCCCACCACAATCACCGCCATGCCCTTGGTCAGGGAACGACGCGCGTGCTGCGCCAACGGCCCCCAGCATTCAACATTGAGCCATACCTGGTCGACGGAATACCACACGTTGTCCTCGCCACGCCGCTGACGGCTGGCCCCCAACCGGAATTTACACACCCCCTGGTTTTCCCCCGTCTGGCGGTAATGCGGATCGGCGACAAGATTGCCGGTCACAGTGTAGGAATGCTGAGCCATGATGCCCCTCCTCATTGTCGGCGCCGAGTGCGCCGTCGAACACGAACGTAGTATCGGCCCCGGCGGGAATGGTCCCCTCGAACCCCCGTCTCCCCGATCCCCCGGTGTCATTCCCTGGGGCTGTGATCCCTACTCTGCCACCTGATCTGCGGGTTGTGCATCTGCCGTTAGGGCCAGTCTGTGGATAAACCGAGTTATCCACAGACGGCCAGGTGAGGCGTTGCGCGGCAGGCTAGGTGGAACTATCATTTCTGCCCCTCATATCCTGGGCGTAATACTCCTCGAAGGGGTTCTCACCAGCGTTGATCTGCGCCAACATGGCGTTGTAGGCGGCCATGTCCTCATCGTCGGTTTCGTCGGCGCGCTTGTCGTAGGTGCGCATCTGGCGGTGATCATCCCGGTACCACGCCAGCACCACGGCCCCCACCACAATCATCAATGGGAACTGGCCTGCGGCCCAGGCGATGCCGCCGCCCACGTTCTGGTCCCGCAGCAAATCCACGTGCCACGGCAGCCCCAGTGTGGAGTAGAAATCGTAGGCCAGGATGACTTGCATCTGCATCAACGCCACCCCGAACCACATGTGGAACGGCAGCGACCCGAACAGCCACGCGCCCTTGCCCATGGGGTTGCGTTCCACCGGGACGGGATCCACCCCAATGACCTCCCAGTAGTACATGAAACCGGACCACAGGAACATGATGTTCATGGTGAGGTGACCGGCATGCTCGGACACCGCGACGTCGTAAAGCGGGGTGAGGTACAGGATGTAAAACACCACCAGGAACTGGATGGTGTTCACCGCAGGATGAGTGAGGAACCGCACCACCGGGTTGTTGATGGCCACCTCAAGCCACTCGCGCGGACCTGGTTGGCCCAGCTGACCTGGGTTGATGGCGGCGAGCCACAGGGTGAACGGGCCGCCCAGCACCCAGAACACCGGGACGCCCATGGAGAGAATCATGTGGCCGACCATGTGCATGGAAAACGTGGCGGGCATGTTCATGCCGATGCCGGAACACATGGTGACCAGCAACATCACGCAACCCGACATGAACCAGGCGGTGCGGTACCACGGCCAGGGTTCGCCACGCAGGCGCAAGCGGCGCACACCCCACATGTAGGCGACGGCGAGGAGGATGGCGAGGGTGCCGAAAATGATGTCGAAACGCCACATCGTCCACACATTCCAGATGGTGGGTTCCACAAACAGCTTGTAGCCCAGCTGAATATCCATGGTGTTCAAATCCGGCTCGCGCGGCGGGGGCGGCGGAGTGCGGCCCAGCGACACCGCCACACCCGTGATCGCTGCCATCACCAGGACTTCCACAATCGCCACCCGCTGGAACAGGCGCGGCTGTTTCTCCAACTTCGGGATCGTGGCCTGGCGGTGCAGCCAGCCCATCATGATGAGCACCACCACGCCGACGGTTTTGGTGAGAATCAACGTGCCATAACTCGTGGTGAACCAATCCGACCAGTGGATGCGAATCGCAGCGTTGATCAGGCCCGACAGCGTCATCACCAGTGCCGACGCCAACGCCAGCGCCGAATAACGACGCACCGCCACCACCATGCCCGGCCCCCGCCGCCGACCATGCGCGATCAGCGCCATCAAACCCCCGACCCACAACACCATGAACACCGCATGCCACAGGTAGGAATTCGTGCCGTAATCATGATCGCCGCCGCTCGCCGAATGGCCCTCCAAGCCCAGCGGCACAATCATCAACACCGCCCCACACAACCACACCGGCTGCATGATCCACCTGTGCGTGGTCAGCGCCGCCACGCCCGTCACCAGCGCAAACACCGCCGACCACTGCCACGCCAACGACGTAGACACCTGGTTTATTGCGGTTGACCAATTCTGTGGCTGCATCGCGTCCGCCAACGGTTGGCCCGACACATCCGACAAATACATCGGCACCATCAACAAGGCGATGAGACCAAAACACAACGCCGCAACCGCACCCGTTTTCGACGCCACCGTGCCGTCCGCGCTCAATATGGCGAAGCGGAGGGCGGGGTGGTTGTTTGAGTTGTCTTGGGTGTTGTGGTTGTCGCGGGGTGTGGTGGCGCGGGGTTCGGGGGTGCGGGCTGTGGTGGGTGTTCGGAGTTCCCGGGGCGAGCACAGGAAGCCTGCGAACAAAAACGACCCCACCGACAACGCCGCCAACATCCACGCCGCCGCCCGGAAAAACGGCAAACCCGCCGTGGTCAACGGACCCGGATCAGGAATGCCCAACGCCGCCAACGACTCCCCCAAGAAACCCGCCGACACCACCGCACCCACAACACCCGCTGTGACACAAAACAACACAAACAACGGCCAGGTCACGCGGGCGCTGCTTGACGACGCCGCGGCGCGCTCAGTGTCCGCTGGGGTGGAGGTGGCACCGATTGAGTCTGACGTGGGGGTGGCCGAAGAAGATGACGTCATGCACTAAACACTAATAGGTGGGGCAGACACGAAGGTGTACAGGCGGGGGTGGGTGGACGGTCTGGTGTGGGCTATGTGGTGTGGGGTCGTGTGGTGTGGGCGCGGACAGATGCGGTAAAGTTCCCTGATGGAAGAAAACCTTCCATGCCTCCGTAGCTCAGTGGATTAGAGCATCCGGCTTCTACCCGGCTGGTCGCGGGTTCGAATCCTGCCGGGGGCGCTTTTTGTTTGTGTGGGTGGAGTGTGAGTGGGGTGGATTTTTGAGTGCCGGAGTTCCAGATGAGTACAACGACGGAGCCGATCTAGAGTCCGAAATGAGATAGGTCGCTGCGAGAGAAACCATCGAAATATACAACATCTCAGCAGATGCTCCACTAGAAGC
>ERZ773046.2116-NODE-2116-length-10271-cov-7.283575_pt1 | contig 10271 bp, 8 predicted proteins | sample MGYA00580634_ERZ773046 | MGnify/ENA primary metagenome ERZ773046 (study PRJEB29015, sample SAMEA2738127) | human oral metagenome | biome: human oral; feature: human-associated habitat; material: saliva | place: China | collected 2159 ... | reverse complement strand
TAAGCTTCAGGCAAAGATTGATGACTGTAACAAACGCATCAAGTTTGTTAACAATAACAATAACAATTAATATCGTCAAAAATATTATCGAGAATAAAGAGGGTGTGTCGCCTTATTTCTCTTTGTTTTTATTGCGTTGCTGTACCCACTGATGTAGCTTTCTGCAGGCTAACACCGTCACAACAAAGCCTATGGTCTGCGCCAAATTCGCTACATAGTCTATCTCTTTGCCTTGTAAATAGTCCATGAGACTGAGGAAGGCGAAGAGCAAAACGAGAATAAAACCAACTTGTAATATCTCTTTTTTCATTATCAATGATATAGGGTTAAAGACTTAATCCAACGCTTAAATATGGGTAGTCCGTACGACGGACTACCCATATTTATTCGCAGTTTATGATAATTTTGTCCCCCCGTCGTACGGGGTCCGTACGACGGACGGCGGTTTTATTCGCAGTTTATGCTACTTTCGTCTCCATCGTATGGCTACTTTCGCTCCCCATCGTACGGGGTTTGTTTTATTATTGTAGAGGACGATATAGCTTTTGCATTTCTTCCAGTTCTTGAGTCGTCATCTTTCTATATTTAGAAACGCCGTAGGTTTCTGTTAGTTTGCCCGTTCCGTCGTTCTTATAGCCCAAGAATTGAATGATAGAGAGGTTTGTTCCGTCGCATTCCAATATGCGGTTGTTAGGCTCCTTGCTGTTAATTAGCTGAATAGTGTTGGTTGCTTCGTCGTAGATATAGTCCTTTGTGGTCTTAATATTCTCGTTAAGAGCATCTGAATAAAAGAAGCTTGTGACGCTGCCCTCAGTGAAATAGAAGTCGATAGGACTAATTCCGATGAGCCCATTGTAGTAGCTTTTTTGCTCAATGGTGCCATTTGCGTTCATTTCTTGTGTGAACACGTGTTTCCAACCCTTACCAACTATCTGTCTTTTAAAGGTCTCTTTGGTGATGGTTGGTATCTTTTGCAGGTCGATCCAACCGCCAAAATAGCAGGTAGTAGGCTCGTTTTTGTCGTCATCAGCAAAATTGTCGCAACCCACTAAGGTTGTTGTTGCCAATAGAAAGGCACAGAATAGAATACTAATATTTTTCATTATCTTTTGTGTTTTGATTGGTTACAAAGATAGGGAAATATCTATAAAGAACAAGCAAAGCACCCCTTTTTGTTCTTATTGCTTTGCTTATTGCCCCCAATCCCTTGTTTTTAGTAGGGGAGTGGGGTAATTTCGTCCCCGTCGTACATAAAAAATCGCTCAAATTATCGATATCCCCAAGAGGTAGAAAATCAAAAAGATATGAGAAATAATAAAGTAAAATTCAATAAATAAAAGAATTTTTAATAGTAAAGCTATGAAATTTCAGAGTAAATAACTACATTTGTAGTTGTGTACTTTTGCTTGACAACGTACAATCAACAGTCTGTTAGCCTTTCCAATTACTGCGTCAGAGATTGCAGAGCAGCTAGATGTTCCTAAAAGTGCAATAAATTCAATTTTGTATAGTATGGATGGAATAAAGGCTTATCATGATGATGAGAAAAGGCCAAACTGGTATTTGAAAAATTAAGCACTATGAACGAAGATGAATTGCTCTATCGAGAAATGAATGAGGAAGACCCTTGGTATATGGGTGACCATGACGAGGAAGATGAAGACAACGAGGATTATAGCGGTGAAGAGGAAGAAACTCCTCGCCGAAATGCCTTTGTGCTCTTTTGGAATCCTACGAACAGCAACTACACCATAGAGGATTACTACAAGGATCGTGAGCAGTATGGTCAGAGATTCAGAATGAGTTGGAGCATCACCTGCCCCGACGATGTGCAGGAGGGTGACAAATACTACATGGTGAGGTTGGGTGACGGACGCACTGGTATTGTATGGCATGGCACGTTTTATGGTAAGCCATTCAAAGACAAGGATTGGAAAGATAAGAGACGCAAACTTTGGTTTATGCCTATCAATGTAGAAGATGCCGTGAAGCCTGACGCTCGTTCACTAGTAACCCTTGAGGAGATGAAACGTGAGGCTCCTGATGCAGACTGGGAACACATGGAATGTGGACAGCAAATAACACCGGGACTGGCTGATAGATTTGATGAGTTGACACGCATGAATCGTTATAAGGAATCACATTCTTATCGAGGTTACTCAAGTAAGGCTGCATACGAGGAGAGTGAAAGAAAACAATTGCGTAGTGATGTGGGGTGTTGCTTATTCTATGTTGTTATTGCAATTGGGGCTCTTGTCCTACTCATGAGTGTTTTTTAAATGAAGAGAAATGATCATAATTTGCAAAATCTCAAATACTAATGTTATGGTGGCTATGGCGGAGTTTTTGATTTTGCAATAGAATAAAATTAGAAGAGAAAATCCTTATATCCTTTTTTGAAGGGTATTTCACAAAAAGACATAAACAAGATAATCAATGAATACAACAATACTTGATAATAGCCAAAAGCAGACTTTGCGAGGCCTTATAGACCAATACAAAACACTGCACGAAAAGAAACCATTCAATGATCAAGGTGAACAATACAAATGGAAGTTACTTGACGATACCGAGAGCAAATCATTGCTTGAGGTGATAGAAATATTGTCAAAACAAAAGATAAACTTGTGGGACACTGGGCGTGTCATTCCTGTGTTTAAATACCTCAAGGAACAGCATACAGAAGAGTTTGAGAATTGTCTGAAAGCACTTACCGACGAGAGTACCCCACTACTTGATCGCCTTTCTGCGTACAAGAAGACAATGCGCAGTCTGTGTCCGACCAATAAGTTTGGTGTCTGTGCTAATGATGAACGCACAGCGGCTACCATACTTACCTGTGTAAGGCCCAATACTTATACCTTCTATAAAGATGAGGTATATCGCTATCTCTGTGTGAAACTGGGTGTTGATACAAAGAATGCTGGCAGAAAATATGAACATTTCCTTGAATTGTTGAACGCAATTGATAAGGAATATGGCGATGAGATACAGCAAATAATGACACCAGAGACGAAGAAGTATCGCAATCGTCCCGTATTATTGGCTGTTCAGACCGTATTGTGGGTGATGAAAAAATACGAGGATGATGCAAAGTTGAGTGAAAAAACAGAGTCTGTTCTTGCTGTTGATTTGCCTAAAGCCTCGCAAAACTATTGGTGGTTGGTAGCTAATCCTAAAATTTGGAGTGCACAAGAACTAGCTGTTGGTGGTACTATAGATTACACACTCTATAGCGACTCAGGAAAGAAACGCAAGGTGTTTCAAAACTTCCTTGATGCGAGAAAAGGCGATCTCGTCGTGTTTTATGAATCTAGTCCAACTCTGCAGATAGTTGGCTTAGCTGTCGTAGAACGTGAAAGTGATGGCCAGACTATTGTTTTCAAAAAGACAGAGGGGCTTGAATCTGGTATTGCTTTGTCGGAAATCAAAGCTGTTGATGAACTGCGTAATATGCAGTTTCTGAAGAATTCGCAGGGTTCATTCTATTCTCTCACTGTTGACGAATATAATTACATAGAAAACCTTATTAGAGAGAAGAATCCTGTGATGCCCGCAAAGGCCGTAATGAAATACACCAAGAAGGATTTTTTGAATGAGGTGTTCCTATCAGAAGATGATTATGACAATCTTTGTGCTTTGCTTCTTGACAAACAGAACATTATTTTGCAAGGTTCGCCTGGTGTTGGTAAGACCTTCTCTGCAAAGAGACTCGCATACTCTATTCTTGGAGAGAAAGACGATAGCAAGGTGCAACTGGTACAGTTCCACCAGAACTACACCTATGAAGATTTTGTGATGGGATACAAGCCAAACGAGGATGGAGGTTTCTACCTTCGTCCTGGTGTGTTCTACAACTTATGTAAACGTGCCCAACAGCATCCTGATGGCAAGTATTTCTTCATTATTGACGAGATAAACCGTGGCAACTTGAGCAAAATTCTCGGCGAACTGATGATGCTGATAGAGAAAGACTATCGAGGCGAAACGCTGGTATTGCCATACAATCAGGAAGAGTTTTCTGTGCCAAAGAACCTCTACATCATCGGTATGATGAACACTGCCGACCGTTCTCTAGCAATGATGGACTATGCGCTACGCCGCCGCTTCTCATTCTTTGAGATGAAACCAGGTTTCTCCAAAGATGGATTCAATGCATACCAAAGCTCACTCGGCAATGAAGATTTCAACAAACTGGTAAGTGCTATCATAGATTTGAACAAAGTGATTGAGAGTGATGATTCCTTAGGTTCTGGCTTTTGTATAGGACATAGCTACCTCTGCAACAAAGACAAGAAGGATGTAGACAGAGATTGGCTGAAGAGAGTGGTCAAGTTTGACATAGCTCCTATGCTTAGAGAGTATTGGTTTGATAACGACACGAAATTCAATAATGAGGTTCAGAAACTAAAATCGATTGTGGAATGACCATTGACAACGGCATATTCATCCGTAACATCTACTACATGCTGTCCTATGCCTTCCAAGAGCTTAGGCGAAACAACTATGCCGATATAGCTGGTGAGGACTTTAACAATGTGCATGATCTCTTTGCAGAGATTCTTGTTCATAGCGTGTCTTTCCAACTCAAGCAAGGACTGCATAAGGAGTACATAGAGCGTCATGATGTGCTGAGTTCTATGCGTGGTAAGCTCGATATGCAAGCAACAATAAGGGAACGGTTATCACGTAGAATGACTCTAGGTTGTGAATACGATGAACTGTCGGTAGACAATCTCTATAACCAAATTGTGAAGTCTTCAATACTGTTGCTTGTGAAACAAAAGGATGTTAAGAAGGAACGAAAAGTGAAGTTGAGGAGACTTCTTGTCTTCTTTAATGATGTAAGCGAGGTCGACTTGCGCCAAGTGCAATGGAAGAATCTGCGCTTTGACCGTAACTGTTGTACCTACCAAACGTTGTGCTTTATATGTTTCTTCTTGGTTCATGATCTTTTGCTCACTACTGAAAGTGGAAACCATCACATGCCGCAGTTTTCTGATGCCCACATGTGTCGTCTGTATGAGAAATTTATCTTGGAATACTTCAAGCGCCATCACCCCGAGCTACACCCCTCTGCCAAGCAGATAGATTGGAACATAAAAGAGGAAGTTTCGTCCACAAGTATGCTGCCCATCATGCAGAGCGACATCTATCTCACGAATGGAGAAAAGGCGCTTATCATAGATGCTAAGTACTATCAAGGAAGTATGCAGACGAACTTTAACAAGACATCAATTCACAGCAACAATATCTATCAGATACAGTCGTATGTGTTTCACGAAGACCGACTGCATACAGGTAAGGTTGACGGAATGCTTTTGTATGCCAAGACCTCTGAGGAGATTGTACCAGATGGAAAGATGGAATGGCCTGACGGCAACATCATTTCATTCAAAACTTTAGATTTGAATATGGATTTCAATGGAATCTGCGAACAGCTGGAGAGTATTGTGACAGAAACGTTCAAGTCTGACAATAGTATAATGTCGGCTATGCTGAACGCCAATCTTAAAGTTGGAACTGCTGACGAATTCACTTTGGAACAGTAACTTGATTGTATGCTTCGAAGTATTAGTTGGAATTTACATAAAAAACATGCATGAAAAAAAAGAAATCAACTCCAAAGATATGGTCTGTAGATAAACTCTTAGGTGAAAACCTCGTTGTTCCCAGATATCAACGACCATACAAATGGAGTGCAAAAAATATCACAGAGCTAATTCTCGATACTCAAAAGAGTATTGAGGAAAGCAGGAAGTATGCGAATTTCAAGTATCGTGTAGGAACTGTTATCCTCCATAAGAATGATAAAGGAGAATATGAAATTGTTGATGGACAACAACGTATTTTCTCATTTCTATTGCTGAAGATGTATCTTTCGGAAGGTTTTTCTAGTACGTTGCTCAATACGAAATATTCCAATAAAGTAACACAGAAGAATCTACACGATAACTTTACAACCATCCGTGAATGGTTCTCATCGCTAGATGATAGTTCAAAGGCTGATTTCCACAAGGCGTTGGGCTATATATTGGAAGTTGTTGTGATTGTTGTAGACAAACTTGATGAAGCATTCCAATTATTCGATTCTCAAAACACTCGAGGACGAGCATTGTATCCTCATGATCTTCTTAAAGCTTATCATCTAAGGGAAATCCGTGATAAGTATGAGATGCAACATGCCGTTATCAAATGGGAATCAAAAAAGCCAGGAGCGATTCGTGAATTATTCGACCTCTATCTATTCCCGTTATGGAATTGGGCTAAATCTAGGAAGTGTGGCAACTTTACCACAGCCGACATAGATGTTTATAAAGGAATTGAGGCGGGATCTGGTTACACCTATGCTCGAAGAGCTAATAAGGCGATGCCATATTTCCTTATCACAGAGCCATTCGTATCGGGATGTGATTTCTTTGAGATGGTAGATCACTATATGCAGATGCTTCAAAACATAAAGGATGAAATTGTAACAAACTCTGCTTTCCATGAGATTGAGATGATTCTGACTGGCGGTAAGGATGTAGATAGTGTAGAGAAGTTTGACAAGGTATCAAAATCTTCGTCAACAGGACTAAATTACGCGCGAAATTTATTTTTCTGTGCATTACTTTGTTATTATGATCGTTTCCATAATTTTGATGTTGTGGCTGTTAAGAAACTATTCACTTGGGCAATGATGGTCAGAATAGATATGCTTCATCTTGGCTTCGATACTATCAATAGATATGCGATTGGACAAGGTAATAATGATAAATACAGCAATGCCATGCCTGTGATATCAATGATTGTATATGCACGTCGACACACTGAGATCTCTAGTATGCGATTATCATTAAGGTCAGATGGTAAAGCAGCAAGCGATAAATGGAATGATTTGTACAACAAACTCCTTCAGCTAAATGGTTACAAATAATATGGTAGAAGAATTACGAATATTAGCAGATAGTACAATTTTTGACACAACTGATCACTATGTAATACCACGTTATCAACGTGCTTATGCTTGGGAAGACAAAGAAATTACTCAGTTGATTGACGATATCAACGGAATTGATTTCTCTGAGAATTATTATATTGGATCATTAGTTGTCGCTAGGGTTAAAGATAAGATGGAAACGTATGAGGTTGTTGATGGTCAGCAGCGCCTCACGACCTTATATTTACTTTTGCAGTATCTTGTATCAGAAGGAGCTTTGGAATGTGAAGTCGGTAAGACACTTACATTTGACTGTCGTGCAAACTCAAACTTCACTCTTCTTCATATAAAGGATGTCTTGGCTGGTGGTATCTATTCAGATGATGAGGAGCGTATAGAACAGTCCATTTTGAATGGCATAAAAGTCATTAGGCAGAAGTTTAGTAGTGACGAAAAGATTAAAATGAAAGAATTCGTTAAGCGCCTTCAAAATGTTGTGCTTTATAGGATAGAAGTTCCTGAGAATACCGACTTGAACCGCTACTTTGAGATTATGAATACCCGTGGTGAGCAGTTGGAACAACATGATATTCTTAAGGCTAAGCTCATGGCCTATCTCGGTGAAAACAAAAGAGGGGAGCAAGAGTTCTTTTCACGCATATGGAATGCTTGCAGTGATATGACTGGTTATGTGCAAATGCATTTATCTCCTGCTGAGCGCCAGAATATATTTAAGGGAGACTGGAATACTTGGCCGTCAAATAAATGGAAGGATTATTCTAGTTGTTTTGGAGTAATCGAAGAAGCAGAAAACAGTGAGACACTACAAAATATAATATCGCCCAGCTTTAATATAGACGATGTTGATGGTTTGCTTGATGATGATACACATATACGTTTTGAAAGCATAATTGACTTCCCTTATTTCCTCCTTCATTCACTTCGTGTGTTTATTAAGCATTATAAAGTGTCGTTGAGTAAGCCTTTTGCAGAGCTACTTGATGATAAAAAGTTAATATCGGATTTTGATAATGTAATCAATAATGGTGCGATAGGTGGGCAAGCTATTAAACAGGATAAAAGAAGTTTGGCCAAGTTTGCTCGAAAGTTTATCATTCATCTATTGCAGACTCGCTATCTTTTCGATATGTACATTGTCAAGCGTGAGTATACTGGTGAAGATAAAGAAGGCGAGTGGAGCTTAAAAGAGTTACACACATCTGGTCAAAAATCCAATAAGAAACCTTATTATAAGAACACCACATTTCGTGTCGGTAGTGAATGGGAAAACACATCAAATGTGCGTTGCAAGGAAAATATGATGATGCAGTCAGCCTTGCGTGTGTCATATACCTCACCTAAGGTTATGCATTGGATAACAAACCTACTATGCTGGTTACATGACAATGATTCGGATACAATAAGTGCATCTCTGATTCAAACATCCGAAGAAGTTGCAATAAAGGCTGTTAAAGAAAACTTCCTTGACAATGAAGATTTTAAGCTAGGTGTAAAAGCTCCTCATGTTGTGTTCAACTTCTTGGATTATCTCCTTTGGAAGAAAAACAAGAACAAAGATGGGTATAAAGACTTTGTATTTGAGTTCCGCAACTCTGTTGAGCACTGGTATCCTCAGAATCCTTCTGATGGCTCTTTTGATTCCTGGGATGATAAAGATACATTTGGAAACCTGTGTATTATATCTCGAAGCGTAAATTCAAAGTTCTCGAATCTTTCCCCTGAATCTAAGATGAAATCTTATGGTAAGATGGTGAAAAAAGGAAGTTTGAAACTACGTCTTATGGGAGAAATCATAAGCAACTCATGCTCTAATGCTAATGAGAAATGGGTTGAAGGTTGTTGCCAACAACATGAAGATGAAATGATTAAGCTTCTTAAAGAAGCATGTAAGTACTATAATAATTCAAGTTTTGTCTAAATATGAAATATCAGACGTTTTTCAAAGAATATGCACAACTGCAAATGTTGTTATTTACTCTGATATTTCCTTGTTTTATTATTAAAAAAATCTTTTGTTGATTGGATTTTCCTTTATTAGGTCTCGTATTTTCTTGATTTTCTCCCCTTGCCCTAAATATATATAGGTGTAAGATTATCCAACGATTCATGAAATATTTTCTCATTATAATATTTCACCCATCCATCGATAACCTTTTATATTCCTTACAGAGATACTGTTTGAGAGAGGAAGCAATATAACATGGTTCATTGTTTGATGATAGACAAGGAGAATTATTGTGCATTCCGCTCCCCATCGTATGAGCTCCACACGGTGGAGGGCGTTTTTTTATCCCTTATTGTATAAGTTTTTGTTGAGGATTATTGAGAATTTCGCTCGCCATCGGCACCGTTACAGTACTTCAGGTAGGTGCGCTGCTCAATTTTGTAGGGATATGTACGGTCGTTTCGTAATGGCATATTTATACTTAACCTTTTATTTGCTGCTCATTTTATCTGAATGGAAGAGTTTTTTTTGAGAAATGAAATCAAACCGCGTTGTCCTACGTTACTATATTGAAGTTTATAATTACGTTTATTCCAACTTATAGTTATTATAGATTGATTGGTAGACATATAAGAAGTAATGCTTTTATCACTTTCTATAGCATTTTCTATATGAAAAATCAGTGAATCTTGTAATTCTTTGCTTAGAAATACACTGTCTTTTTTTTCAAAAATGCTATCTACTGGAGAATGCCATATATTATTTAAGCTGTCAAACTTGGAAACTATAATGTGTTTATGTTTGGTAGTCTTTAGATAATCTCCATTGATTGTTATTACATAATAAACAGTACTATCACCATACATGTCATAGACGCATTTAAACTTTGACAAGGGGGAGTTACACCCCGCCGTCAAAATAATATTCGCAAATAGAATAGCCAAAACCTTTTTAGTCATTTGAGATATGCGATAAACGTTGTTGTAGATTATGCTCTTTTCGTAACATATTTTCTGTGTATTTATATTTCTTGCTATACCTACCCAGACCTATGGTTTGTAACTCTTCTACAGACTGTTTTTTTCGGTAACAAGATACAATCCGTCGGTATATTGGTAATCCTCTTTTGCCAAAGTGGATATGCCTGATATTATATTCCTTACAGAGATATTGTTTGAGAAAAGAAGCAATATAGCATGGTTCATTATCTGATAACAGACAAGGAGAATTATTGTGCACTCCGCCCCCATCGTATGGGGATCCGTACGACGGACGGCGGTTTTTATTCGCAGTTTATGCTATTTTAACTCCCCGTCGTGTGAGGATAATAACATTTTAGCATTGTCGATAGCCGCTTGCGAGATATTACTTCCGCTGAGCATC
>ERZ773046.2109-NODE-2109-length-10299-cov-3.770695_pt1 | contig 10299 bp, 6 predicted proteins | sample MGYA00580634_ERZ773046 | MGnify/ENA primary metagenome ERZ773046 (study PRJEB29015, sample SAMEA2738127) | human oral metagenome | biome: human oral; feature: human-associated habitat; material: saliva | place: China | collected 2159 ... | reverse complement strand
TCCCATCGTCATTAATTTCTGGTGTCTTCAGCGGATTACGGTTGCCACCGGAGAAAGCACGCTCAAGGAAGCTCTGATAGTTCTCTTGCTGTTCCATAGTTCCTGCACCTGAGTTATAACTCCAGAAGCGGCTGTCTTTGTGCTCTCCCCACAAACAGAGATTGACCTCTTTGGCCTTCTCATCGTCATTAAGATAGCTCCATCCGTGATCCATCCCGACAATCCAGAAGCCCTGCCATAAGCCGGATGCACGGAGTTTCGGATTGCTTCTTATAGCCAGGGCACCATTGGAAGAAGCATAATACTCACCGCGATAGTTCAACATGGCATCAGCAGCCTGCTCGTCATTCTGTGAATAAAGATAGCTGATATTACCCGAGGTCAGGGAACTGTTCGTCGTATAAAGACCGATGTGGAAGTTGTTGAAATCAATGCTCTTCGCATAAGCATAGCAGGCTTTATGGAACTCTACTGTTTCCTGAGGCGTTCCTGTCTCCCAGTTGATGTTGATACCGTCTACGCCAAAGTATTTAAGCATGTTTACAAGCGGCCTCACATAGCGATAGCCATTGTAGGCCACAGAAGTAGCATCCTTTTCGGTTGCGAACTTCTTCCAGACATGATATGCGGCGTTGTCACCATGGGAAGCATCAAAGAATACCGTTCCGCCCAGCATATCGCAGCCGTTCTTGTGTGCCGCATCTGTCCATGAGCCGGGAACCTGGCCAATGCCGTGATTCCAAGAACCCCACATGGCTGTATAGTTCCACAGAGAGAAAACATCGCTGTGAAAAATACCTGTAGGATAGCCGGCATCGTTACCGGAGCCACTCCCCATCGGTGTATTCATCCAAAGCTTACGACCGGAAAAAGTGTTCGGGTTCAATCGGCTTTTGTTGTCAACGAGCGAACGCTGCCGAACGTGCGAACGCATGAATTCCAAGTCGGCCTTGGAAATGCCAAGTGCCATGACCTCCTGGTCAGAAGGGTATTGCTTACCCGCTGCCAGTGCCTTGTAGAACACCTCGGTCATCTTTGTCCAGTCAACCTTGCTGAAATCATAGTTCTGTGCATTTACATTTGCGGGAGAACCGCTGAGCAATGCAGTGAGAAGCAAAGCTGCAAGAGTAGTTTTTTTTCTCATTTGAATAATAAATTAAGTTTTTGTTATAATTCATTCTCAACTGTCACCCTGGTCTCACTCAAGACCAGGGTGAGGTCGTAGATTAGTTTCTATCAGAAGTTCGACTTTTCAACATCCCACCACAGGCGTGTTCCTTCCTTGTCGGCTCCGCCAAGTGCCTTCAGGCCCGTAGCCTCAACGTCCTTGAGCGTAGCAGGGTCGGAAGTGCCGGGGAATGGAAGACGGCGTACGATGTCTCCATCTTTCAGCGATCCGTCACCATCCTGCATATTCAGCATCTTGAACAAACGCGGATAACCGGTACGGCGGAGGTCAACCCATGCCTCAAGGCTGTTGGGGAAACCTGCAATGTACTTCTGGGTGATAATCTTCTCCAGCTTTGTCTCCTGTGAGTCGCCCTCATTCCACTTCACGCCGACGGTGATTTCGCTTACACGGTCAGCATCGTTGCCTGTCGGATCAACATAAGTGAACGGAAGAGCCTTCTCCATCTTCAGGTAAGCATCCATAGCCGCCTCATACTTTCCCTTATAGGGACGGCGCTGGCTCTGACGGTCCATAAAGTTCCCCTCGCGGATGCCCTGCTCATAGAACTGCTGGGCAGACCCACCCATGTTCCAGCCTCTCACGGCACCTTCGGCACGGAGGAAGCAGACTTCGGAGAGCTTCATCAGGTAAAGCGGTGCATTGTTCATCGTACGGTTGATGAGCTTTGAAAATCCGTTGTAAGGATTTGACGTGCTTCCCTGTTCCTGCCCGACATGTGCTCCGGCAAGGATTCCGCATACCTTTTCACCAGCATTCAGATTCTTGTCTTCCCCTTTCGATGAGCGGATAAAGTCGTTTTTCTCAAAGAGCGTTTCAAGGAAAGGATGATTGTAAGCCCTGAGCACCTGCTCAAATCCAGCACCCATACGCATATCACTCCATGTATTCCAAAGTTCTACCAGCGGATTGTTCTTGCCAGTGCTGGCTGTGAGGAAGCAGACTTCCTGCTCTTCAGTCTCGATGACACCACTTGCCACAGCCTCCTCGGCCCACTGCTTTGCTTTCGACGGATTCACCTTGACGATGTGCATCGCCATGCGGAGTTTCAGCGAATTGGCAAAACGCTTCAGGATGTCCATATCCTTAAATCCTCCCCTGTCAGCAGAAACATTACATTTGGTGTAATCGGTCAGGGCACGCTGGATTTTCTCCTTATACCACTGCGGGCGGTTGGCCTGATAATAATCGTAACATTTCACAATGCTGTCAAGATTAGCCTCTACCGTACTGTAGATCGTCTCCACGTCGTCGTATGTGAAAGGACGCTCCTGCTTGTTCGTCTTCAGGTCCTGATAAGGCATCGGGCCGTAGTTGTCCGCACACTCGATGCTTGCAAAGTCGAGGAAGAGCAGATAAGTCGCCTTCAGCTCCGGAAGAGAATCTATTTCCTCCATGTTCAGCAACGGAACCAAAGCCTTCGTCGCTTCCTGGTAGGAACCGTATGCACCGCCGTAAGCCTTCAGGTCAATGGCCGAAGAGGACACGATGTTGATACCGGAGTAGGGATAATTGACATGAGGGATGACACCGTACTGTGCGAAGGCATCCTGATAGAATGTAGACAGATACTGGTACTGATGCGCAACAGGGGGTTCTCCTTTCTTTCCGCCCCGAGTCGCATATACACCGCCGAGAGCAATTTTCAGATTGGTCTCTATCTTGCCATATATATCATCGAATTTCTCTTTGGTAATGCTGACACGGTAATCGATAGAGTCGACCTTCCCTTGCCGTACCACCTTCTTTTCATTCTGTGTCGTCTGGTTGAACTCGGCACCCGTGACATCGAAGTCCAGGCAGGAGTTCAGTGTCAGTCCGGCAACAGAGAGAACCAGGACTGTTCCTATATTTTTCAGTTTCATTGTCGTTAGGTTTTAATCGTTGGGTTTAGAAATTCATTTTCAAGGAGAAACCGTAGGAGCGGGTCGACGGTGTGTTGAACAGCTCGAAGGCTCCCAGTCCGTTGGTTGTCGAGAGAGAAACGTCCGGATCGGTCGGTGCGTCCTTGTAGATGAAGAACAGGTTGCGGGCGATGAACGACAGTGCGAGGTTGCGGTTCATACCGAAGAGGTTGCGGAAGGTGTAGCCCAGCGACAGCTCGCGCATACGGAAGTTCGTTGCGTTGTAGACGTAGTCTGCGGGACTGTCTGCCGATCCGATTGCCTGATAGTATGACTGCACGGGAACAATGCGCCCGCTGCCGTCAGGCAGCATCATGCCCGGGACATTGCCGTAGTCCTTTGCGACGATGTTGTTCTTCTCCGCCTCGAGGCGCGCATCTGCCGAACGCTGCGAGTAGCCGTAGTAGTCGAGCTGCTGCTCCGTAAGGCTGATGACCTTGCCGCCGATGCGTCCGTTGATGAGGAACGACAGCGAGAGGTCCTTCCAGGTGAAGGTGTTGCTCCATCCCATCTGCCAGTTGGCGTTCATGTTGCCGATGTACTTCAGCTTTCCGCTCTTGTCGAACTGCGGCTGACCGAGCGAATTGAGCTTGATGTGTCCGTTTTCGTCACGGTCGAAGTCGGGAACGTACATATCGCCGATCGAACCGCCTTCCATGTACTTCACGTGTACGCCGCCGACCTTCTGCTCGATGAGCCGTTCCTTGCCCTGCTCGTCGTAGGCGGTCTTGAGAATCTTGTTCTTGTTGTAGGAGAGGTTGAACGACGTGCGCCAGCGCAGCCAGCTAACCGGCTTGAAGTCGTAGCCGAGGGTCATCTCGATGCCCTGGTTGCGCACCTTGGCAGAGTTCATGTTCTTCGTCAGACCTGTACCCGTCGCCGCCGTCATGTAGAGGTGGCTCATGGTAGCGTTGTAATAGGTGAGGTCGAAGCTCAGCCGGTTGTTGAACCAGAGGCTCTCTACACCTGTCTCGAAAGAGCGGGTCTTCTCCGGCCGCGGGTCGACGAACTGCGCATAGTTGCTGCCGTTGATGGCACCGGTCTGCAGGTTCTCGCTCACGGCGTTGTAGGCGATGTTGGGGATGGAGTTACCCACCTCGGAGTAGGAGGCACGGTACTTCAGGTAGTTGACCGGCTCCGGGAGCTTGAGGAGCTTGCTCAGGATGGCGTTGGCGCCGATGCCGAAATAGCCGTAGTTGTCGGTATTGGAAATGCCGCTGAGCTTGAAGTAACGGAACGGACGGTACCAGTCGCGGCGGTAGGAAGCATCGACGAACACCATATCCTTCCATCCCATCTGCGCCGTAGCGAGCCATGCACGGTCCCAGTTCGACGACTTCGAGCTTGACGTCGCGCCCATGCCGCCGGCACTGGTGTCAAAGTAGTTCACCTTCGTAGGCAGCTTCTGCAGCCTACGGTCATAATAGGTAGCGATGACATCCGTCCCTTTGTATTCACCCTTGATGGTATGTCCCACCCATCCGGCTGTCGCTGAGAGGTCGAAGTCGCCGAAAGTCTTGTTGTAGTTGAGCAGGTAGTCAATATAAATCTCCGTTGTCTTGGAGTCGGAGTCCCAGAAGCGGCCGTAGTCCTCCATGGATGCCGGGAGGAAGGTCGTGGCGTAACGCTTGCTCGTCGACTTGTAGCGGGTGTGATCATAATTGATACGTGCCTGGAAGGAAAGCCCGTCGTAGATGTCTACGTTCCCCGAGATGGTACCCCAGATGCGGTCCTCCTTCTGCTTGCTCTGGTTCATGTTGATGAGCCAGTAGGGGTTGTTGTTGGCAGCGTTCATGAACGCCCAGTTCTGACGCGGACCCTGGAGCTTCGCCTGGTCTGTCGTATAGCTGTAGTTTCCCCCGGACAGCTCGTAGTAGTTCTGCGGACCGCTGAGCCACTTGCCGTCCTGTGTGACGTAGTTGTTGCGGTAGTAGTCCATGTCGACGTTGCGGGGCGTGAGGTAGAGGTGGTAAAGCGGATTGCCCACCGTACCGCCGCCCGGACGGTTGCGCGTGATGGTCTGCGCATAGTTCAGCGACAGGTCCACCTTCAGACGGTTGAAGAAACGGTAGCTCTGGCGCAGGCTGAAGGTGTTGCGGTTATAGTTGTTGTTGCGCAGTAGACCTGTAGAATGGCTGTTCGCCATGGAGAAGTAAGTCGTCATCTTCTCTGTACCGCCGGAAAGCGACAGGGAGTTGTTGGTCGTCACACCCGTGCGGAAGAAGTCTTTCACGTCGTCCTGGGCATGGTTACGCAGGTGAATGTCATGCATCGCCCCCGACTGGAAGTTGGTGGAGTTCAGCGGGGAACTCATTGTCAGCTGGTTGTCGGCCAGCGAGCCGATCTTCGGTCCCCATCCGTCAGCCTGGATGGTGTTGCCGTTCATCGTGGCACCGTATGTGTTCTGTATCTTCGGTGTCAGCAAAGGCGAGTCGAAGGTGATGTTCGATGTGACGTTGATGTCGAGCTTGCCCTCGCGGCCCCGCTTGGTGGTGATCATCACGACACCGTTGGCAGCAACAGAACCGTAAAGGGCCGCTGCATTGGCACCCTTGAGGACGTTGATCGACTCGATGTCGTCAGGGTTGATCAGCGACAGCGGATCGGAACCCTCGGACATACCGGCATACGTAAAGCCTTCGCCAGCCATGTCGCGCTTGCCGCGGGCATCGTTGGTCATCGGTACACCGTCGACGACAATCAGCGGCGAGCTGCTGCCCAGAATGGATTTGGCACCGCGGAGAACAATCTTCGTCGAACCGCCGGCACCGCCGGCACTCGGCGTAATCGTCAGACCGGACACCTTGCCCTCAAGAGAATTGGCAACGTTCGGGTCCTGAACCTTCATGAGGTCTTCCGCCTTCACTTTCTGCGTGGCGTATGTCAGCGACTCTTCCTTGCGCTGGATACCCATGGCCGTCACGACGACCTCCTTCAAAAGGCTGCTCTCTTCCTTCAGCGTCACGTCGATGGTGTTCTTGCCGTTGACGGCAACCGACTGGCCGACATAGCCGATGTAAGAGAAGACGAGCTTCGCATTCGAGGGGGTGTTGATGGTGAAGTTGCCGTCGATGTCGGTGACGGTACCGTTCGTGGTGCCCTCGACGAGGACGGTGGCGCCGATCAGCGGTTCACCGGTCGAATCGACGACACGGCCCGTCACTTTGTGGTTGCCGTTCTGCTGCACGGCCTGTACCGCGGCAGCTCTGGCGTTCGACCCTGCATAGGCACCGGCGGGAGCCAGTGCCAGCGAAAAAGCAAAGGCAGCCGAGAAATACAGATGCTTCTGCTTTGTTTCCTTAAAGATTTTCATCCGGTTTAGGTTTTTGGACATTATTTGTTTTTATTGACTTGTTCCGTTCTGTCTGTACATGAAATTCCGCTTTCCTTTCCCACCTTATTATATAGACGGCCATACGGTTCAGGTGCTCGGTCTGTTCACATCCGCTTTCCTTTTCCACCTTGTTTCATAGACGGCCGTGCGGTTCAGGTTTTCAGTTTGCTCACATCCGTCAGGTCCACGTCTGTAGATTTCCCTGTCCCTGCCGGCAGGCTGCCGTTCCACGGAAGTCCGCAACAGGACGGGACGACGGCGGGCAGCATGGTACATAGCCGGATGAACCGATTCTGCCGTCATCTATATACCAAACAACCTGATGCGGACGAATACTTATCACGCCCATGGCATTTAACAAATTTTAATCACCCGACAGCCCATGACTCCCCTGCCCTGTAACGGACATTCCTTCCTGAAATCCATCCCGCAAACGACTGTGTAAAACAGCCGGACTTCAAAACAGGGAGATAAAAAACGGCATTACCACTTGTCTATGCAAAAAAGAATCGCATAAGAAGAGGTAAAGTGTGACAGGACGCTGAAGAGTAATGATCAAAAGACAGGCGTAGTATCTACTATAAGTTGATTATCCGTATTATACGCTCTAAACGGTAGAAAAGTGACAATATGGATTCTGTTTAGATACGAAAAGGTAAAGATTTAACGTTTTTAACCTTTTGTTACACCAAAATTACAGAAAATATGGGTGGCGGTTTCAACATGCAAATGCACACGCCCGCAAAGTTAAAGAATATTTTCGTAAAAACACTCAAAAGGGGTACGAAAATTTAATTTTTCTCTTGGGCGACGGTTTATTTTGTCAGCAACTTTGGTAACAAACTGATGACTGATATTTTCAAAAGTGGATGATTTGGGGATATATTGCCTGATAAGACCGTTCTGATTTTCAATCGAACCTTTTTGCCATGATGAATACGGATCGGTGAAGTAGACCGTAACACCCAATTTTTTTGTAATGTATTCATGACAGGCAAACTCCAAACCATTATCAGTCGTTATTGATTTAAGGAAAACTTTATATGGCATTAGTATTCGAACAACCGTCTTTGCCAGTTCTTTGGCTTCTTTTCCTTTGTTCAACTTTCTCATAAACAACATGCCTGTACTTTTTTCAGTAAGGGTCAGTATGGCTCCATGGTTCCCTTTGCCTACAATGGTGTCCATCTCGAAATCACCAAAGCGTCTACCATCTGCTTCTGGCGGTCTTTCGCTTATATTTACTCTGTTACAAATAGTTGATCCACTGCCACTTACTGGACGTGCCCGGTGTTTAAGTTTATGACGACAGTAAAGATACAAAGACCCTCCATTCTCCTTGTCTGTGCGGATGATCTTGTATATAGTCTCATGAGATATTGACATACCCCGTTCCTTTAAAACTGCCGAAATCTGTTCCGGAGACCACTGTTCTTCCACTAATAGCCGCACTGCTTCATCCTTTATCTCTTGGGAAATGGCGCGGTTGCCTGGTCTTCGTATCTTTCTATAGTCGGCATTTTTCTGGGCAGTCTCCCAATTGTAAGTTCCACGGACTCCGCTGTTGCGGTTGATTTCACGAGTAACGGTAGAATGATTAACTCCTATCGAATCTGCTATCTTTGCCCTGCTCCATCCGTTTTGAATAAAAGTTGAAATTGCGTATCTTTGCTGTGAAGTTAAATGGTTGTACATAAATGTATAATCTGTTACTTAATGAGATAATTGATCTTATTATTTTAATTAAACAATTTTAACACGAGGCTTATAATGCCTATGTTTATGATTTTTTAATACTTACGCTTTGTAGCCTTTTTTATTCAATAGGCTACTGCAAAAAGTTCCTCTCTATGTTATTTACTTGATGTATATCTATCTTTCCATTTCCGTTTCTGATTTCGACCTCACTTTTCATTCGTTTGTTGTCATCTGTCGACTTTTATTTTGCAAAGGTATCGCAGGCAGGGAACACGGAAAACACCGGAATGCTTCCTATTGGCGGAAAACTTTTCATGACCCTCCGAAATCATAGATTGCGGTTTCCTGAAAACTTTTACCGGCTAATTGTTTGCCTTATGTCCCCCTTAACGCCTGCGATTTAACCTTGCACATAAAAGGTTCGAGATGACGGTTACACCGGAATAAAAAAAAGTTCGGGTCGAAGAGACCGCAACCTAATTAGGTTGAGAATCAGGATGCCCGAAATTAAAAACTTAAGCCCTCGACAGCACGGTTAAGTCAAAAGAGATGGAAGCAACAAATTTACAAAGAATGAAAGATTATCGCTTTGAATATGCCTTACTTTCAAGGCTGAAAGAAGAATGTGAAGCCTATTTTGGTAGAACGGGGACGCAAGAAGATAAGTGGGATTGTCGTTACAGAAATGTTCGTAATATTTGGGCTGATAGCATTAAGGAACAAATTGACAAGATGAAAGAGCTTTGGAACAAGTTACCTGAAGACTTAAAGCCTGAATGGTGTTCATGGAAAGATATAGAAGAATTAGAATGTAAGGCGAGAATAATAAACTAACCAACTTTTATGAAACAGGAAAATCCGAAGAAACGAACACATCGCTATTGTACTAGATGCAATCGTGAAGTGCAGTATGAGCGAGTATTGAACTATCCTTTTTATTGTCCGCAGTGTGATGAAAATTTGTATAACTTTGAAACGTATAGAAGAAAATGAGATACCCAAGAGTAGATGTATTTAAGCGCATTCAGCATAGCCCTGTTTATCAAGAGGTCTATCAAGTAGACACGATGCGCCCTAACCGACCAAAACGTAGTAAGTTTGACATGACAAGACAGCAGGCTAACTCTTATGCTAGACGTGAACTTGCAGCACTGAAGAAAGAGGGTTATGATAAAGTAGTTTATAACTCTATGATAACGGATTTATCTAAGGCTATTCGTTAGGTGGATTTTCCGTGGTTTGTCGCCACGGAAAATTTCGCATGCTGCTCCTCATAGTCGCAGCATACAAAAAAAGATGTATTTTCCATTTCCTATATATATGAAGACATGCAGGAAAATCTTCTATGACTTTACCAAACTCGCTGCCTCAAGTCTTATACTTGTCCCTTACTATTGTTTCCTTTTAATTCCCCAGCTTCACCAGTGTTCTTTCATCTTCGTTTCCTTCAGAAGGAAGAACACTTAAAATCGGTCGGCAGAGACTTTCAGTCACAGCCACAGTGTTTGAAAAGCATTTTATGTGCCTTGTCTCTATTGATTGATATATATATGGCCGTATGCCTGTATGGAAGAATATATGTATATACAGCCATACGGGAATACAGCCGCATACAGCCTTTACTGTGCCTATAATCTATTCCTCAAAGAGATTTCTTCCTCCCATAAGTGGTATGCTCTTTTAGCGTCCTTGTTTAAAATCTCTTTGAGGAGCTGATTATATAAAGCAGATCTCTATTCTTATGCAGGCAGCCTTTTTAAACCCTCTTATGTTTTATCTCTGTTTCCTCCAATTGGAATTTGCGGAAACTTTCACAAAACATAAGACAGCACTGACTATAGGTCAGAGCTGCGTTGGGAGAGAGGTAATTGTTTGTAAAAGCAGGAGCTTTTCTGTCTATGCGGAACGGTCACACACCTGAAGGCAAGTGACGGTTCCTCTTTCCTCTCTATTCTATATTTCCTACCCTATATATACTACTATGATCTATACTTATAGCTGTCTATACGTAAATACGACTATATCTGTGTACAGGCATGAAAGATGAACCTTTCATGCTTATTATACTTTTACTATGCCTATTTTCCATTTTGTCTCTGCTTTCGACCTCACTTCTCTTTCCTCCGCCTGTAGTCATCTTGCGACTTTTACTTTGCAAAGGTAGCACCGGCCGG
>ERZ773046.2106-NODE-2106-length-10309-cov-3.983226_pt1 | contig 10309 bp, 8 predicted proteins | sample MGYA00580634_ERZ773046 | MGnify/ENA primary metagenome ERZ773046 (study PRJEB29015, sample SAMEA2738127) | human oral metagenome | biome: human oral; feature: human-associated habitat; material: saliva | place: China | collected 2159 ... | reverse complement strand
AAACTTTGTGGATTGATAACTAAACTCGTTCGACGTCTCGGTTGAACGATAATGTCCAATCGATGGTTCTGTATAGTAGGTATAAAATGGTTTTCGATGACTTGCACTTGGGATAGGTAAAGCACTCACTGCTGTAATCTTTTCATCTAGTCTTTCTTGCATAGTTTGACTAGATTGTATACAACCAGTTAATACAATACATAATAGGACTGTTAAAATCTTCTTTCCCATATCTTACCCCTTTGCATTATCGTATCACAGTTTATTTATGTCTGCATGGCTTGGCACAAAGTTGATAAATTGGTTGTCCAAGTTCCATAAAACGTGTTTCATACTCAGTAATCACGTCTTCCGCATGGTCTTTACGGCGGAAATCTACAGAGAATTCTGTGAGTGTAAAATCATTCTGTAAGAAATACAATACCGAATCTTCAAATAGATCTTTATTGTCTGTCTTCATACGGATATATCCATCTTCTGTGAGGATATCACGATACATCTCTAAAAACTTTGCACTACTAAGACGACGTTTATGATTACCTTTCTTTGGCCATGGATCAGAGAAGTTTAAATGGATGACATCAACTTCTCCAGTCGCAAACCACTCCTGTAATTGTTCGGCATTGGCAATGATAAAGCGTTTATTCTCCAGTAGTGGGTTTTCTTCTTCCACCGCATGACGTGCAGCAACTGCACCAGCACTGACATCTTTTTCAATTCCTACCCACGCTTCATTAGGATAAAGTTTAGCCATACCGTTGAGATATCCACCTTTACCAGTACCAATCTCTAAATGTAATGTATCGCGTTGTAGTAACTCTTTCCACTTACCTTTGTTTTCCACTGGGTTTTGATAGACAAAATCTCGATGTTCTTCAATCCATGGTTCTGCCCACTTCTTTTTACGCATACGCATAGTTACTTTCCCTCCGAAAAAGAAGGCTGTACGCCTTCTTTTATTGATTATTCAGCGTTTTCTTTTTTCTTGAAAACTCTGCGTTCCACATTAGCACCTTCGCGCTTTTCATGGAAATTTGGTTTACCTTGTGGTTTAAAGTTCTTCTTTGGTTCTACATAGCCTTCTGGCTTCTCTAGACATTCCTTGGCAGAAACCTTAACCTTACCTGTTGCATCAACGCCAGTAACTTTAACCTTAATAACATCACCTACATGTAATGCATCCTGAATCTTCTCTACACGAGTCCAAGCAAGTTCACTGACATGGAGTAATGCATCTGTTCCTGGGAACAATGTTACAAAGGCAAATGATTCACGTACTTCTGATACAGTCGCATCATAGATATCGCCAACCTTCGCCTCACGGATTAAGTCACCAACAATCTGCATTGCCTTATCAATCATATCCTGTTTTGTATGATAGAATACGCACTTACCATCATCTGTGATATCAATCTTGATACCATCACAAGCAGCGATAATCTTATCAATCTGTTCGCCACCCTTACCGATAACAACGCGAATCTTCTCTACTGGAATCATCATCTGAGCCATCTTTGGAGCCCATTCAGATACATGATCACGTGGTGCGGAAATTGCTGTTTCCATATTGTCTAAGATTTCCATACGACCCTTATGTGCTTGTGCTAAAGCTTCGCGTAGGATTTCTTCAGAAATACCAGTTACCTTGATATCCATCTGTAATGCAGTGATACCATTACGTGTACCAGCTACCTTAAAGTCCATATCACCATAGTGGTCTTCCATACCTTGAATATCTGTCAAGATAGAATATGTATCTCCAACTGTAATTAGTCCCATCGCTACACCAGCTACCATTGCCTTAATAGGAACACCAGCAGCCATTAATGACATTGTGCCTGCACAGATACTTGCCTGTGAAGAAGAACCATTTGATTCTAATACTTCTGCACAGGTACGAATTGCGTATGGGAACTCTTCTGCTGTAGGTAATACCTGTAAGAGCGCTCTTTCACCTAAAGCACCATGACCAATTTCACGACGTCCAGGAGAAGACATACGTCCAACTTCACCAACAGAGAATGGTGGGAAGTTATATTGATGCATGAATCTCTTTTCTGTTTCTGTTGTTAAGTCATCAATCAATTGTGCATCGCTTAATGGACCTAATGTAGTTACAGATAAAACCTGTGTTTCACCACGCGTAAACATCGCAGAACCGTGTACACGTGGTAGTAAGTCAACCTGTGAATCTAGTGGACGAAGTTCATCTAATCCACGTCCATCTGGACGAATCTTTTCTTCAGAGATTAAGCGACGTACTTCGCCTGCTTCCACTTCAACACCATATTCATGTGCTTGTTTAACAGCCTTTTCACGTGCCTTATCATCTTCCCATTCTAACTTGGCAACTTCTTCTTCCATTTCAGCAATCAATTCATCAATCTTGCCGTAACGTTCAAGTTTACCCTTGATAGAAACTGCTTCACGAATACGTTGTGCACCCTTTTCATCAACCAACTGTTTAACGATTGGGTTGATTTCATATAAGGAAACTTCCATCTTTTCCTTTGCGCAAGCAGCGATAACTTCTTCTTGAATAGCGCATAATTCCTTGATTGCGTCATGACCAATCATCAAGGCCTTAAGCATATCTTCTTCTGATACTTCCTTAGCGCCTGCTTCAACCATGTTGATGGCGTTCTTTGTACCAGCAACTGTTACATTTAAATCAGAATTCTTTTCCTGTTCAACGCTTGGGTTAATGATGTATTCACCATCAACACGAGCAACCATTACACCTGCTACAGGTCCGTTAAACGGAATATCTGAAATACATAGTGCTAATGATGAACCGAATAAGGATGCCATCTCAGAACTAGCGTCTGGATCGCATGATAATACTGTATTAACGATTTGTACTTCATTACGGAAACCTTCCGCAAATAAAGGACGAATTGGTCTATCAATTAAACGTGCTGTCAATGTTGCATGTTCTGTTGGTCTACCTTCACGACGTGTAAATCCACCAGGAATCTTACCAGCCGCATACATCTTTTCCTGATATAAAACTGTTAATGGGAAAAAATCTGTATCCTTTGCTTGGTTGTTTGCTGTTGCTGTAGATAGTACTGTTGTATCCGCATAGCGAATGACTACAGAACCTCCTGCTTGTTTGGCAATTTCACCGTTTTCGACTGTCAATGTACGGCCATGAAATTCCCAGCTCTTCTTGTACTTTTCCATTTCTCTTCTAACCTCTGTCTGTTCTCGACTTTTCAAATTTTCAACATTCCCATTGTATCACAGCCACACTGTAAATTGAATATGTCTTTATTATGCTTCGATACACCAAAGACCATGTTGATTACAGTATGCATAGACCGCAATGACTGGCTCATCTTGATAGAACTTTACCTCTGGCTTTTCACCTTCATCAAAATATACAACACGATAACCCTTTTCATATTGTAAAATCACAAAGGCAATATGGTGGTCACCATCCATCGGATGATCATCACTGGCAATATTCACCGAGAAACAATCTCCATTACGGTTGATAACAGGCTCATGTGTTTCCCAATCTTCATTATTTTGAACTGGTAATTCAACAAATACTTCATCCTTACATAAAATCTCTGCAGCCACATCATTCATCTCCATGATGACCTTACCACTACTTGGCGCATATAAGATATGTAACTGGCGATTAAACTTAGCCATCTTTAACTTCTCTTTATCAAATAGTTCCACATTTGTTAATGGACTTTTAATCAACTGTGCTTTTTCTTTCTTTGTCATTTGTTTGATCCTCCATTCTCTTCGCATCGCTTCCTTCTTCGTCGCATGTATTTCATAATACGCAATGCGTAAAGGACGATGTGACTTTGTATACTTAGCCCCTTTCCCGTTTAGATGGGCTTGAAATCTTTTCTCTAAATCATTGGTCCAACCAGTGTAGTAGGTATGGTCTTCACATTCAAGGATATAGGTATAATTCATTATTCTACACTCTTTAGACTCTCTACCATCTGGATGTCATTTAGTCTCTTTGTCATCATACGATTGACTATCACACTAAATAGTATCGTCAAAACAAATGCATATAAGAAACTTATCCATTTGATATTTCTACCAAACATCAAATAGTCCATCTCAACCGTACGCATAATATAACGATGTAAAGCGATACCTACTGGAATTCCAACAATACCACCAATTCCAGCAAGCAAATTATTTTCTTTAAAGATATACTTCTTTACTTCATTTCTTCTAAAGCCAAGAACTTTTAAGGTCGCTATTTCGCGTTGTCTTTCACTGATATTGACTGTAATCAAATTACTTAGCACAACAAATGCCAGTAACATACTTGAGAAAATAAGCACCCAGATAATTCCATTTAAACCTTTAACCATAGAATAGAAGTTATCTAGTTGTCCATTGAATAAAGAAATGCCTTCAACACCTTGAATCGTTGAAATATGATTTGCTAGTAACTTTTGGGCCGCATCATCACCTGTCGTAGATAGATAGACGGTATTACTACCGGCATCTTTGCCAAATATTTCTTTGTAATATTTACGACTCATCAAAACAAAGTGATTGACATACATCTCAGTAATACCACTGACGTTTACCTCATGTGGGCTTCCTTCCGCATCTTCGATTGTAATCTTATCTCCAATATGAACATCTAGATTCTCTGCTAACTTCTCGTTGATGATAACACCATCATCAGTCAGCGAAATAGGTTTATGACCAATCCGTGTACGTAAGTTAAATTCACGATTGATTCCCTCTTGATCAAAGACATGAACTGAAGCAGTCTCATCAACCTTGTCATCATACGTTTTCGTCGTATAAACAAAGCCAATATGCGCATCTGTAACATTCTCAGTTGATTGTATTTCTTTTAAAGCTTCCGCTTTTACTTGTTCACTTGCGTCATCTTCAAAACTAACCATGCCATCATACTGGATAATTTCTTTAAAATTAATATCAACCATGTTAGAAATGGAATCACGAATACCAAATCCAATTAACATGAGTGCAGTACATCCTGCTACACCGATGATTGTCATAAAGAAACGTTTCTTATAACGAAAGAGATTACGCGTTGTTACTTTATCTGTAAAACCAAGATGATTCCAAATAAATGGAATATTTTCTAAGAACGTCTTCTTACCCATCGGTGGTGCTTTCGGGCGCATCAGTTGTGATGGAACATCCTGTGTATCTGCTTTGCATGCAAACCAAGTCGCAATACTCATCGCAAAGATAAATACCATCGCTGTTAAGCTAATTAGGCCTGAAGGTACTACAAAACGGATTGGAGGTAAGATATACATCATTCTCCATGCATGATAAATAATCAATGGGAAAGAACTCAGTCCTAGTAGACTTCCCACAACAATGCCAATCAGGGTTGCAGAGATTGCATAGAATAAATACTTTGATGTGCACTGCCACTTTGTATATCCTAATGCTCGCAAAGTGCCAATTTCATTACGTTGTTCTTCAACAAGACGTGTCATTGTTGTTAGACATACAAGAGCTGCAACCAAGATAAAGAATGCAGGGAATACACGAGAAATAGCTTCCATTTGCTGTATGGTATTCTTGAATGTCACACTTGCATAATGCGATTTGCGATCCAGTATTGTCCATTTTCCTTCTGCTAAATCATCAATTTTCTTTTTCGCATCTGCTAATTTTACCTTCGAAAGATTCAACTCTTCTAATGCATCATTTAACTTCTTTGTACCTTCTGTAATTGCAGTATTTAATTTTTCTTCTCCATCCGCAATCTGCACTCTAGCATCTGCTAATTTGTTTTCGTTTTCGTATACTTTATTCCAACCCGCATCAATCTCAGCCTGACCATCCGCAATCTTTTGGTTTAACGTAGCTTGTCCTTGATCGAGTTGTTGTTGACCTTGATCAACTGCAACTAAACCATCCGTAATTTGTTGTTGAGATGCAGGAATTGTCACTGTCAAAGCATTCTGAACAGTTGAAAGGTCATTTGTATATTGTGTTTGTAAATTCTGTAATTCAACTAACCGATCTTCCTTTGTGGATGCGGTTAAAGAAAAGTTTTGGTCAATTTGTTGTAAGTGATCATCTAAAGCATCCTGTAAATCCCCAATTGTTTTACCAGTATATCCTTCTGGAAACATTGCATCGCATAACTGTCTTAAATCTGCTCGAAACATAATTAAAAGCGATAAAGATGTTGATGGACTGATTCCATAATGTGCGATTCCCTGACGAAATTGAATTTCTGTTTGATATAACGTAATCGCATCTGGAATTGCAGCTAAGGCTGTTGTTAAATCTTGTTCATTCTGTTCAAGACTAGCCATTTGGGTATTTAAAGATTGTTGACTGGATTGTAGTGTTGCACGGTTCTGGTTGAGAATTGCTTGTTGATTATCAATCTCTGTCTGTCGATTAACCTTTTCTGTATTTAATGTAGTTTGTGCATTGTTTAGATTCTCTTTTGCATTCGCAATTTCCACTTCACCAGCAGTAGCACTCGCTCTACTTTCGGATAGTTTTTGTTGTGCATCCGCAATTTCTTTTTGATAAGTATCCAGTGCATCTTGATATTGCTTTGTTCCATCGATATACTTCTGCATACCATCGTTGTACTCAGTCATTGCATCTTCTTTAATCTTACGTGCAGTTGCTGTTTGTTGTGTTGTCGCGAGTGTTTCAATCTTCTGTTTTACTTCTTTGATGTAAGTCTCATACGAATCTGAAAATGAAGATAATTCTTTACCATCTTCCGTTAATATATTTAGTTCCAAATAATATGAAGAATCAAATGCAGAGGAAGGAATATAGAGATATGAATTAATTGGTAAGTTATCTAAAGTACTCGTTTCCTTAGACATGTTGAGATATAGAGGTGTATCAATTACACCGACTACTGTTACTTCCTGCACTGGTAAAATACCACTTCTAGAACCATCAGGAAGTGAAAGTTTTACTGTATCCCCTACTTCAAAGCCAGATTTAATATTCCCTCTTCGCTCCGCAACAACCTCATGATCATTTAGCGGCATACGTCCTTCTACAAGTTTAAAGCGATTGATTGTATGTGTTGAATCATAAGAGTGTATACGTACGAGTTGGCTTCCTTCACCACTCGTCGCAATCTCATCCACAAAGTAACCTGGCTCAACTGTACTTACAGAATCCACCTTATTTAAAGCATCTATATCATCCTCTTTGAATCCATAATTTGAGTAGATTGTAAAATCCTTTAAGTTATAACTATCATCATAGTAATCTACACTAGCAGCCATCATCGGTGCACTTGCACTGACACCAATAAAAAATGCAACACCAATCGATACAATTGCGGATAGCGAAAAGAACCGGCCTTTTGTCGATTTAATTAAGCGAAATACATTTTTATGAAATACCTTTTTCGCCATTACCACTCTATCTCCGTTATATCCTTAGGATGATCATTCTTTTCCATAGAGATGACTTTTCCATTTTTAACATGGCAGACCAAATCCCCCATCGGACAGATGGCTAGATTATGCGTAATGATAATAACAGTCATGCCATGCAAACGTGATGTATCCTGTAATAACTGTAATATCTGTTTTCCTGTCACATAGTCTAAGGCACCGGTTGGCTCATCACATAAAAGTAACTTAGGATTCTTGGCAATCGCTCTGGCAATTGCTACACGCTGTTGTTCACCACCAGATAACTGAGCAGGAAAATTATGCATACGATCTTGTAAACCCACCTGTTCTAGAACAGTTGTTGGATCAAGTGGATCTTTACAAATTTCGGAAGCTAATTCTACATTTTCTAAAGCAGTCAGATTCTGCACTAAGTTATAAAACTGGAATACAAAACCAATATCAAAACGACGGTAGTCTGTTAATTCTTTTTCATTCATCGCATCAACATGTTTACCATCCACAATAACAGATCCACTTGTGACAGTATCCATTCCACCAAGGATGTTTAAAATTGTACTCTTACCAGCACCACTGGCACCAGCCACAATGACAACCTGTCCCTTATCAACCTCAAAGTTGACTCCATCCAAGGCATGAATATCAATTTCACCAACATGATATGTTTTTCTAACTTCTTGAAATGTAATATAACTCATGAGTATTAACTCTTTTCCAATATAATTGTACACCTGAAATACAAAAAAAGCAGTCGAATGACTGCTTTTACAACTACTTTCTTAAACCTAACTTCTGAACTAATTCACGGTAACGGTTAACGTCATGCTTCTTGAGGTAATCAAGCATCTTTCTTCTACGACCAACCATCTTTAATAGACCACGGTTAGAAGAATAGTCCTTCTTATTAGCCTGCATGTGTACTGTTAATGTGTTGATCTGCTGTGTTAATAGAGCAACCTGTACTTCAACAGAACCTGTGTCGCCTTCCTTACGTCCAAAATCTTTAGCAATCTGAGCTACTGTTTCCTTTGTTAACATTTTATTTTCCTCTTTCTTTCTATAGAACTTCCAAACCGAGCATAACTTTTGAGGATAAGTCATTCCCAGCAAGAAAGCCATTAGATAATAGCATACAATCGCTATGTATGCAATATACTACACTTTAATATGAGAAAAGCCATCCCCTTTATAACATAAATTTATTCATATAAAACCGAATGAACAAATTCATTGTAAGTAGCAAATCAATTAGCAACCAGACGCAACTGTTTCAGTCCACGCAGCTTGATCAATTACCCAGACCTGAGTTGTAACTGCATCATGATGAACAGAACCAACTTGAATTTGTCTTACCGCATAATTTCCGTCTCCGTATAAGTCTCCATTTCTTGCAAAATCAACTACGGAATCATAAATATGACCAGAAGAAATTCCGACAACTCGCTCTTCAAACTGAGGATCATCCCAAGCTTCCTGTACAACATGAGTTTCATAGTGACCTTGTTCTGGGTGATTAATTGTTGTGTATGTAGGAACACATGGAGTAGGTGTGTTCTGAACAGATGTATTAGATGTGTTATTAGATACATTGTTATTCTTTGTATTTTCATCAACAGAAGTAGTGTTAGATGTAGAATTATTTGTTGTTTCTTCTGTCTTTGTTTCAGAAGTTACCTCATTCTTCTTATTATCGTTCTTCTTTTCATCAGACTTTTTATCATCTTTACTTCCTGTTGCGTTAGTATCATGATTTTTATTTTGATTGTTAGTCTGTGTAACTTTGGAACCGTTATTAGTAGCAATATTCGTTGTCAATATATAGCCTACTGTTCCACCAATTAATAAGAATAGTAGTAGTACTACAGATGCTCTCTTGTGTTTACTAATTTTTTTCATAATCGAATGGATAATATTCTTCATCATAACTCCCCCTTTAAATCAAATTTGAAATATATTGTCGAATGTATATTGTACTAGCCCTCAAATATTAATAAGAATATAAAGATAAAAGGTTGGTTAGTTTATAGCCTATGCCATCTTCACATCATTCGTTGTTACATTACGTACTGATTGTATAGCATACTATACCTCATCTATGGTTCTGATAATAGCTAGCCGAGTAAAACATTCATCTCTATTACCAGCTTCAATTGAGATTCGTAACCCTCAGCCTGCAGTTTGACTAGTTCTTTAGTCAGAATTCACATCACAATAAATACACTTGAACTTGGCCGAATGATTGGGACTATGTTTCTTGATTAGATGTAACCTTTAAGTTCAAAGATTTAGGCCATGTATGGAAAACATGACAATGATGGGGCATATATACCCCATCATTGTCGTTAATACCAAATACTTGACTAGCTAGAATTAAGTCTTTAAATCAAATTACCTAAAATATAGTGCATATTATTGAGCTATAGAAATTGGTGCATAACCATCTTTCTTTAAATCAGCATCAATAGAGTCAAAGTTTTCCCATTCTGTAGATGTAGTTTCTTCGTGGTAGGACATATCCTTCTGAATAATCTTTCCTTCAGATACTGTTATATAGCCAAAATATGTAAAATATGTAGTTGTTTCTGCTGTGCGACTGCTATCAGAATCTGGTGTTACTGTTTTAGTAATCTTATATATAGTTAGTAAACTTAATTTCCCTTCGCTATCTTTAGAATCCGATGCATTAAACAAGATGTAATCTTGTTGCTTTTCAGTAACATATGTAGTTTTATCAAACCATCCATCTTCCGGTTTTGTTTTTGACTGCATTAATATATCTGTTTTATTAATGCATAACCCTTTTTATTTGATTCTTCTAATTTATATACTATAAATTCAGTTTTTATTCCTGGCCACTCATTATAACGTTTTTCTAATTCTAATTCTGGTATTTTTTTTAATATTGTTTCAAATTGTGGAAC
>ERZ773046.2104-NODE-2104-length-10311-cov-11.304310_pt1 | contig 10311 bp, 11 predicted proteins | sample MGYA00580634_ERZ773046 | MGnify/ENA primary metagenome ERZ773046 (study PRJEB29015, sample SAMEA2738127) | human oral metagenome | biome: human oral; feature: human-associated habitat; material: saliva | place: China | collected 2159 ... | reverse complement strand
CGCCAATGAAACTAGCAATCAAGGTCATTCCAACTAGAAAGTAAACTTCACTTTTATCAATCAACATTCGTTGGATTGCCCAGAAAACAACCAAAATCGTTAGTAGAGTCGAAACTAGATACCCCACTAAAATATAGCTTTTTAATTTCATTTTTTTCCTCTCGGTCTTTCCATCTTATAGCCCAATCCCCAAACAGTTTTGATAGCAGGAGTGTTTAAATTCGTATACTTACTCAACTCTTGTCTCAAAGCATGAATATGAACATTGAGTGTATTGGTATCATCCACATAGTCCTCTTGCCATACCTTCTCATAAAGTTCAGTCTTTGAAAAGACTCTCTCAGGATTGCTAGCTAATATCCATAGAAGTTCAAAAGATTTCACTGTCAATTCCAAAGGCTGTTCCCCAATGCGAACCTCATGAGTCACATGGTTGATCACTAAGTCACCAAACTCAATTTGCTCGGTCTCTCCGCCACGACTAAGGCGGCGCAAGATATTATTCACTCTCAAAACCAATTCCCGTGGGCTAAACGGTTTAGCTATAAAATCATCTGCCCCCAAACTTAATCCATAAATCTTATCTTGTTCGCTTGTCTTAGCAGTTGTAAAGAGAAAGGGTTGATCAGGAGCAATATACTGAACTTCACTGATGAAATCATAACCGTCCATATTAGGCATCATGATATCTGTGATAATGAGGTCGATAGTTTTTTTCTAAAAAGTTCCAATCCTTCCTTACCATCATGGGCGACTAAAACATCGTAGCCTGCCTGTAAAAGATAACGATTTTGAATATCTAGAATATCTATCTCATCATCAACCAACAAAATTGTCTTTTTCATCTGACACTCCTTTGACAAAAACAGTGTTATACTTGCTTTAGTATAACACTATTTTCCGTAATGTTTAAATGATTTGAACCTTAATCTTCTCTTTTGGTTTTCCAACCCAAAAATCCAACAAGACCGGCCAAGGCGAGTCCAAAGAATCCAAGAGTAGCCATTGCGGTTTGGGCTTCACCGGTATATGGAAGCATGTCTTTTTGGTCTTTCATTTGATCAACCATCATTGGACTTGACACCTTGTTATTAGATGCCATCTTGCCTTCATCAGACGCTTTGCTTGAGGCTGCTAGAGCTTGGTCTTGTTTCATGCTTGGTGTTGCCATTGGCTGGCTAGCGTTCATGGTTTTGTCCTGCTCTTTGCTAGGCATCATCTTATCCTGGCTAGCAGCTGGCATTTGAGATTTCATATTAGACGCATCTTGATGACTATTTATCATTGGAGTCGGCATAGCTGAACCATTAGAAGATGGAGCAAAGCCTGACTGCATCGGAATAGGGGACTGTTGTCCGTTCAAGTTCACTGTCAAATCCTTAGTCGCTACGAGGTTGCTCAAATCTGCTTTGCCATCTTTAGATCCATAGACTTTAACAGTAGCTAGATATGTATGGGTTCCGTTAACTCGAAATTGATCCAGCAAGGCCTGACCATCTTTGCCAACCGTATTGCCATTCAAATCCACTTCGTAGAAATATTGGCCTTTAGCCAAGCCTTCAAGCGGCAATAGAGCTGGATTTTTAGCCGTTCCATTGTCTGACCATGGGGCTTTGTCTGAGGCTTTTAACAAGAGGCGAGTCAACATGCCATCTCCACCAAAAGCTTCGTATGGAATAACTTGGTTGACACCGGCCAAGAAAGGTCCAGGAACCTTAGCCTTATCAAGGTAGCTAGCTGGAACATCAATCATGTCTTTGACATTGTTAACAACAGACTCTTTAACCTGAGTTGGTGTGGTTAAAGCGTTCAAATTAACAGTCAAATCTTTAGTCGCCACAAGATTTGTTAAGTCAGCCTTGCCGTCTTTTGCACCGTACACTTTAATAGTAGCTTTATAACTTTGAGTACCATTTTGTTTCAAGAGGTCAAGGAGCTCTTTATCTGATTTTCCTTGGGTGCCTGCTAAATCTACTTCATAGAAGTAGAGACCTTTGCCCAATTTTTCTACTGGTGGGAGAGCTGGATTTTTAGCTGAACCGTTGTCTGACCATGGAGCCTTGTCTGATGCCTTCAGAATCAAACGAGTCAACATACCGTCACCAGCAAAGAATTCGTATGGAATGACTTGGTTAACACCGGCTGTGAATGGACCTGGGAAGTTAGCCTTGTCCAAGTAAGTGGCTGGGACATCTACTGTGTCTTTGGTATTGTCGGCCACACCTTTTTGAACTTCAGCTGGAGTGGTTGCTGGTTGAGTTTCACTTGCCTCACGGTCTTGTCCAGAGACTACAGGAGCAGAATTTGTTGCAGGTTTAACCGTATCTTCTGTTTGTTTCTTAGATTCTGGTTTTGCTTGCACTTCTTCTTTGGGAACTACTACTTGGTCTTTATCAGCTACATCCGCTTTTTCTGGAGAGCTTGTAGAATCCAAGCTTACTTTAGGTACTGAATCTGCCTGTTCTGAAGGAAGAGCTACATCGACTGCTTTTTTTAGAGCCTCTGCTGGTAAGTCGCTCTTTTCACTCACCGAATCTGCATCTGGCACGACTTGAGCAGTGGTCGGATTGACCACATCAGCACGCGCAGAACTTGGTTGTCCGACCAGGACAAAAAAGCCACTAGCTACAACAACTGAAGCAACACCGACACTGAGACGGCGAATAGACCAACGAGTATATCTCTGATTTGGATTGAATTTCATAGGATTCTCCTTAGAGTTTTCTTTTTTTGATGACTCTAGTATAATCTCCTAAAATTAAAAAGGATTAAGAAAAAGTTAAAATTTTTCTTAAATCCCTCTTATAAAATATTTATATTGACTCAATAATCTTTTTCTTCTACTCATTGAGGTTTGCAAGATTATCTAAGTATTGGTTATTAATAATAGCTATGATATAGGTATCAGACTGTAAAAGGTCTTCCGGTCCGAATTGAACATCTAGTGGAGCATTCTCGTATTTACGAAAACCGAGTATATTGAGATTATAGCGTCCTCTAAGATTTAATTGGCTAAGACTCTGACCTACCCAAGATGCAGGGATTTTCATCTCAACAATGGAGACATTCTTGTCCAACTGAAAGACGTCTACGCTATTATGAAAGAGAATCGTTTGTGCTAATGAACGACCCATTTCATACTCTGGTGAAATAACTGAATCTGCACCAATTTTTTCAAGGACTTTTTTTGCTGTATGGCTTTTAACCTTAGCAATAACAGTTGGTACTCCTAGACTCTTGCAATGCATGACTGCAAGCACACTAGATTCTAAATTTTCCCCAGTTGCCACCACAACTGTATCGCAGGTATCAATTCCTGCTGAGAGTAAGAGCTCTTCATCGGTAATATCTCCAACAACTCCACGTACCAAGACTGGTTCGAACTGATTGATTCGTTCCTCATGGTCGTCAATGGCGATAATATTTATATCATGCTGAGCGAGAGCGGTAAGTACACTACTCCCAAAAATACCCAAACCTAAAATTCCAATTGTCCGATCTGACATAGTTTATCCTTTCTTATCCTATGGTAATATCTGCTTTCATATAGTGGATCATATCTTTCTTATCTGGTTGATACTCAGCCAAACTAACTAATAGCGTCAGTGGCCCAATTCGTCCGATAAACATCAGTAGCATGATAATGCTAAGAGCTAATCTGCCTAACTCTGGTGTCAGATTGGCAGTCACTCCGACCGTGGCAAGCGCTGAAATTGTCTCGAACATGATGTAGATAAAGCGCGGATTCCCTTCTGCTGTTACCCCTAACAGGATCAAGCCCAGCAAGAAAGTTAGCAAGAAGATAATAAAGACACTGAATGATTTTTGGACTGTCCGAGGTAAAATTGTTCTCCGAGCTACATTGGCATGGGGTAATCCTAAAAGTTCACTGCGTGCAAAGACCAATAATACAAAGAAGGTTGTGATTTTAAGCCCCCCGGCTGTTCCACCAGGCGCCCCACCGAGAAACATTTGTAAGATATAAATCAGCAAAGTAACAGGCCGAGCCTGGGTAAAATCAATAGAAGCAAAACCCGCCGTTCTCATGCTAACTGTTTGGAAAAAACTGACTAGCAATTTATCAGGGATGCTGAGATTCCCAATCGTTCCCGGATTGTTCCACTCTATCAAGAGGGTTGAAACTGTTCCAGTAAATAAAATTCCTGCTGTCAAGAAGAGAACCAACTTGGTATGGAAGCGAAGCCGACGTTTTTTCTTGCTCAACTGCGTGGCCAGGTCAAACCAAACCATGAACCCTAGACCACCTGTGATGATCAAAGCAGCAAGCACTAGATTAATCAAAGGATCAGTTTGAAAAGCTACTAAACTTGTACTTCCAAAATTATCAAAACCAGCATTACAGAGAGCTGAAATAGCTACGAAAATAGAGGTGAAAATTCCTCGGCCCCAACCAAATTCCGGAACAAAACGAAAACTTAACAGGAAGGCTCCGAGTCCTTCAACGATAAAAGTCGTCAAGAAAATCGAACGTATGAAAACCATTAAAGACTGAGTTTCTCCATAACTAAAGCTCTCCAGAATTGTTTCACGGCTACGAAGACTGAGCTTTTGCTTACTTTGAATATAAAAGACCCCTATAAAGGTCATGAGACCCAAACCACCAATCTGGATCAAAAACATACAGATTAACTGACCCCAGATGTTATATGTAGTAGCTACTGGTTGAGTAAAGAGTCCTGTCACACAGACCATGGATACTGCTGTAAAGAGATGGTCGAAATAGGTCGCTTGGGAGCTTGTTGCTTGCACAAATGGCAGACTCAAAAGGAGAGAGCCTGCGAAAATAACCAAAGCAAAACTTAAAAAAATTCGACGAGCAGGTGATAAACGTCCCAAGGTCGTGTTTATTTTTTCCGAAAATGATTTGAATAACATAGTTACATTGTACCATAAAACAGTTAAAGCAGTCACATATGACTAACGATTTCAAGACAGAGTTCTAAGGCCTTGTCAAAAGCTTCTGAACCCCAATCGCGGCTATCATAATTTTCTAAATCCGCTAGAGAGTCGGCTGTAAATAGAAGTTGTCCCCAAACGACTCCTCGAAGCTGGGCAACTGCTGCAAGACTCCACAACTGCACAGCCTTCTTCCTTACGATAGGCAACTTTTTCAGCCGTTTCTCGGTAAAAACCATCTGTCGACCAGGTCATGACCTCCTCGTAAGGAATGCCTAGTTGTTCCAAGACTTGCTCAATGGCAGAGATAGCCTCAATCTGCATCTCCATATAACGAGAAGGCGCTACATAGTGGTAGCTGGTCCCCTCATCTCGCAGAGCGCGAACAGGGACGAGAAAGGCATTTTCCTCTATATCGGCTAGGACTCCACAAGTACCAGTGGAAATGATTTGCTCCACACCATAGCCAATCAACCAATCCATAAACTGGGCCGCTGGAGCGGAACCGACAGGCGCTTGGGCAAGACACACTTTTTCACCTTTGTAGTCCATGACATAAACCGGGTAGGTCTTAGTGGCAGAAACAAACTCCCCTACGCAATCTGCTTCTACTTCCTGAGCATAGCGGTCAATCTCTTCTTCCAAAAATGCATAGATGCACTTCTTTGGTAACTGTAAATCCAAGCCTTCGTGATTCGGCATGATGACTGCCTGAGGATTATCGTCAAACTCTAAAATAGGAATAGCATGTTTTTGAATCATAGAATACCTCCTCTAAATTTTTACTATTGTATCAAAAACAAAAAGACTCGAGTCAAACCTCTAGTTTTTTTATATTCAATAATAGAAGGTATTTGGAAGAAAGCAAACAGGTTTCTCCCCCTCCACTTCTTCTATGACCTCACTTTCAAGAGTTTCTCTATTTCTTGATAAAGAATCTTTGTTGGCTGGTAGGCTTTGCTTTGTTGAGCAAGGACCTTTAGGTGCGACCAATCTTCCCGAGAAACTAATTCATTAAATAAGCGCAAAACTTCGGAATCTGTCTTTTTACGAGAGACCAATCCTATTTGGAATAACTCAGCCCTAACCGCATTATCAAACTGGTCATAGTCCTGGGGCAAAATTAGACTTGGAATGCCCTGCTCGATACAGCCCATCAGGATCCCTGCACCTGCATGATGAATGGCAAAGTCCATTTGATCCAGAACATCTGAATAAGGGAGGTAATCAAAGACCAGAAGATTTTCCGACAACATCCTGGGTGGATGCTCCAAACCACTAGAATCCCCTAAGGTTACGTAAAAGACATAGTCAGGATGTTCTTGGCTCAAAAGCTTTGCCAACTCCACCATCCGCTCTTTTTCCCATTTTAAATGAGTACCACAAGTGACGAGGACCCGCTTTTTAGAGCTAGTGAAATACTGCTTCTGCCCTTGAGGAAGGTGGTCAAAAGAGAGACAGCGATAACCAACCCATTTAAGCTGAGATGGAAAATCATCTCGAAACTCCAACTCTTTCATGCCCAGAGCCAAGATTGAATAGGGAGAATAGATGGCTTCTGTCCCATCTTCACGGTACAATTTGAAATTCTCTAGGCTATCGAGATTCTTCTTAACCAGCGCAAGTCCAACTTTCTTTGCCAGACGGATGACTTGCCTACCCAGCGCATCTCTCCACTTGTAGAATGTTCCCTGGTGCGGTTTCCAGCCACCTAGATAAGCAGGCGTTGTCGTTCGACTTTCAATCGCTACTGGACTTGGAATGGTCGTAATCCAGGGAAAGACCAAACGATCTGCTAAAACTCCAGCAGGAGCGGCTACAAAATCTGCAATGATCAAGTCTGGTATCCCCTCAGAGTTCCAAATTCGAGTTATTTCGTCAAAAACTTCAGGTATCAGTCTGCTATTGGCCCTTAATTGTTGGTACATGATTAATAGGTTTGCTTGCTTGGCTGTATTGGCTATATCTTCCATTACTGTCGGACGATCAGGAAATAAGGCAAGGCAGTCAAAACCAATCTGCTCAACCAATGCCTTTTTCTGAAAACCTGTAATAACACGGATCTGAAAACGCGGATCCTCCAGCAAGGGCTTGACCAAAGTTAAAGTCGGAAATAAATGACCACTAAAGGGGACGCTAATCACATCGATTTTTATCACTTTTTCTAATCCAGTCATAGATGATTCCTTTCACATCTTCTCTGTATTCATAGCTATAATGATTCGTATCCACTTGGATATCCGCTGAATGGCGGTCCAAAATTCGTGAATAAGGATCTTTTTTGCCTTTGATAACCAGTAGTTCTAGCTCCTTTTGACGTAAGAGAAGATGGGAAACCGAGCCAAGCGCTATCACACGCAATCTCGGAAGGGAGACCTGATTCCCTAAATTTCTGAGCCACTGGGTCAGCATATTGACCCCTGAACTCTTACAAACAAGAACCACCTCCTGCGCTTCCAACAAGGGAGACAAGTGCTCCTGTAACAGCTTTTGGAAACAAGGGTTCAAAATCGTATGCCAATAGTAGATGATATTGGATACAGAAGCTGACAAGAGGGATACTTGAGGAAACTGTATATGTTCAAAATCTTGATTGAAGGGAAAATTACTCTCTACTACTCTATAACCTGATGGACAAATCGCATGGAGGAGTTCCAGTTGTCCTGCTGTCAGCCCGGTACAAGTGACATCACTGCTCCCACTGAGAAAGAGAACCAAGCGATCAGAGTTTAGCATGGTATGATCAAGAGATAAATCAGACAAACGGTCTAGATAGGACTTCATCTTACTCATAGCGAATCTTTCCGTCCGTTACACGAATCTTCCGCCCCCGCCAGTTTATCACAGGTGGAGTCAATAGAACATAGACAAACAACCAAGGAAGCACAAGATCATTCAGCACTTCATAGATGACTTCATCCAAGTATAGGCGATTGGATAGAATGCTTTGTCGATAGAGGAGCATCCATACTGCCTTGAATCCCAGTAAGCTTAAGGCTAGAAGAAGGTAAGGCCACCCTAAAAAAAGACTTAGGATCAAAGCTGGAAGAGGCAGAAAACTCGGTAAACCTATGAGACTAAACAGCTTCCAATCCAGGTGTTCTTTGAGGTAGATAGAGCTAAAGAGAAGCCAACGCTTCATCTGGAGCAAATATTGCTTGGTATCCTTGATAGTGGTTCGAACATTACAGGTGACCCGTGTTTGGATAATGGATACTCCTTTACTCCTTAAAAAATCGGCTACGGCTAAATCATCACATAGATAATCCTTAATTGCTGTGAAAAGCCCCTGGTCTTTTGCAAGTTCTACCGGTAGAATATAGAACATCCCGTTGATGGAGTGATTCGCCTCAACTTCTGCCATGGTAAAATAGGTAATAAAAGAATTACCATTAACGAATGCTGCGACCAGCTTGGACCAGAAATTGCTTCTCTCCTGGTTATAAGGAATACCTGTCAGAATGACCTCTTGACCCAAATAGGCAGTCAGCTCCCCCATCTTAGAAAAATCGATCACACTATCATCGTCCAAAACAATCAGATAAGGCCGGGTCAGCTCCTCTACAACCTGCTCAATCTTGTAACTCTTGGGATTAATCCCCTGAGGGACATCTTCAATGAGAAAGATTCGAATGCGTTGGGCAAAGGAAGCCTCTTGGCAAATCTGATCTGCTACACGCTGGGCTTCTGTATCAGACTGGTCAATCAACCAGTAGAATTCTACTGCTTCTGTTTGCTGGAGATTGGCTCGCAAATCACTCTCTAAACGAGGATCCCCTGAGAGGATAGGTTGGACCACTGTAAAAAGCTCTTCTGGGAAGTCCGCAATATGAGCCTGACCTCTTTTATAATAAGTAAAGGACAGCAACCAACGGATGATAAATAAGAGAAGATAAGCAACAGCCAAAAATATAAATATGAATTTCATCAATTAAGTCCCTTTCGTAAATACCTGGCGAGGACACGAATGATCCACCTTTGAGGAAGCATGCTACCTAGCCAAACTAGTAAGCGATAGCGAAGCCCGATAATCGCATAGGAAGTATCCCTTTCTATAAATCGGATCAACTGCTGAGCGACTTTCTCAGGCTTCATCTGCAAGCGACCGCCACCCAATGCTTCTACTAGTTTGGGAGGAAGAATAGCTGTTTGGACTGGTCCAAGAATATAGAGACCTAGCTGAATCGGTGAATCTGATTGCTTCAGTTCCTCCTGGAGAGCAAGAGTGTAGGTCTGCAAGGCAGCCTTACTAGCACTGTAGGCTGCTAAATAGGGATGAGGAAAAAGAGCAGCCAGAGATGACAGCTGGACCAAGTGGATCTTCTGATTCTTCTTCACTAATTGCTTAATTAGTTGGACCGGAACATGGTAATTGACTTGCCAGAGGTCTTGCTCACTAGCTGAATCAAGGTCACTTCCACGGGAAAAGTAAGATAAACCTGCACAATTGACGAGAAGATCTGCATCTAGGTTCTCTACAAAAGCTTCTAGGGCTACTTGATCTAGCATATCTAACGTCAGAATTGAAAGCCGCGCTTTGCTCCCAGTTAGTTCCTTTTGAACTTGGGAGAGTTTGTCAGCATCGCGACCCACTAAGACCAGATGATCCAGACTTCTTGCCAGTTCTTTCGCTAGCTGCCGGCCAATCCCTCCTGTAGCTCCTAAAATGATTGCTTTTTTAATAGTATCTTCTATCTTCATAGCTCTAGTATACCAAATTTCGATTAGATAGAAAACTCCTACTTCCATTCTCCCACCTTAAGGTACAATCCATACCTTTAAAAAATGAGATATCACTTTAAATCATTGAAGTTAAGGAGGAATTAGTTTATAATAGATTGAATTTGAAAAAGGGAGGTTCTTATGAAATTCTATTCATATGACTATGTTCTAAGCCAGATCAGTCAACAGGATTGGGTCATGATTATTGTGTCGACGCTCTTAGTGATTGTGACTGGATTCTTTGCATTTAAGGCTTTTAAAGATAAGAGAGGAAGTAAGTTCCGTGAATTATCGATTATTTCCATTTTGACTTTAATTGCTTTTGTATTGATTAGCATTACGAATCTTCAAAACAGTCAATCCAACGATAATCAATTTCGCAGTTCCTTACACTTCATAGAGATTGTATCAAAAGAGTTAGGTGTTGATAAAAAAGATGTTTATGTCAATACTTCAGCTACAACTGATGGAGCTATTATTAAGGTTGGCAACAATTTTTATCGTGCGATTAGCGGGACTGATCAAGATAGCTATTTATTAGAAAAAATGGAACTGTATAAATCAGACGTTGAACTCGTGGAGGTTGAAAAATGATAAGCTTTTTTGCTACAATTGCGATTAAATTAGCCTTGGGGCTACTTTCTCTTGTTTTTGTTATTAACGTAACAGGTA
>ERZ773046.2098-NODE-2098-length-10320-cov-14.026693_pt1 | contig 10320 bp, 19 predicted proteins | sample MGYA00580634_ERZ773046 | MGnify/ENA primary metagenome ERZ773046 (study PRJEB29015, sample SAMEA2738127) | human oral metagenome | biome: human oral; feature: human-associated habitat; material: saliva | place: China | collected 2159 ... | reverse complement strand
GAGACGATACTTTGTTCGCTAAAGTTGAAGGCGTAGTACGCTTTGAACGTAAAGGACGCGATAAAAAACAAGTTTCTGTTTACCCAATCGCTAAATAATCGCTCTAAGTAGCATTAAATAAGGCTTTCCGAGTTTTCGGAGAGCCTATTTTTTTGTTTTGATACCCACGCTGATACCCATATTTTAAAAACCAATGTAAGAAGCGAATTTGTCAGCTACTTCATCCTTTGCTTTTTGAGTGACATGAGCATAGATGTCCATAGTGGTTTGAATGTTCTCGTGGCCGAGTCTTTCCTGGACTTCCTTGATAGTAGCACCAGCTTCGAAGAGTAAAGAGCAATGGGTATGTCTGAAACCGTGAGGTGTGATACGTTTGAAGTCAGGATGCTTTCTCCAGATTCTGTTCAACATATTGTTGACATGGACAACACTCTTAGGTTCTCCATTCTCATTTTTAAAAAGAAGTCCTTTTGTACTATACTTGTGCCAATCTTTTAAAACCTTAATTGTTTTTGAATCGAGGGTAATTGTTCGGGCACTCTTTTTTGTCTTTGGAGTCTGAAAGATAAGTTTATTATCTTCCCCCTTGGCCAAGGTTTGATTGACAGTAATCTGTCCTTTTTTAAAATCAATATCAGACCATCTTAGAGCGCTAATTTCATTTTTTCGCATTCCGGTAAAAGCTAGTAATCTAAAATACGTCAGCATTTCAGCATCGTCGAAGCCTTTAACGATTTTGAAAAATTCCTTCAGTTCTTCTTTATTGTAGAACTTTTCAAATTCATCAGTATTATTTTTTTGTCGTTTAGGCTTTAGTGTCTTTCTCATTGGATTCGTTTCAATCAACTCCATCGAAATAGCGTAGTCAAAGATTTGATTTGCTATGCTGATGATTCCAAAAAATCTTTTGTATTCGTCTGCCCACTTATTAACTTGAGTTTGACACATGGTCATAGTAATCTTGTTTATAGCTTTATCTCCAAAAATCGGCAAGATATGACGGTCGGCAATGCTAGTCTGGCTTACGTAGGTTGACTCTTTAACAGTGTTTTTATAATGGTCCTTCCAAATCTCATAGACTTGTAGAAAGGTTGTTGTAGTGGTGTTTTTTGCTCTGAATGTCTTTTTTTCATAGTCAGTCAGGCACTTTGCTTCAGCAAGTCTCGCTTCACGTTCTGTTTTAAAGCCACGACGGAAGGTTTGAATCTTCTTGTTAGTCAACGGATCTATTCCATGATAGGCCTTAAAGTAATAAGCAGTAGTTCCATTTTTTTGGTATTTTCCAATCATTGATTTTACCTCACTTTTTTGATAAAATGGGTATAGTAAAGAGGGCTTTTTAATGCCTTTTACTATCCAGATTATCCTCACACTCAGAAGTTTGCCGACCGATAGTGTGGGGATTTTTAATAAACTAAAAGCCCTACTCATAAGAGCAGGGCTAGAATTGTCCTCTTGGGACAGTATCATATATTTTGTCGTCAAGCGACCTTATGATTTTATTCTAACCCTAATTTTAAGAAAAGTCAATAAAAATACTCGAATTTTAAAAAATATTTTTCAGCGCCTCATCTATTTTGTTCATAGTATTATTAGACAGTACAATACCATTCAAAATTGATTTATTATTTTTGGGATCATAGAGTCTCATTTTACTAATTGTTGTAACCTGATTCAATAAAACAATGCTATCTTTGTTCATATTTTTTATTTTTAGAATAAATTTATTAGCATACTCTATTTTCTCATCAAGTTCTGAAAGCAAAGCTGTATTATCTTTCAATTCTTGTTTTATTTTATCTGCTTCAGCATTTGTAAAGTCTATATTTTTATTAATAGTTCGTATTTGTTCGAGAAAAGAATCGTCTCTATCAGAAGCTGGTAAGTTTTTAATCACTTCAAAAGCTTTTATATTATCATCGATTAGTGATTCAACTATTACAGCTCTTTCGCGTAATTCAGCATCTTTGTTTGAAAAACGTTTATACAATTTAGTTAATTCTATAATTTTTTGAGTAGCCTCATTTTTTAACAATTGAAACACTTCGTCGCCAATTGGAAATTGAAAATATTTTAAATTAGACATATCAGTTGTTTCTTTTACAGAGGTTAAAGGCAATACATGAAGAAGATGGTTTGAACGTGCATCTGTTCTATTCAGAACTATTGCATAATGAAGTCCTCCATATTCTCTGCCAACATTGAATCCAAAATCAGCATAAACGATACTTCCTCTTTTTAAAGCCGGAATACTTCGCGAGTTAAAAACTTTCTCCAGCTTTAAGTATTTCACCCAATTCTCTATCCATTGGGCTATTTTATCAGATCGTTTACTCTCTTCGTCGTTCATTCTCTGAAGGTGGTGAAGATAATCTTCTAGTTCTTGTATTATCGTTGCAGTATAGATAGCTATTTCTTGGTTAGTTCTGTTGCTTCCCATGATACATTTTCCCTTTCTTAGATTACTTTTTACTTCTCTCTATACAAATCTACAACCTCACCGATAATTCGAAAATCCGTCTCTGGTGTGATTGGCATGTCCTTGTATTCTGGGTTCAAGCTGTGGAGGTAAGCCTGTTCTTTATCAATCACTAGTTGCTTGATATAGGCTTCTCCATTGTAGTTGAAAACTCCGATTACTCCGTCATTCAAGTCCACGCTGGTCTGAATGAATACCAGGTCTCCATCTTGATAATCAGGCTCCATGGAGTCCCCTTTGATCGGTATAACAAAGTCAGCATCTACATCTACTGGCAACTCAATCCGTTCCACTCGTACATCATTCAAATATTGCCCAGTACCAGCAGAAGTAGCGTGGTCGTAGTAGTCGTATCCATAGAGTTGCACAACTTTCTCTGATACTTCGTTTATCTTCGTTTCTTCTTCGTTTTTCTGCTCGTTCAGTTGACTCTCGGCATAGGTCAGGACTTTGCCCTGTCTAGGTGGTTCTAGTTGGTCGTAGATGGCTTGGATTTGGGAAGAGGTAGGGAGCTGAGTAGATTCATTTTGAGAAGGGAAAAAATCGTCTATTGAAACACCAAAAATATCGCAAAGTTCAAAGAGCATATCTTGGTTGGCTTTCCTATCCCCTTTTTCATATCTACTAATAGTTTGTTTAGTAGTATTCAATCTTTTTGCAAGTTCATCTTGGGTAAATCCAGCCGATTTACGAAACGTCTTAATTTGTGTTCCGATATATTTTTTTAAATCCATTTTATTCCCCTCGATTTCTGTAGTTGTTATAAGTAGATTATATAAAAAAGTCACCGAAAACGCAACTTTTTTTATTTTTTAATTAAAAAACTGTTGACAAGTCACCAAAATGGTGATATACTATAATCAAGCTTAAGGGAAAGGAGGTAAGGCAAATGATGGAACACATCATTTGAAAGGGGGTGAGGAAATGAGACTGAGGCGATATTCGTTCAGTAGACAAATAAAAAACGTACTCCAGCTGCTATCTGAAGTACGCTACGGAAATTATTCTGCTCAAACTAATAGCAGTAGTCAACAACACTTCGCTGGTATCGTCCCCAGCACTGTAGTTGAAATAAACTCTGATTCTCGATTTTAGAGTCTAGCCTTCCACGGCTTTTAGAGTCTAGCCAAGACGTTTCGGGAAGGCTAACTCTCCCTATTGAACCCTGCTAGCCAGGTGCGGTAGGCAAAAGGTAAACCTACAAATGAATCCAGAAGTTTACTGAGACACAGTCCCCTTCAAAAATTTTGCCAATTTGCATCAGCTCCTTTCTTGTTAAGGATAATATAACTATAAACAATTTTTGAAGAGGATACATCAGTCTCAAGACCGATATAGGAGGCAATATTGGAAGATAAAATCATTGAACTTGCTGATTACTTCATCAGCGAGAACACAACGTACAGAGAAGCTAAAATAGCATGTGAGAAGCTATTGAAACAAGTCAGCCATGAGATTGAACTCAGGGCGATAGAAAGTAAGACGAGGGCATGAAATGAGACCAAGACGATATCCGTATAGTTTCAAACCAAATCTGATGAACATTTTAGATAGTCGCTTCTATACACGGCTAATTGTTGAAACAGAGGACGGAGCGAAAAAAATAGCAGAAGTCACACTAGATGATGTAACCACTGCTACAGGATATGTTGTAAGGCTAAGACCAAATTATGATTAGCCTTTAGGTGGGAATGGGTCTTTACCGTGACTGTCACGGCTTTGAATTTTCCCATCTTTGCCATGAATGATTAGTTCGGAACCTTGATTTCGTGAAATTTGTCTAGCAATATTTGTAGCTTCACTCTTTGTAGTAGTATGAACAGTTGCTCTTGAATTGCCAGCACCTTTCACGTTCCAACCACCATTTTTGGCAGGGACAACATGCTGATTTTTACCCATGATTAAATCTCCTTTCTATTGAATTTTTGACTAAAACGGGAGAGGTCTTAGTCAAGAATGATTATAGCATAATCTAAATTAAATAACAATATGTAGTGTTTTTATATGTTTAAAACACAATATATTGGGAAAGGAACAATGTGTGTGGAAGAAGTTTAAGCATTTGTTGATTGAAAAAGAAATGACGCAGAAGGCATTAGCTGAAAAAGCTGGTATCAGTCCAAATACAATCAGAAATATCAAAACCGAGCGTATTTCTTTTAAGAATATGTGCAAAATCGCTGATGCACTGGAAGTCAGCATAGATGAATTAAGATAAGGAGGTGGTAATGTGCAAATTTATCTGTACCAACTAAGAAAAGAAAAAGGCATTACTCAGAAAGAATTAGCCCAAAAACTTGGTATTTCAGAAACTGCATATCGTCAGAAAGAGAAGGGGCAGAGCGCTTTTACTCAAGATGAAATGTTTTTCTTGCGTAGCTTTTTTGATAAACCTTTGCAAGATATTTTTTTACCAAGAAAGTCACCAAAACGGTAACAATATAATTAAAACAAAAAAGCACCTGACGGGAATCAGGCGCATATCAAAATTAACTAATCAAATTATAACACATAAGGAGGCTGTTGTGAATATTCTTAGCGAAGAATTTGAAAATAGTATCCGTTCAGTTGTAAGAAACCAATTCAAAGAATCATTCGAAGAATTGTTAGAGCATGAGACAACAGAAAAACGATGGCTCTCTATCGAAAGCGCAGCTAATTATGCCGACTGTAGTGCTAACACTATCAGAAAATGGTTAAGAATGGGTTTGAATCTATATAAGATAGACGGAACTAAAAGAATTGATAGAAATGAATTAGATAACTTTGTGCAGTCGCACTTAGTGATTTAGAAGGTGAAGGATGAAAATATGACAGAACCAACTTTATCAAGCCAATTGCTAGGTTCAATGGCCATCTTTATCGTGGTATTCATCCTGTTGCTACTGACTGATAAAAATGAAAAATCGGATGAACAAAACGTAGTAGTCATCATTGAAAAAACAGAAGATTTCGGAGAAGTTGCCCGAAGAAACCTGAGAATGTGTGACAGAAAATCCACCTATGATACCCAGCCGCCTGTCGGACTTCCTTCATCGATTGAGGACGTACCACAAGTTTTTAGAGCATGCATCGAAGATTATGACAGGTTAGCCAGTGATTATCAGGAAGAGGCGAGAAATAATGATCTTCTAAGTAAACAAAAAGCAAATCTCTTAGAAGAAAATGGACGATTGCTCTACAAAGAAATGACTATGGATTTCCGTAATAATCCTAGAAAATGGAGGGCAAAGACATGACTGTTAGTCGCAGCATGAATGAGTTAGAAATTCGTGTATTAAACATGATCATGAATTGCGCTACTTTCGATTTGCCTATTCAAGCGAGTGAAATCCGCTTAGAAACCGGACTGTCGAAGCGTAAGCTGGAAGAGACTATCGAAAGCTTGCGTGTCAATTTTGGCCACCCTATCGTGGCTAAGAAGATGAAGCCAAATGGATATTACTTACCACGAAGCGAAGAGGAGAGACAAGCTGGGCTTGCTCCTTACCGTAGACAAATACTAACCGAGCAGAAGAACCTCGCTGCAGTGATGAATGTGGATTTGGAAAAGTATTGGGAGGATAGTGCATGAGTGAAGATTTTAGAATACCACCTCATGATCTAGTGGCTGAACAATCTGTTCTGGGAGCGGTATTTATCGCACCTGATACAATCATTTCGCTGGCAGATGAATTGGTCCCTGATGATTTTCATAAACCAGCTAACAAGATTGTTTTTAAGACCATGTTGTCTCTCTTTAAAAAAGGGGAACCAATCGATGCTACCACTATGGTGTCAGCTCTTACCAATCAAGGGCAGATTAAAGAAATTGGTGGTTTAAACTATGTTGTCGAGTTAGTGAACTCCACACCGACTTCCAAAAACGTGGAACATTATGCAAAGCTTGTTAAAGAAAAGGCGACACTAAGAAGAGTAATTGCTGATTTGTCAGACTCACTCTCTAGTGCTTATCAAGGTGATGTATCAATCAGTGACATCATCTCAAAGACTGAAAAGTCCATGCTTGACATCAGCAATCAGAATACAGGTACAGGTTTTCGCAATGTGGCTGATATCCTAGATACACACATGCAGATGGTCGAGACCAGATCGCAGACAGATGGAGTTGTGACAGGTTTATCTACTGGGTTTGTTGGACTGGACAAGATTACGACCGGTCTTCACGAGGATAATCTTATCATCCTTGCTGCTCGTCCTGCAATGGGTAAAACGGCGCTAGCCCTGAATATCGCTCAGCACATCGCTGTGAAAGAGAAAAAGCCTGTTGCTATTTTCTCGCTTGAGATGGGGGCGGAGAGCTTGATTGAGCGGATGTTAGCATCTGAGGGCATGGTAGAAGGGTATCATCTAAAAACTGGGAATCTTAGTGTCGAGGAATGGAGTAGGCTAGTGCATGCACAAGGGAATCTCTATGACGCACCTATTTTTGTTGATGATACGGCTGGTATTCGTATCTCTGAGATACGGTCAAAGGCTCGTAAACTTGCCCAGGAAATGGGAGGCCTTGGAGTCATTATCATTGACTACTTGCAGTTAATCACGGGGTCAAAGGGGGAGAATCGTCAGCAAGTGGTTTCTGAGATTTCAAGAGAATTGAAAATCCTAGCTAAGGATTTAAAAGTACCTGTCATTGCCCTGTCACAGTTAAGCCGGGCGGTTGAGCAGAGACAAGATAAGCGCCCGATGCTGGCAGATTTGCGAGAGTCTGGCTCTATCGAGCAAGATGCTGATATTGTTGCTTTCTTATATCGTGATGCCTACTATCAGAAGGAGCAAGGAGATAGTCAAGAAGCAAATAACGTGACTGAGTTGATTCTGGAAAAGAATCGGCATGGAAGTCTCGGAACAGTGAAGTTGTATTTTCACAAAGAATACACCAAATTTTCAAGTGTGGAGGGGTAGAGGATGGCTGAGACTTATTTTAAAAATGAAGTTGAAAAGTTTCAATATTTTCAATTGCCTAAATGGCTCTTTAAGGAGCCTTATAAAAAGTTATCAAACAACGCTAAAATAATGTACGCCTTGCTTTATAATCGTTTGGAATTGTCTTTGGAGTCCAAGTGGCATGATCGAAATGGCCAAGTATTTATGTATTTTACAACGGCTGAATTTTGCGAAGAGTTGGGTTGTTCGGAGAAAACGGTAACCAAGATTAAAAAGGAACTTGTTACATCAGGTTTGTTGAGGGAAGAACGTCAGGGCTTGACTAAGCCAAATCGACTTTACATCCTTGGTCCAAAAATTATCAAGCGTGAACCTCCAGAACCGAAAAAAATACCGTCCAGAACCGTAGAAAATACCGCTCTGGATACGCAAGAAGTACAAACAATAAAGACTGATATTAGAAAGACTGATATAGATAATAATAAATTATCGATTTGTAAGGAAATATTAGACTATCTGAATGAAAAGACTGGTAAGAATTTCAAATCTACGACTAAAGCACATCAGAAGTTTATCATAGCTCGATTGAACGAAGGCTACAAACTGGAAGATTTTAAGTATGTAGTAGATGTGATGTATGCTAGATGGAAATTTACAGACTATGAGCAGTATCTACAACCTCAGACGCTTTTCGGCAATAAGATGGACAATTATTTAAACCAGTCTATGCCTCGAAAGGGTCAGTTGTTTCAATCAGCAGTTGATGAAAGGCTAGGATTTTAGATGAAACAGTTTAAACAATTTAGAACTAGAACAGTTCTTGATGATGTCTGTGAAATCCATGGATGCCATCTTTGGTCTGTTAAAATCCCTGTCAAGGGCAGGGTTGAGGAAATCAATCAATGTCCCGAGTGCGAGAAAGAGAATATCCGACGCTTTGAAAAGCAACTGAATATGGAATCTGAAGTTAAAAGCAAGCTATCGGATACTTACGAAGTCTTTGCTCGTGACAGCATTGTTTCAAGTAAGCTTGCCAGCAAGTCACTACATGACTATGAGATTCAGGTTGATATTGATGAAAATGCTATTAATTTTGTGAAGCGGTTGGAACGTGAATATGCCAAGGGTGAGACTGGGAATGCTATCATCACCGGACCTTCTGGTGTTGGCAAGAGTCATCTGACTTATGGCTTGGCTCGGTTTCTCAATGAGCAGTTCAAGTCTTATGACGAACCGAAAAGCGTGCTCTTCGTGTCAGTGGTGACCTTGTTTGATAAGATTCGAGAAAGCTTTGAATTTGACAATGGTTTCTCAGAAGCCAAGATGGTCAAGCTACTGTCTGAGGTTGATTTTCTCTTCCTAGATGACCTTGGGAAAGAGAGTCGCAAGGCTGACACGAGGCGAAATGAATGGGCGCATCAGATATTGTTCAAGATCCTGGATAATCGGACCAATACGATTATCAACACGAATTTGAGTAGCGAAGAGATTAAAGAGCTTTACTCGGACGATTTTGGGAATGGTGCTTTATCAAGTCGTATATTTGAAGGAGCAACTGGCAGATGCTTTGTGTATCCAGCTGGGATGAAGGACAGGAGGTATTGATGTTAAATCTTTACTTCGTCTATAACGGGCACTGTAAGTTTTTCCTTGGGACGTTTGACACTGTCGATGATCTCATTGAGCAGATGGAAGACCATCAATGGGCTTTCTCGGCTATCACTCATCCAAGGTTTCAGAAGCACATAGGTCAGCGGACGACACGGTTTGACTACGGTGCTAAGGATTGTTACTATTTAGCGACTTTTTCAGGAGGAGAAGAAAATGATTGAACTTTTTAAAGAATTTGGAATGGCTATTCTGTGGTTATTTCTCGGCTACTTAATCGGGGAACGTGCAGCAAGAAAGGAGAAGAAAGATGATCAATAATGTTACGTTAGTGGGGCGCTTGACGAAAGACCCTGAATTAAAATATACGCCGTCAAATGTGGCAGTTGCGACGTTTACTCTGGCGGTCAATCGGAACTTCAAGGGAGCCAATGGCGAGCGAGAGGCGGACTTTATCAACTGTATGATGTGGCGCAAGCAGGCGGAGCTCTTTGCAGAATGGTGCAAGAAGGGTAATCTGGTAGGTGTGACTGGTCGCATCCAGACAAGGAACTACGAGAATCAGGAAGGGCGTAGAGTCTATCTGACCGAGGTGGTCGCAGAGAATTTTGAGCGACTTGAAAAGCGTGATGATACCGCTAACCGTTCGAACATTGAGGAACAAATGCCAGGACATGCACTTGAGGAAGATGATTTTCCGTTTTAGTGGGAGGTAAGAAATATGATTGGAGTAAGCTATCAGGAAATTCATCTCTTTGTTGAGTTTTTGAAAAAGCAGTATGGGCAAGGTCGTCCAGACTATATTGAAGCACTGAACGACTTAGACGGCTTGGCGAAAGCCTTCCACAGAGACGATATTGAAAGATTTTTAGAAGATGAATTATGAGAAACAGGTAGTAATTGATGGAATAAAACGCACAATCGAGCAGACGGAGGCAAGGATAGTTGAACTATCTGAGCCGTGTGTCAAATCGCTTGCTTTTAGCAGGTCTGAAGAAAGAGACTTGCTTAAAAAGAAAGTGAAAAATTGGAAGAAAAGAATAAAGGAGTTGGAAGATGAATAAGCAGGAATTGATTGATAAATATGAAGCGGCTGAATGTGTTGTGAATTTTGTTAGCGGAAAAACTCTTTTAAAAAGTATTCTAAGAGATTTGAAACAACTAGACGAACTGCAGAAAGTCAAAGTTCCACAGTTTGTGGCGGATTGGTATGAAGGGAATAAGGATGCTTTTGAAGCGAATTTGTATCGATGTGCCTATAACATTTCATCGATTTTTGACGGCGCTAAATTTAATGAGTTTGAAAGGTGGTTTCTAACCGCTGGCACAAAACCATTTCAAACCCT
>ERZ773046.2092-NODE-2092-length-10331-cov-6.317244_pt1 | contig 10331 bp, 9 predicted proteins | sample MGYA00580634_ERZ773046 | MGnify/ENA primary metagenome ERZ773046 (study PRJEB29015, sample SAMEA2738127) | human oral metagenome | biome: human oral; feature: human-associated habitat; material: saliva | place: China | collected 2159 ... | reverse complement strand
TGCCTGGTGGGGCGCGTCCCACGACACGGCTCGCTAGGCTATTGCCATGAAGGAACGTTTAATTTCCCTGGCGTGGGCGGCCCCGTGGATGCTGTTCTTAGGCTTTCCCCTCGCCTACGCCATGGAATTGCCTTCCTCAACGCAGCGCGCGAGCATCATCGGACTGTGCGCGCTCCTCGCGATCGCTAACTCGGCGACGTGGCTGACCAATCCCCTGCCCGCTCGCAACTCCTTCACGAGGCCGTTCATCCTCTCCCACGCGGCACTGGCGCTAGCGACGCTGAGCTACCTCACCTACGCGGTCCGTATCGGCGTCCCCTATGCCTTTATGTTGACCTCCTTCTTTCTGGTTGCATGGGTGTTCCAAGCACCAAGCCGCTACGTGATTGCAGGGATCGTCCCAATCGTTGCGATCGCTGGAGTCTTCGCTTACGCGGAGGGCGAGCCCCTGTGGGCGGGGTGTTACCTAGCGTTGGTGGGCATCTTTGTGGGCATGGCTCGCTGGCGTATGGAGCGTTCGACTCGCGCACGCCTACGCCGTCAGGACGCAATTCAGCGCGCAAAGGCAGCCGAACGAGCACGACTGAGCACTGACCTGCACGATATCTTGGGCCACTCGTTGATGGGCATCACGATGATCTCTGAATTGGCCGGTCGTCTTTTGGACGAGGGACGCACTGAAGAAGCGCGTGAACAAATCCGTTCAGTTACTTCTCAATCAAACGAGGCCCTGGCTGACGTCCGCCGCATCGTTGCGGCAACGCGTGCACTATCCCCCTCCGAGGAACTCCAAGAGGCACGTTCATTACTGGAGGTCGCGCGCATTGATGCCGAGATCACGAACGATGGTGAACCTCCGTCGGGGCCGCGCTCGGCTGCTGCGGCCCATGTTATTCGCGAGGGAGTGACAAATGCTCTCCTTCATGCTCGCCCTTCCCTCGTACGTATCCACTTAGCTCCAAACAGCGTCAGCGTCTGGAATGACGGGTATTCTGCCCCCTATGCGGCTTCTACGGCGGGATCGGGATCGGGCCTCGTTGGGCTATCCGAGCTCGTCGGTGATGAGGGAAGCTTGGCCTGGGGCGCATCGGGAAACACGTGGACGATCTCCCTGACTTTTCCCACGGGATCGGTCTACGAAGAGCCCCATCCCCAGATGCGCTAAACCAGCGCAAGGAATAGCGCCCCCAACTGCGCTAACCTAGTAGCCCAGATGGCTACGCAGGAGGTGAGCGTGACAATTCGTGTGCTCGTGGCCGACGACCAGGCAATGATTCGCGGAGCTTTGGCTGGGCTACTCAACTTCGAGCGTGACATCGAGGTAGTCGCTCAGGCCGCCGACGGAGTGCACGCTCTTGAAGAACTCACTCGCTTGGCTACACCAGCTGCTCCGTTCGGCGCAATACCGACGAGTTCCGAACACCCGTTTTCCCCTGTTGATGTCGCAATTATCGATATCGAAATGCCTCACATGGACGGCATCACGACAACCGAAGCGATTCGCGCCCGTTTTCCCGGAGTACGCGTACTGATAGTCACGACATTCGGTCGGCCAGGTTACTTGCAGCGCGCCCTCGATGCCGGGGCAACAGGGTTCATGGTGAAGAACGCACCGGTCGAGGCTTTGGCCGAGGGCGTGCGCACACTTGCAGCGGGCGGTCGCGCAATCGATCAGAGTCTTGCAGTCGAAGCACTCTCAGCTGGTTCGTCATCACTAACCCAGCGCGAAGCGGATGTTCTGCGCGAAGTTGAGCGCGGAGGCACGATCGCTGACATTGCCCACGCGCTGGGACTGAGCCAAGGAACCGTGCGTAACCATGTCTCCTCAGCGATGCTCAAAATGGAGGCACGTACCCGCGCGGAGGCCGCATCCTTGGCGCGGGCAGCAGGTTGGCTGTGAACCTAACGTGCTTCTTCGCGAAGCGGATAGGAATGCGTCAGAACCTTCAGGGCCTCGCGTCCGGTAACTAAACGTCCCTCAGACACATACCCTTCTTCGCGTCCCTCAAGCTCTGAGATCAGGTAGTTTCTTCCACGAAGAAGCGCGTCGCTGACTTCGCTGCTTCGCGCATCAGCGGAAAGTTTGCACAGGTCAACCAATTCTTCGGGGTCCTCATCGAGGTTGAAGAGTTGTTCGACTCCCCAGCCGGAAAACCACACGTACTTGTAGGCTCCGAAACGAATCCACTGTATCGATTGGTCAAACAAGTAATGCTCGCCGTGAAGGTACTCTCTCCACGGAACTTCATCGTCGGCCTCGGCAATCAAGGGAAGGACAGAGCGCCCCTCAACTTCCTCGGGGATCTCCACTCCCGCAACGTCCAGCAGGGTTGGCATCACGTCGCGGATCTCAACCACGCTATCCACGCGCGTACCGGGAGCGATCCCCGCACCGTACAAGATGAAGGGAACGTGTGAGGAAGCCTCGTAAGGGTAACCTTTTCGCCACAGTCCGTGATCGCCCATCATATCCCCGTGGTCGGAGACAAAAGCGATCACCGTATTTTCAGCCAGTCCGAACTCACCGAGCGTCTGGATAAACCTGGAAATCTGGGAATCAATGTGTGTCATGTGCCCGTAGTAGCCGGCGCGCGCGAGCCGCACGTCCCTCTCACGATAGTGAGCAGCGAGTGCGGTCGGATCCCAATCCCGTCTCTCTTCACTCATCAATTCATCCGACCAATTGTCCTCGCCCGGAAGAGTGAGTTCGTCCTGGTCGTAGCTATCAAAAGCCCACTGCGGCGGATCAAGCGGAGCGTGCGGACGATGGAAGGACAGGTAGAGGAAGAAAGGACAGGTGGGGTCGCGCCGGTAGAGCCACTGCGTTGCCTCGGTGACGACCCAATTCGTGGGGTGCAGTTTTTCCGCCTTATCCCAGGGACGCGCAACCATCGAATTACATTCGAGGCCATTATCGATGTAATCCTCAGCGGCACTTGCGCCTTCTTGCTCACGCAGCCACGACAGGTAGTCGTCGTACATGCGAGAATCGCGTTCGCGGTGTCGCGAGTAGTGAAGATAGCCGTCGTGCAAAATGACATCATCAAAGCCGATGCGACCGCGCTCGGGCCAGTAGTGCATCTTTCCGATTGCTTGGGTTTGGTACCCGGCATCGCGAAGCACCCCGGGAAGCGTAACCGGCATATCGAAAGTGATCCCGTCCTGATAGCCGATCCGGCGGTGCGTGGTTGGGGCGGTTCCGGTCATGAGTCCCATCCGAGAAGGAACACAGGTGGGGCACGCCGCATAGGCCTGCGTCATCTGCGCTCCTCCCCCAGCTAGCTGATCAAGATAGGGGGTGCGCACATCGGGGTGTCCGAGAATCGATAGGCAATCCCCCCTCCATTGATCAACGGCAATGAGGACGATATTCGGATGGTTCTCACTCACGGTTACTCCTACTTGATACCCGTCATCGCGATGCCCTGAACGATGTGCTTCTGCGTGAGGACGAAGAGCAAGCACACGGGGATAAACAGCATGAGGGATCCCATTGCCGTCAGGTTCCAAGCGGTGAAAGATTCACTCTTAAAGATTGATAGTCCAATAGTAATTGTTCGCATCTCCAGCGAGCTGGTCGCAATCAAAGGCCACAAGAATTCATTCATCTGAAAAACGAAGGTGAACAATCCCAGGACCGTCAGTGCGGGTTTGCACTGCGGGAGAACAATCGAACGGTAGATCCGCAGTTCATTTGCACCGTCCACCCGAGCCGCCTCGATCAAAGAGTCGGGCACGCCCGCAATGAACTGGCGCATGAGGAAGATCGAGAAAGCACTCATGAGGAATGGCATGACCAGACCCTGATAGGTATCAAGCCATCCGATCTGCGAGAACCACACATAGAGCGGGATCATACGCACGAAGAGCGGGATCATCATGGTCGACAAGATCGCAATGAAGAAGACCTGTTTGCCCGGGAAATCAAACTTCGCGAAAACGTATCCGACCAGCGGAGCGAAAACGATGTGCGAGCAGGTGATCAGCCCGGCGACCAGGATCGAGTTGAAGAGGAAACGACCAAAGGGGGCGGCTGCAAAGAGCCTGCCGATGTTCTCCCATTGCCACTTCGCGGGGATCAAGACCGCTGATCCACCGGAAACTTCCGCATCGGATTGGAAAGCCAAAGAGATCATGTACAGCAGCGGGGCAACAGCGATCGCTGCGGCAATCCAAATGAAAATCAGCGAAATCAGGCGTGCGCCCGGGAAGAGCTCTTCGTCAGCGATGCTCTTCTTCTTTTTGATGACTGCCGAGGCCGGGGGCGGGGTAGGTACGCACATCATAGTGCCTCTTTCCTTCGTCCCGTCCGAATCTGGATCAGGGACAAAACCATAATGACTGCCAAGAAGGCGAAGCTCATGGCAGATGCGTAGCCCAAGTTTCCACTCTGGAAGGTCTCACGGTAGACCTGGTAGACGTACAAGCTCGTGGCGTTTCCGGGTCCGCCGTTGGTCACCAAGTACGGGAGGCCGAATTGCTGGAGGGTTGAAATCATTCCAACCAGACCGACGAAGAGCGTCGTCGGGGCAAGGAGCGGAAGGGTCAAGGACCAGAAGCGCTTCCAGGGGGATGCACCATCGAGGCGCGCGGCCTCGTAAATCTGAGGATCGATGCCCTGCAAGCCAGCCAGGAAAAGAAGCATGAAGTAGCCGGCTTCTTGCCACACGGTAATCCCGACAAGGGTTGCCAGCGGTGCGGTGGTGAGCCACTGCTGGGTGGGAAGGTGCAGGCTGGAGAGCACCGAGTTCAAGATACCCGTCGTCGGGTCCAAGATATTGCGCCACATCAAGCCAACGATGGCCACCGAGGTCATGTAGGGGGTCAGGATCATCGTGCGCGCAAGAGTGCGCCCACGGAATTTCTGGTTGAGGATGAGAGCAAGGAGCAAGCCCACGCACGCACCCAAAATCAGTGCCGAGGCCGCGTAGATCAGGGTGATTCCGAAGGCGTGTTGGACTTCGGGGTCACGAATGATCGAGGAATAGTTCTTCCATCCCACGGGGCGCAGCGTTGTAAAGCCGCGCGTGAAGGACAGCTGAAATTCCTGGATCAGCGGCCAGAACATGAAGAGAACGAAGTAGATGACCGCGGGGGTCAGGAAGAGATACGCGGTACGCGCTTGGCGTGCGCGCATCCCTCCCCGACGCCCCCGGCTCCGAGACGAGACGGACATGAGTTACTGCTTCAGGAGTCCCGCAACCGTGGTCTCGTAGGTCTGGACCTGAGCAGCCGGGTCCTTTCCATTGAGGATGATCTCTTCGTACATCACCTTGCGGGCGTCCGAGATCTTTGCAGCATTTTCGTTACCCCAGAATGCCTTGTCGGGGGTCGCGGCAAATTCACGCGACTTAGCGACGACGGAGAGAATCGGATCGTTCTTCACAACGTCAGAGTTCGCCCAGGACTTACGCGACATTGCCATTCCGGTCTCGGCGGTGACGGCTTCTTGGACCTTGAGGCTGGTCATGTCCTTGATGAGCTGCCATGCGAGCTCTGCGTTCTGCGACTTCGAGGGGATCATCATGCCCGAGCCGGCCAGGTAGGTCTTCTGAACATCACCCTTGAGGGGTTCACCAACGGTCAGCGGGAAGTTCGGATCTTCCTTGCGCACTGCTGAGATATCCCAGGGACCGGTGAGGATGAAGCCTGCTCGCTTGGAGGTGAAAACCTTACGCGGTGCGGCGTAGTCATTCGAGGCGACAGGAACCGGGGCCAGCTTGTCCTTGTAGATCAGGTCGTACTGGAACTGCATGGCTTCGGTTGCCTTGGCTGCGGGAGTCATGGGCTCGTTGCCATCCTTGGTGAAGGTGACCCCGGCCTGCATGAGGAATGGAACGGTGTAGGAGGCGTCGTTGTTGAGTGCCAGACCGTACTCAACGCCGGATTCCTGGATCTTCTTGGAGGCCTCGCGCAGTTCAGCCCACGTCTTAGGCATGGTCACGCCTGCCTTATCCATCATTTCCTTGTTACCGAAGACGAGGCCGCCCATGGTCACGTGGAGAGGGATGCCGTAGGTCTTGCCATCGGCCTGGCGGTTTGCAAGGCCAGATTCGACGAAGTCATCGAGGAATCCGGGTTCCTTCTGGAGGAAGGGATCCAGAGACATGATGTTGCCGTCTGCGCCCCAGCGAGTGGACCACCAGCCGCCATTTTCTTCGACGAGGTCAGGAGTCTGGCCAGAGAGGAAGTCAGCGGTGAGCTTTTGCTGCAGGTCGCCCCACTGGTAGTACTGGACGTTGATCTTGACGTTGTGTTCCTTCTCGAAGGCCGCGAAGGTGTCGGTGTAGGCCTTGTAATCGCGGCCAGCCGACATGTAGATCAGGATTTCTTTACCGGTGCGATCGCCCTGGATTCCCAGCGACTGCGAGGATTCGCTCGAGGAGTCAGAGGACTGTTGTCCAACTCCACCAGGCGTTGAACACGCGGCAAGAGAAGCGGCCATGGCAAAAGCCGCGCATACCGACAGAGTGCGGCTGAGCCGCTTAGAAGAGCTGTGTCGCATCGTTGCGCTCCTTATGTTCTTTCTCGTTTAGTGCGTCGTCCCTCGGGGCATGTAGTGCCACCGAAGGGTCAGCGTTGTCGACTCCGGTTCTTCACCGCTGAGTGTGGACAGTAGAGTAACCGCGCTGTCCAGGTCCCGGTTGTCGAGGCCGATTGTGGACAGTGCGGGGTGAAGGTCGCCGCCATCGACGGAGGCGCCTGTGCCGATGATTTGGAGGTCATCGGGGATTGCGATTCCGCATTGAGTTGCTGCAAGGACTGCGCCAATGGCAACTCGGTCAGAATCGCAATACACCGCATCGGGAAGGGGATCTCGACCGGTGAAAATCGTGGTGGCGCACTGGAAAGCGGAGGGGATGCTCCCCTCTGTGTACGCCAAAACTTCGGGGGCACCCAGGTGTGAATCGCTGAGGAATTTCGTGTACGCGTGCCAGCGCGGTTCGTTTTCAAGTTCTTCGGCGCTTCGGCGCTGGGTGAGGTAGGCGATCTTCTTCGCTCCCCCATTGACGAGGCCACTGAGAGCCTGCGTAATCCCCGCGGTTTCGTCAATGGTTACCCCGATGTAGGAGGGGTTTGGCGGGAGGGTACCAAAGATCATGGTGGGAATAGGCGGCGTGGGGAGTAAGTCCATGAGGGCCTCGGCACTGGTGGGATTGCAGGCGAGGCAGGCACTGTCGTAGAGGCCGCACGACAGGGCGTTGACGATCTGTTGTTCTTCGCCGATGCGCACGGGGATCGACACTAGGTGGAGGTTTTCTTCTTCGAGGCGCGCGCTCGCGTGCAGTTGGAATCGCTCGACGAAGCGGTCCATGGGAGGGGTGTAGAAAAAGCAGATTGTGCGTGTGGCCCCGGATTTCAGGGAAGAGCCAAGGATTGAACGCGTGTAGCCAAGGCTTCGGGCGGCATCGTGAACCTTCTTCTGGGTCGCGGAAGCGAACGCGTCTGCGCGACTACCGCTGAGGATCAGTGAAGCGGTAGTCGGTGAAACTCCAGCGTTTCGCGCAACGTCGACAAGTCGGACCCGTGAGGCCATGTCGATACTGTAGCGCGTGCACCGAGGCGAGTTAAAACGTTTTCATAAAACGTTATAACTCTGTTATCTGGCACACAATAATGCTTTCCTTGCAGATAAGCTCCTTGATAGAATCACCCGTGTCACTCAAACACAGCCCAAAGGAGGGCACATATGAGTATCTGGATTGGGGATGCACGCGAGTTCGAAGAGCTGCGTGAAGAAAATGAGCGTTTGAAGCAGCGAGTTGCACATCTCGAACGACTCTTAAACGCCTCCGGAGAAGCCATTGACCTCACACTGAGTGCATCTGAACGCGCACTGGTGCTCGATGGACGCAAGCTTGAAGCCGTCAAGGCCTACAGAGATCGCACCGGCGTCGGCCTAAAGACCGCAAAAGAAGCTGTCGACGCGGTTGGATAACGGTTTTGGAACCATAGAAGGCTGTCTTACCAATCATTTCTTAGCCGGGTTATAGTTTCTTCATCCCATTGTTTTAGTTGCAAAGGACCACTGATGAGAAGCCATTTTTCTCATGCAATTACCACCGTCGCGTTTTCAAGTCTCCTCCTTCTAACAGCCAGCACCGCCCACGCTGATACAACGCCAACTCCTGTCACCCCCCCCGTTGATCTAGAGATCACCTACGATTTTACGTTACCCCCCGGTGTTACTCAGGGAGTCAGGATTATCGGCACTAACGGGCTGTCGATGAACGAATCAACATGTAGGGCGGTCGCGGCCGACGGAATGCGCGTTTCAGATGACGTGGAGTTCGGCACTCTTGGATCGGAAAATTACTGCACTTGGACGAATCGCCCTTCCCTGAAGTTTGCCCAGGAACACCTCACCACAACTGATTCAAATTTCTCTTTCACATCGGACACCCCTCAACTCATCAAAGACCTTGAGAGCGCGAATCGAAAGAAGAATACTCAGATGAGAATCACGAAGGTCACTGTGGTGTTCCCCTCCAACTTCCATGCTACTTCCGCCAACGACAATGGAAAGATTGACGCCGCAGGAAGGTCTGTCACCTGGACTGATTCCAGCGCTTTTACGACAGAAAATCAAAGCGCCAATGGGAGCATCGGCGACCTTAATACTCCTTCTGCCTCGCCAACCTCCCCATCATCAAGTTCGAAGTGGATTCTCTTCGATGTACTGGCAGCGGTTGCAATCGGCGCTATTATCTGCTTCGTCATCTTCAGAAGTCGAAAGAAGGCTCACCTGCGTGCACACGGCACCCATGAGATGGCGACTGCCGCTATCCCAACGGATCTACGGGTTCCGCCTACTCAAGCTGGGAGTTCCTGTAATCACGAATTAAGATTGCCACACACTCATCAACTCCCTCTTGATGAACAACAGCTGCAGCAAACTGATGAACCTCGTATGCCCGAACAAGAATGAGACCGGTACGCTCGCATAATTGGATTGAGAGGTATATCGCGTTCCTTTTCTAGTGCGGGGTTGCTAGTGCCGCTAACAACAGAGAAAACCTGAAGATCATAAAATAAACAAGTGGGTGGGCCGCACAGATGTGTGGCCCACCCCTTACAGTCTTCGCTATTTTATAGCGCTCAGACTCAGTGCTTGGAGACGCTCACAGCGAGCTTCTCCCCTGCCTCAACCGACAGGGACAATGCCAGAGTTTCGGAAGCAATCATGTCCTTCCAGGTCTCGACATCGCTCACGTGATCAGCCGGAACCGTCAGCGTCAGGTCGATGCGGTCCGCAATGTGCAGGCCAGCATTCTTACGCTCATCCTGGACGGCGCGCACGACGTCACGGGCGTAGCCCTCGGCCTCGAGCTCGGGGGTCAGCTCCGTATCGAGCACGACGAAGGTGCCCGACGCCAGAACGTCCGCGACCTGGCCCTCGGCGGCGTCCACGGAGGTGGACACGGAGAACATGTCGCCCGTGAGCACCAGCGGCGCCCCATCCAGCTCGACGGAGGCGAAACGGCACTCGCCGTCCACGACCTCCCACTCACCGGACTTCTGAGCCTTGAACAGCTGGCTCGTCAGCTTACGAACCGAGGGATCGAAAGCACGCGGGTTGAGCGAAAGCTCAGTGCGCACGCTCAGGCCCGAAGTTTCGGGAGAAGCGAAAACAACGGACTTGACGTTCACCTCGGAGGCAATAAGATCCGCGAAGGGCTCCAGCTCCTTGTGATGCTCAGAGACAACCTGCAAGGACGCCAAAGGCTGGCGAACACGCAGCTGGTGAGTCTTACGCAGGGCATGAGCAGCAGAGACGACGGAACGAACCTCGTCCATGGCCTCGACAAGCGCAGAGTCAGCCACGGCCTCGGAAATCACGGGGAAGTCGACCAAGTGCACGGACTCCCCGCCCGTCAGACCGCGCCAGATCTCCTCGGAAAGCAACGGCAGCAAGGGGGCTGCCAGCTCCATGAGGGTCACCAAAGCGGTGTAAAGAGCATCGAATGCTGCGCTGTCCTCGTCCCAGAAACGCTGGCGCTGAGTACGCACGTACCAGTTCGTCAGCACATCCAGGTAGTCGCGGATCACGTCGCAGGCACCGGCAACGTCATAGGCGTCCAATGCGCCTCGAACGTCCTCAGCCAAGGAGCGCGTGTGCGCGAGCAGGTAGCGATCCATCTGAGGCAGAGCATCGACAACCGATTGATCTGACAGATCAAGACGCTTGGCCTCGTAGCCCTCACCCTTGTTGCAGGCGCCCGCGTACAGCGTGAAGAAGTAGTACGTGTTCCAGATCGGCAGCAGCACCTGACGGACCGTGTCGCGGATCGACTCCTCCTTGACGATCAGGTTGCCGCCGCGCACGACCG
>ERZ773046.2090-NODE-2090-length-10338-cov-3.686959_pt1 | contig 10338 bp, 7 predicted proteins | sample MGYA00580634_ERZ773046 | MGnify/ENA primary metagenome ERZ773046 (study PRJEB29015, sample SAMEA2738127) | human oral metagenome | biome: human oral; feature: human-associated habitat; material: saliva | place: China | collected 2159 ... | reverse complement strand
TCTCGCGTTGACGAGCTTGAAGAGGTCGTCGGCGGGGACCGCGAGGATCGGGGTCCGTTCGGTTAGGTCGTCGTCTTCATAGCCCTGCAAGATCGTCCCGAAGTCGGACTTATCGGAGTCGAAGCACACTAGATTGCGCATGGATTTGGCGCATCCGATGCCGTTCAGGTTGGATTGCCTCAGCGAGTCGTATCCTCTCATCCAATAGTAGGCACCGGGTATTGCGCTCTCCCATTGCCGACGGGTGACTGGAGTGTCGGTGAGCGGGCCGCAGATTTGGAGAAGGGAATACCATGAGTATTCGTACGCCTCGCCGTAGTACTTCCCCTTCCATGTCCCATTGTTTGTTTTCTCGAACTTGTGTCCGGACTGGTCCCATACTGGCCCGTCTGGTTCTTTTGGGAGGTCGAGTTGGTATTTCATTGTTGTTTTCCTTTCTTTGCATGCTGGTAGCAGTCGTAGTGGTAGATTAATTGTCCCACACATGATTGGGTCCATGTGAGTGTGACGGGCTGTCCGCAGCCTGCACATTTGGTGCAGGCTGGGCAGTCCCATATGGGAGGAATTACGGTTTCCACCGGTAGTCCCGCTGTAGGTCGGCTATGGCTTCGATTGCGCTTGCGTCGTCGACGAAGTCGTAGACGGTGCCTGGCCCGGTTGCGGGCAGGTCGATATCGAGTAGGCGGCGGACGAGTTGCTCGTATTCATCAACGATTTCGAGGGTGCGCCTGGCGCACGCTAGAGCTCGATCATGCTCGGGGCTGATCGCGCGTAGGCTCTCCCCGTATTCGACGGCACGGCGGAGCTCGGCGCGGACCTCAGATACCGTGATCATTGGGGGGCTCCTTCCTTGTCGTCGATGACGTTGCTGATTCGGGTAAGACCCTCAAGAAGGTCATGGAGCTTATTGAAAAGCGCGGTTTGAGCTTGGATGGTCAGGCGCACGCAAAGGTCGAAGCACGCTCCGCGGTGATCTACAAGAAGCCGGTGTCAATCATCGATCCGGATTTCGTGTGGCACTACACCGATTTGTGGATTAACTTCCCCTGGTCTGTTCTGCCTGTCGTTCAGGCACAGTAGTCGTTTGAGCTGAGGCTCTACGACACACAATGACGGGACTGCGCGCTACTCGCAGTCCCGTGATTATTTTGCCGGCCCTCAACGCCTCAGTTACAAGGCAACTAGAGAGGCGTAGTGCTCGCGCTGGTGGTGTACGACCTCAGTGCCTTGAATATCCCCATTCCGGTTGATCACCCGCAGGTTCCTGGGACCCCCAACGGTTGCAAACAGATGCGCTGCCGCACCGCACGCCCAACGACTGTCTGCGTTTGAGCGGTGAACAACGGCCGGAGCAACAACCCCCGTTGAGGCAAAAGAGAAGAGTTCGTCTTCGAAGAGGATTGCCCAGTCCGAGGCGAGGATTCGCACCCCGCTTCCATCAAGGACAATGTGTTCCTTTTGCGTAATGTAGCTGAGTCCTTGCAAGAAAACCGCAAGGTTGCGGGCGAATTCCATGACAACTCGCCGGCAGACGAAGTCGCCGGTGCGTGCCATGGTGATGAGTTCTTCTATGTCGCGCGGCCTGGCGTCTTTCCCTTCGTCGAGGCGTGCGCCTCTTGCACGAGCGAGAACAGCTGAGGGAATCAGCGCACCGCTGGCACATCCCATGTGTCCCAGCGAGCACACAGCATTACTCCCCGCGATGGGGAGGTGGAGGACTCGTTGGTATTTCCCCGTGGGATCTGTGATGAGCCTTCCGCCCTCGACCTCAACGAAAGCTACATTCTCTGCGATTTGAACGACGAGGAAATCATCCATCCTCCGCCCAACCCCATAGGCGATTTCGTAGGTCGCCAGGCCTTCAAGGTTTGTAATGATTGATAGAGGAAGCCGCGCATCAACGTTGATGTGTTGAAGGAGTGGGAAGTGGTCCCAGCCCAAAGCTTCCAGAACACAAGTTCGCTGACGGGTCACTCTCCCGTTGATGCTCAGGCCAATTCCCCTGATCGCCCCATATGGTTCAGCGCTTTGGACAAGTTCTTCACCTAGCTTATTGATGGTGGTGACGACTTTGTCGGAGTCACTGGTGATCGCGCGGGAACGTTCTTCGCGCACGCGCCCCGAGCGATCCATGACAACAGCATGGATTCGTCCCGGTAAGAGTGCGATTCCAACCGCGCATTCATCAAATAGTTCATAGCCCGGAGGCTTTGTTTTGACCTGCGGCGGATCCGCTGTTTTTTTATGAATATCATACGGTTCCATGACGAGCCCCTTTGCAACAACGTTGTCGCACGAACACGGGCGTGCTCAGCAGAGTCAGTGTATACCCGCGCCACCCATCATTGCTTGAGTTGCAACATTATTGTGGAAACCAGGCCCGCATGTATGCATAAACGTTTGCATTCCCATAGACAGAGCAGTCATCCCCACGCCCTTTCAACGCACCCCTGTTAGGCACATAAGGCGTGTAGTTATACATGCTCGCAGTTGCGCGGTTAGCAGGAGTAATCTGCGTCGTGGTGCACTCTTGTGCGGGCGCATAGCGAGCCTCGACCCGCTGCCCAGCCTGGAATCGATAACGCTCAGGCTTTATCCGATAGATCGCAAATTGCCGCGCCGCATAGTAGACCTGCCGTTGAAAACCCGCGTAATCGGGATCGCAGGTACTGTTATCCGGACAGGCGTACCCCATCGCGCTGGGGTAGCTAAACCACTGAAAATCCCCGCCCGAGGCGTAAATCAAGCCCTGTTCTTTTTGGAGGGTCACCAGAAGAACCTGCGGGTTCACTCCACATGAACGCGCGGCTTGCCCAATGATCTGGGCTGCGCTTTCTTCCTCGCCACCCTGGTATCCCCATGGACAGTACTCATCGCCCGCGTAGCTCTCGGTGACGACCGAGAAATCCTTTAAGCAAGGGATATCTTGATCATTCGCACGCCCCGCCTGGCACCCTTCACCTTTTTCTGCAATGAAGGCCGCAATCTGCGCGTCCGTCATCGTCGTTGAATCGTCCAGCACCTGGTCCGAAATGAAGTTTTCCGGGTCAAATCCCGTGTAGTCGAGCGGGATTCCGCGGGGCGCTTCCGACGTGGGCGTTTGTGCTGCCTCGGGTTCTGCTTGCCCGCAGCCTCCTATCCCCATTGCCGAGGCCACCGCCAGGCACGCCGTGACAAGCGCGCGCGCGTGCGTGAATCGTCTCGTCACCGATTCAAGCTCCCCACGGCATACTCGAGGATCGCGGGAGTGCACTTTTCAATGGTCGCGCGCGTGGCCTCGAAATCGGAATAGTCACCGTACCAGGGGTCGGGAACATCGCGGTTGCCCCCGCGAGTGGGTTTGCCGGCGGCCGCCTCGAAATCACGGAACATACGGATCTTCGGATCGGGGCCGCCCGCAAGTCGTTCAAGGGCGCGAAGGTGGGAGGAGGTCATCGCAAGGATCAGATCCCAGCGCTGGAGTTCTCCTGCCTGAACCTGGCGAGCACGATGCGAAGGTACGCGATACCCGCCCTCGCGCAGGGCGCGCGCAGCCCGAGAATCGATGTCATGCCCGTGTTCTTCATCGCTGATGCCCGCGGAATCAACCAGAATATCGACCCCGCTATCGGCAGCCGCCTCGCGAAGGATTTGCTCGGCCATCACGGAGCGACAAATGTTGCCGGTGCAGACCATCAGGACTGAAAAGGACATGGCATCACCTCTCAGGCGCAAAAGAGCGGGAGATATGCGCGCACGGCCTCGAAAGAGTGGTATGCGGCGGTCTCACCGTTCATGTGGAAGTCCTCGTCGGCGCCTTCCCCGGTCAAGTCCGAGATGGCGCGCAGGCAGATCCAGTCGATGCCATTGGACCAGCACACCTGCGCCATTCCGCAGGTTTCCATGTCGACCGCGAGCGCGTCGGGGAATCCGGCGCGAATGCGAGCAACGACCTTTTCCGAGGCAAAGGAATCGCCGGTGACGATGCGGCCCGTACGCACGGTGTGGGGCTGCGCCTCGCCGAGCTTGGCAAGAGCGTCGATGGCGCGCTGCGAAGAGTGGTAGTCCACGGGCATGCGCGGGATTTGGCCAAGTTCGTAGCCAAAAACGGTGGCATCGGCGTCGTTGTAGATGGTGGAGATGGCGCCTGCGACGTCGCCGACCTTGATTCCGCCTTCGAGGCCGCCCGCGGTGCCGCCCGCGATGACGATCTTCGGGGTGGCCATGGTCAGGCCTCGTGCGACGGCTGCCGCGGCGTTTGCGATGCCCACGCCGGAGGTGATGACAAGGACGGTGTGGCCCGCGAGCTGGCCCAAGGCGTAGCTCTGCTGGTGGTGGCCTTCCGCGCCGACGTTGAGGGTTTCGACCGCGTCGGCACCGGGGAGGGGCGTAAGTGCGTCAAGGAAGGGCTGTGCTTCCATGACCATCGCGCACTGAATGAAGGCGTCAACCGCGGGAAGTACGCGCGAAGGGGTCAGGGTCAGGGACATGGGTGGCCTCTCTGGGAAGAATCGTCAGTTGTTGGTTGAAGGAAGCGGCACGCGCCTCAGCACGAGGCCACGTCGTCTTGAGTAACAACCAGCCACTCGTCGCGGTGCGCGAGGAATTCGCGGACGGCGTCCTGTGCGGCGGACAGGGAGTGGTTCGCGCCCCAGCCGCACTGGACCTCGTTTGCGGCGGGAACTTCGGTTGCGTTGAGGATGTCTTCGAAGGTTGCCTGCAAGATGGGAAGGAATTCTTCGGTTTCCACGCCCAGGAGCAGCGCGTAGAAGCCAGTCTGGCAGCCCATGGGGCCGAAGTCGATGAGCTTGGTGGTGTGGTTACGCATGAGCTCTGCGCTCAGGTGTTCGATGGAGTGAACGGCAGGCATTTCCAGGTGAGCCTTGTTCGGCTGCGTGAAGCGGACATCGTACTTGATGAGGACGTCACCACCGGGGAGAGTCTTGCGGTCGGCAACGCGAACGTAGGGGGCAAGGACAGTGCGGTGGTCGAGGTTAAAGGATTCGACATTCATGCGTTCAGTCATGACATCAAGTTTATAGAGATTCGCGCAAAGTGCGCGGGGCAGTCTCGCATGGCGCAAGAGAGTTTTCTCCCGTGTACCTGGTGCCCCTCTTTTCCACTTCACGGGGCTTTTTCGGGCACAATAGAACCCATGGATCTTCAGCCGCCGATTGACGTCACCACACAGGACGAATACAGCGCAGATACGCCTACTCCCGCCGCGATTGTCGCCGGCGAAGTCCCCGCAAGCTCGGCCGCTCGTCCGCTTTCAGTTTTCGACATGTTCTCGGTCGGTATTGGTCCTTCTTCTTCGCACACGGTGGGTCCCATGCGCGCGGGCTTGGCTTTTTCGACGGAGCTGTGTGCGCTTCCCGAGTATTCGCGTCTCTCCCACGTGTGCGTCGAGCTTTTTGGTTCTCTTGGTGCGACCGGTCGAGGCCACAACACGGATCGCGCGGTTCTGCTGGGTTTGGCGGGCTATGACCCAGAAACTGTTTCTATCGATACGGTCGAGAGCGTCATCCCTTCCATCGCCTCGAGCGGGATGCTTCCTTTTGCGGGCGGGCGTGATATTCCCTTTGATATCGAAGCGGATATTCGTTTTCTTCCGCGGACGGTCCTGCCCTACCACGTCAATGCTTTGACCATCACTGCTTACGGTGAAGATTCGGCGACGGCGTGTGCTTCCCGAGGCCAAGACGGCGTCGCCACCCATCGCCAGGGTTGCGCGAAGTCTTCCCAGGCAGGCGAATACCCTGGCGAGTTGTTGTTGCAGCGCACCTACTACTCAGTGGGCGGCGGCTTCGTCATGGCACAAACGAATGACGATAGCGAGCACCCCGAGATCGCTTCGCTCGCTTCAGCGCAGGAGACGACGGGAATGTGCACTCCCGCTCCCCTCCCCTTCTCGACGGGCGCTGAGCTTTTGGAACAGTGCACGCGCTCTGGGCTTTCGATCGCCGAGCTCGTGCGCGCCAATGAGCTTTCCGCGCGTCCCGCCGCTGCACTCACTGAATACCTTGATCACATTGCGCATACGATGTTCGGCGCGATCGATGCAGGTATCGCCTCGACGGGTATTTTGCCGGGTGGTTTGGATGTGCCTAGGCGCGCAAATGCCCTGGCTGCGCAGTTGCGTACCCGCGCAGAGAAAGCATTTTCTTTGGAAAAGCGCCACGGTTGGGCCGGGGTGATGCAAGATCCTTTGCGCGCCATGGACTGGGTCAATCTCTACGCTCTGGCGGTGAACGAGGAGAACGCTGCGGGTCACCGCATTGTCACTGCACCGACGAATGGCGCTGCGGGCGTGATCCCAGCTGTTCTTGGTTACCTTGTTTCTTTCTGTCCCGAGGCCGGTGCCGAGTTCCCGAATTGCTCTCCCGCCCAGATGGCTGGGATTTCGGAGCTTCCTCTGGGCGGGGAATCAGAGTGCGCACGTGCTCGCCAAGAGTGCATTCACGACTTTTTGCTTGCGGCGACTGCGATTGGCGCTCTCATTAAGACAAATGCATCGATTGCCGGCGCGGAGGTTGGCTGCCAGGGTGAGGTCGGTTCGGCCTCGGCAATGGCCGCTGCGGGGCTTGCGCAGGCTTTGGGTGGTACTCCCGAGCAGGTGGAGAATGCTGCCGAGATCGCGATGGAGCACTCTTTGGGGCTGACCTGTGATCCGGTCGGCGGCCTGGTTCAGATCCCGTGTATTGAGCGCAATGCGATTGCTGCTGTGAAGGCGATTAATGCGGCTCGAATGGCCCTGTGGGGCGATGGCCGACACACCGTGTCTTTGGACGTCGCGATTGAGACGATGCGTCAGACGGGAAATGACATGCTCTCGAAGTACAAGGAGACCTCGGCTGGCGGTTTGGCCGTGAACGTTGTCGAGTGTTAAGTGCCGTTGTACGTGAAGCTCAGTGCCCCACCTTGGTTTCCCAAGGTGGGGCACTGAGTGTGAACGACGTATTGCGCGAGTTCTACTCGCGAGCTTCAGAAGCGTCGGTGTTCGGGGCGTTGCCGCTTTCGAGGCCTTGTGCAGTGTCGCCTTCGGCTCCAATGAGCTGAGCTTCCGATTCGTCGGCCGCCTGCGTGCCTTCAGCTGCGAGTACGCCACTTTCTGCGGCTGCGAGCTGCGCTGCTTCGCGCTTCTTGCGGTTCTTGTGGGCGAGGAACCATAGGACTGCGGTCGTGATGAGGACGATGATAATGCCGACGACAACGGCGATCATCCAGGTCTGAACGACAGCGGGTTCAACATCGGCCGATTCTTCTGCGACCTGCGCATCGTCCATGGGGATGCGCTCGCCGGTGACCAGGAGGCGGTGAGTGTTGATGCCGTACGGAGTACAGGTGATCAGGGTTGCGAGGTCTTTTCCTGCGACCTTGTTCAGGGTTTCCGTTTCATTCGGCAGAACGGTTCGGATGTCGGTGACCTTGTACTTGAGGTGGCGTCCTAAGACTTCGATGTAGAAGACGTCGCCGAGTTCGACGCGGTTGAGGTGGTCGAACATGGTTGCGCTTCCCAGGCCCGAGTGGCCGGTGAGGACCGTGTGGGTTCCTTCGCCGCCGACGGGGAGCGCGGTTCCGAAGAGGTGTCCGACGCCCTTTTCAAGGGTGGAGGTTTCTGTGCCGTGGTAGACGGGGAGGCTGATATCGGCCTTGGGGACCTTAACGGTCGCCATGACGGTGTTCACGTTCAGTTGTGACAGGTAATCGGAGTATTGGGGGGTATTGGGCCGCTGGGATTCCAACCAGGGGTCAAGGATGGGTGCTTCGGCGGCTTGGCGGTTGTATTCGTCAGCGCGTGCGAGTTCGTCTTTAATGACATCTCGACCGACGTTGGTTTGTTCGGCACTGAAGGCCTTGGCGATGCGCTGTTGTTCGACGTTGTTCTGATAGGTCGCGATAACGGGGTAGAGCAGGACCAGGATTCCGAGGACCAGCAGGATTGGGGGGAGGATGGTGAAAAGGCGACGGCGGCGTTGTGCCTTGCGAATGCGTTGATCACGTTCTTGCGCAGTTTCAGGTGTCTCTTCCTCAACCTGGGTATTTGAGAGACTGCCGTCTGCGTGGATCTCGTTCTCGCTCATGAGTCGCCTTTTGGATGGGGTGATGGGGGGTTGGTGTTGATTGTATAGAAACGGGTGCGGGAAGACCCACGGGTCTTCCCGCACCCAGCTAAATCTCAGTTAGAGATCAGGCGTTTTCCTTGCGACGCTTGTTCGCAATGGCGATGGCGCCAGCGCCGGCAACAAGTGCGGAGCCAGCTGCGATCAGCACGCCCACACCGGCAGCACCGGTGACGGGCAGGCGGAATCCACCATTGTGAGGAGCATCCTTGACCGTGGTCTCCAGGGTGTACTGGTTGTCAGCGGTCGAGTTGGTCTGCAGGACTTGGAAGGCGATCGGGCGGCTCTGGAGCTCGAAGCCTTCGGGAGCCTTGGTCTCAACGAGGCAGTACCAACCGGGCTTGGCGACCTTGGCGTTGTTGGCCCAGTCGTTGTTGCGCAGGCCATCGATGGTGACCTCACCGTTTGCGTCGGTCACGTAGGTGGTGACGCCAGCGGGGCTCAGCTTCTTGTCCAGGGTTGCGTCAACCGAGTCGAAGTTCTTGGCGGGAGTGCTCTGAGGCGTGCACTGATACACCTCGAACTCCGCACCCTTGAGCTTGGCGGCCGGATCTGCTGCGGAAACCTTGGTGATCTTCACCTTGCCGAACTTGGAGATAACCTCAGAGTTCGGGTAATCCGGCGGGGGAACCTCACCCGAGTTGGGCTTCCAACCGTTTGTGGGAGCGTTGGGGAGCAGGATGCCCTTGTTCTTGAAGATACCGTCGGTGCCGACCTTTTCCTTGACGGTACCAACCAGGTCCATCTGGACCTTGGTGGTGTCGTCCTTACGGTTCGCAACCAGCTTGGCGCGGCCGTCCGCGGTGAATTCTGCGGTCCAGAACATGGTCTTGTTGTCGGTGCCGGTGGCGCCGATCAGCTTGTAGTCGGTGCCCTTGGCCAGAGCAACCTCACCGGTCTTGCCGTTGATGATCTTCAGCGTGATGCCAGCTTCAGGCAGTTCCACGCGCTTGTCGTACTGGTCGACGACATCGTAGAAGTCAAGACCCTCAACTGCGGGGATGTCGGACTTGATGGTGTAGGAGATCGCGGATCCAATGGCGGGAGTTGCCTCATCGGCAACGGTCTTATCAACGCCAGCCTTGGAGTTCTTCGGGTATGCGTGAACGTCATAGACCCACTTGTTCAGGTCCTTCGGGTTCGTCATCGGAACGGTGATGATGAAGGGCTTGGAGCCGACGTAGCCCGCGGGGGTTTCGGTCTCGGTCACGACGTAGGCACCCAGGGGCAGGTTGGAGAAGGTGGCCAGACCGCCACCGGCGGTGGTCTTGGTAACGGCAGCGTCAACGCCGGTAGCCTTCGCGGTGTCAACGTTACCGTTGAAACCAACAAGCTTCTGCCAGCCAGCCTGAGTGGTCAGGTCGACATTGGTCAGACGCTCGACAGTGAACTTTGCGCCGTCAAGCGGGGTGCCGCTGACGGTGCTGTCCTCAAGACCGGTGCCTTCGGTGGTGCCGTTGGTGTCGTCCTTCACCAGCTTGTGGATGGTGATGGAGCCGGTCTTGGAGGTGTCGAGGTCGACCAGCGAGGGGGCGCGCTCGGCGGTGGCAACAACACCGAATGCGGATGCGGTCGGGGCTGCCGTAGCAATACCCGGAACCGCTGCGGCGCCGGCGGCAACCGCGATGACGGCGAGGAGGCTGACGCCTCGACGGGTCTGAAGAGTTGTCATTTTTGTGTTCTCCTGTTGTACGGGATCTTTAAACAGATTAAGTGATGGTGATTGAACTAGTCGTTTACAGGATTCCGTGTCTCAGGCAAATTTATCTGCCTGAGACAGTGTTTCATGGTGACCAGCGGCGATCCATTCGGAACAAAGCCCCAAATACTCATGTGGTAGGTGCGACACGCCGACATGGGCACGAAATTTTTCGAATTTTTCGTGCGCTTACCCACAAGCTCCACCCACTTTGTGGAGAAAACGAAGAGCTCTATCCACAGGTCCCCTCAGGCGTAATTTCCTCAAATTACACCGATGTAAGCCACCCTCATCCACACCCCATCCACAGGGGACCAGTCACCCATCCACATCTAGGGTTAGGAACACAGTTAGACACAACATATTGGGTCTCGTGACGAAAGCACACACAAGGTGTAGTGTTGTCGCATGTTCCGCTCCCCCGGGTAAACAGCGGAGAAAACACACATCAACACACGACATTGAAAGGTCCGACCATGTCTATCACCGTCTACTCCAAGCCCATGTGTGTCCAGTGCGATGCGACCTACCGCGCAC
>ERZ773046.2088-NODE-2088-length-10339-cov-2.428530_pt1 | contig 10339 bp, 9 predicted proteins | sample MGYA00580634_ERZ773046 | MGnify/ENA primary metagenome ERZ773046 (study PRJEB29015, sample SAMEA2738127) | human oral metagenome | biome: human oral; feature: human-associated habitat; material: saliva | place: China | collected 2159 ... | reverse complement strand
AACATCTACATCCCATACTCGTCTATCTGGGTCAAACCCATGATTTACGACTGTAAATGGTTCAGTATTATTTCTTCCAATTTCTCTAAATTTAAACATAATAAATACCTCCTTAAATTTCTATAATAATATATGTTTATATTACGAAAGAAAAAAGAAATACTAGATGTTACTCTAGTACTTCTTCGAAATGATTTGTGAAATCCGTCCATATTTTTGGTGGATGGCTAATGCAGTTACATGTACCACCGTACCTATATGAACTAGTACAAGTAAAGCTATTATATAATAGTTTACCCGTATCGGTGTTATACACCAAATCCGGAGTATCCCTATTCATTCTAATAACTTTATACTCGTTATCATTCATAAACGCACAGTCAGCAATGCCTCCATTGTACCATCTGTCCAATTTTATTTTCTTAATTTCCATGATTTAATACCTCCTAATCATTTTCTATAATACTAATAGTTTATATTACGAAAAAAAAAATAAAATAGCTGATTGTGTTACGAACCAGCTATAATAGAGTTACCATATTAAATTGTATGTTGGTAAAGTTTTATCAAAAATTCCCCTCGGGAAAAATTCAATATTCAAGTATTCTTTTTGTTTCAGAATTGCTTTTTTATTATAAAAGTGTATTTAATTAATTTTAAGATTTTTTTCGAGGGTACTATAATTAATTAAACTCTACACATTTATATGTACTGCATTGCCCATATTTGAAGTACCATAGTAAACATACTTTGCGCCATACTGATACGCCAATCTCTTCACTTGAGCTCTGCCAGATACCGTGTCTGTAATACCACGAATATAAATATCCGCAGCTTTACCTTGAATGTGTGCTGAGTTCTTTATAGATCCTCTCAGCGAGTCATTATACTTCTGACAACGTATACCAGATGTAATGACTATAGGGCGTCCGTAATAGCTTCTAAGCTTTTCCAGAATATTTAACAGACTATTACTTACTTCCTTGCCGTTATACCCGTTACAATATCTTCCACCACATCCACATCTAAATTCTGACTTATTAAAATGTGCGGATATTCCACCAGTGCTTTTAGATGTAGTAGCAGCACCATAACTAGGATCATTAAATAGTTTCCTATAAGTCTCTACGCCCATTATGCCATCTGCAGTCAGTCCAACAGCTGTCTGATATCTAGTTAGACAGGATACAGTATCGTTACCGATTATACCATCGACATCAGTTTTCATACCAGCGTCGCACAACTTCTGTTGTACCGCACGAGCATTAGACTCTGCAGCTTTCTGAGTATTCTCACCCCACAGACCATCAACACTCAAACCTTGTCCAGCTTGATAAGCTTTTACAGCAGCCTGTGTCTGAGGACCATCTATACCGTCTATATTTCCCTTGTAGTAGTAGAAAAACGTACGTAGGAATAGTTGTCTCTGAGCCATACTTAAGACCTTTAAAACGGGTTTTTGAGGCTCTGGCGTAGGCTGTGGTGTTTCTGGTGTGGGTGTGGGAGTCTCAGTATTGTTATCCTGAGCATTATTATTTTCTATTGCTTTGTCTAATGCATTTCGTATATCGGAATACTTAGATTTAACAGAGTCATAATAATTACCTACAACAGTTAATGCATCCGTAGCCTCTTTTAGTTTCATCTGTAATTGCAGTAATGCACCATCGAGCTCTACAAAATTCATAGCTGGAACAACTGAATTCTTTTTGCCATAGGTTTCCCAATAAGGAACGTAACAGTAATTCATATCCACATTTCCAACAATACCATCAACCGATCCTTTTGAAGTATACTGGAACATTCCAAACCATTCTGGGTGTGGGTGCTCTGGTCTTGTTATACCATTCTTATACTGAGCAATCCATAGTGGGTGTTCTAGCATTCTACTTGGATATAGATAATGTATAAACCAATATAGACCAGAATATACACCAGCAGTTATTCCTTTTTCCTTACATCTATTTAAGAATGCTTCAGTAGTAAGCTGAGCAGTTGCAGTACGCTTATTGATAGTACCCTCTTCTATATCATAGTATAAAGGCATATCTAAATTATACTTACTGCAAGCTTCAATTAATCTATCGGCCTCATATTCTGCTTCTTTAGCATTAGTTGCCCATGAATAAATATAAGCACCAACATGCAATCCTAGTCTAATACACTCTTTTACGTTATAATCAAATTCAGAGTCAACCAACTTAGGACCAGCTCCGAACTTTATTATAGCACCATCGATACCAGAATTCTTAATTTTCTCCCAATCTATATGCTGTCCTTTCGGTGCTTGGAATTCTGATACGTCTATTATTTTATATATCTTTGACATTTGAGGCACTTCTTTCTATATAATTGTCAGACGTTGCACCTGGGTCTATGTTACCCATAGCTACATCCACAACACTAGCCTCATCTACATCTTTTCTGTCTGCCTGGATTGGGAGGTCTCCTTCGCTCGGGTTATTAAGATTGTTATTCATCCTATCCCCAAATATTGACATTAATGCAGATAAAACTGACATTAGTATTGGAGTAACCAATGCTACCGTCTGAGGCGTTAGCTTTAGTAGTCCAAGATAGTCTGCTAAATTCTGCATTAGAATAGACAGAATACCCTGAACCATCGTCCTTACAAGCTTTGCTTCAGTGGTATTAGACATTAAAAACTTATCCATATATCCTATTCACCTTCTTTTTTATTATATTTAGTTACAATTGGTATTTGCTCCATAGCTATTACTGCATTGTGAGCATGATGATTTCTACCTAAAGCCTCATATGGCTCATACATCTCCTCTATTACCGAACGATCGGCTGGAGTTATAGCATTCATATCAGAATGCTTTTCAACCTCTTTAGTTATTCTAAATTGAGCAAGTGCACAAGTTATGTCTGCTACTTTCTCTAATTTAAAATCCATCTCTTCTAATTTACGCTCGTGAGCCAATCTAATTTCTAATGACTCTTTTTCCTTTAAAGCATCCTGAGCGTCCTTACGTTTATAATACATACTAAGAGCTTTCCATATTGCCCCGCCATTACCAATCATCATAGTAATAAGAGCTATCAAAAAATTAGCATCTTTCATATTATAAACCTCTATATCCACTTAATATCTGCGCCACTAAAATCGAAGAACCCCTGTACATACCAATTATGGTCTATTGTAATTCTTTGACTCGGAGCATATATGGTATATCCAGTTACTGATGGTGTATAATTAGCTGTTCCATTTGTTTGTAATATGAAGCTATTAACATACCCTTCTTGGGAAGCGCCATTGAAAATATATTCATAAGGCTTATTAACTTTATCGGAAGTATCTAAAGTCCCAGGTAATTTAATGCCAGACCATACTCCGTATTTAAACCCATTAGATGTTGCATTCCAATAAGCTAAAGTAGAATATACTTGCATATACGAAGAGCATTCGGCATATCCATTATCATATATTTTACATAACCAGCCATTTATCATGGCGAATTTACAATTTCCATTAGGAACACAATTGTGTACTGTACCAATAGCCATATTTATTCCCCTTTCTCTAATACTATTTTAGAAATAACGGCAGAACCAAACTTATTATCATTTGTAAATATATTCACATATCCATTATGCGACACAGATACGTCCGAAAAGAATAATCTGTCTTTGAAATATACATGCGGAATATGAGATTCTGTGCATCCAGTTATTGGCACTCTAATCATATATTTATAATTTTTAACACCATCAAATGAGTCAGCAGACTCTACACTTGTTGAGCTTATAGTAATATTAGAAGTTATAATTTTCTGATTATTTAATGCTTCTATAATTATACCAAGAGCGTCGACAATATTAGTGTTTGGATTTGTTCTACCAATTTTATCTAGCAGTGTTTTCACAGTAGGAGTAAGCATCACATAAGCCCATAGCTTTGTAGCCTGATCTCCGCTTAGATTCGACTGGATAGTTCTAAACCAGTTTTCGAATTCGGTAGTCTTACTCTCTATAGATTCCTTATATTGAGATTCATACTGTGAATATATATCAGTTAATGTTGCCATCTTTGTCACAGCCTTAACAAATGGGCACTCCGGACTACCCACAACATTCTGTATATCCGAACCATCGAGCTTAGTCTTTCCAGGAATAACCTGAATATATGCTAGTGGGTACTGGAACTGTGAAGTGGTTTTCTTCATTGTTGGCTTGCTAGGATTACTAGCTGGAGTACCCTTAATAACTTTCAAACTATTAGCTCGAACCATGTCGTCCGTATTAACTTCCAAAACTATAGCATCCCATCTAGTATATAGTGCATCTGGATTATCTATAGTAAGCTCATAAGGGGTGTCATTATCATTCCAAGTATGATTGAACCATGCTCTACCCTCCTGGACTAGTACTGTTCGATTCTGTTTTAATTTAACCGTAAGCTGTTTACCAATTGACTCGAACACTCCGTCATTAATAATACCATCAAAGATACTACAGAATTGACGAGCATCGTACTTACGGTCATGATTTTTAGAATTATAAAAACCATAAGTAAATGCCATAAATTCACCTCCTTATTTAATATGTAAATACATCTGAAAAAGTAAAACGTAATCTTATTGGTGTAGTTGTAATGTTCCTAACCATTGATAGTACGTCTATTTCTATTTCACCAGCATAAGTTCTATAATATAATCTAGGGCATATTCCATTGCATGGAGTATCCATAAACATTTCAATTACACAATTATTTAAAAAGTCATCTACCGTTTTACCATATTTAGATGGCTTTAACCAGAATGTTTGTTTATACGGATACGAATGATCGTCCTTTGTAGTTTGAGGATCATTACCCATGATACCACCGAAACCCATTTCTATCATCTTTGATGGTTCTAATGTGCCTTTTATAATCATTGTATCTGATGGTATGCCCGTTGGCGCAGTATTAAAATGTACCTGCTCAACAAAATGTGCTGGTTTATAATGCCAACTTTCTAAGTTGTTTTCGAAACCATCTTGTTCACATATTTTACCAAACGCAATCGCTTGTCCGTTTTTACCAAAACACAAAAGTTGATATTTTGCCGGTATAGTAAATAACGGGAATCGAAATTCTTCACCCAAAGTATTAAACGTTATATATGCATTATGTGTATTATTAGAAATTGATGGTATTGTTATTTTAACATAACCAGCATATAATGTTCCGTTAACATAATCTATATTTTTATCGTATTTTAAAGTTGAATTTTTTGCTGGTTTAATTTCGGTATATTCTGATTTAGTTTGTTCTTTTATATGAAGCACAAGACTATCATCTGAAGTAAATCCATTTTTAATAAATGCCATCATATGTAAAGTAATAACAACGCCACCATTGGAAAGTCTATCGGCCTTTATAAATGAAATAGATGGCGTCATATAATGATACATATTAAAATTTGAAAGTGGAAAATGATCGAATTGTGTAGTCTTACTGTAATTCGTAGTTACACCAATAAATACATAATTATCATTATAAAGTTGTGCTGGCTTTGATAGTAATGAAAGAGATGTAGCAGTTATTATCATAGACCCATCAGATTTTTTATCTACATTATAAGAATTAGGATTAAGGCATGTATAATCAGGATTTTCATCAATATCTCTACCAATAGTATCTAAGTCAATAAGACTTGAATACATTCCATGATTTACTTGAATATAACCAAATTCAACATCTTTAGCGATCTCAAATTTAAAATCCAAAAATATATAAGATTTTCCTGGTATCATTTTGCCATGTGTTTTCTCGTAATTAGTTTTAGAAGTATCTTCTCGCATAGTAACTGTCGTACGGACACCATTTATAAATTCTGCCTTTCCAAAGAATATATTACCATCTGCATCATGCTTAAAACTATAATCCCAAACTTTTAAATTGTTAAGAACATCTAAGTTTTTTACTTGAGTAGTTTCACTATTGAAACTACACAGAATGGCATTAGTTATAACATTAATTAAATCGGTTGAATCATTATCAATTCTCATTTTTACATCTGAATCACTAGAACCAATAGTTATTGCACCATCTGATATTGTTACATATTTCTTAACATTATTTACTGTCGGTTCTAATTCCGATATTTTACTATCTGTTTTAACTTGTCTTTCGGTTATGACTGATAATTGAGTTAAGTCATAACTACCCATAGCTTCATTTTTATCAGCCATATTTACCTCCATTCACAATGACAAGAATATACTGCAGATGTAATACTTACACCAGTAATTTTCTTAGTGTTAAACAAAACAGTATCTTCATTATTTTTCTTCCAATTATAAGTTACGCCGTCAGTCTTTAAAACACCATCAACAAATAAGAATGCTTCTAAGTCACAAGTTCCTACTTTTATATTAGACGGAATAATCTTAACATATGCCATCGGACCAGCAGGACCAGGATCACCAGGTGTACCCGGATCTCCTTGTGGACCTGGAGGACCCTGCGGACCATTAAATTGTCCAGAGTTTGCCATCTCTACTATGTTATTAACATATATAGTAGACTCTATAGTCTTATTAATTGTACTATCTAACGATTGTGGTGTAACTATTGATTCACTACCATCACTATATCTTATTTTAGTACGAGTCCAAACCGTAATAGTTCCAGACGTTAAGTCCATACCAACTAGAGAAGTTTTCCAGGAACCTCCCTCCGGGGAATTTGCGGAGGTTGAATCGTAATACTCTTCGATAATTTCCGTTATCTGCTTTCCTTCCGCAGATTTACTAGAAGAAATTACAGTAGGATTTGTTTCTGTGGTATGACCGTCCTTATAAACCGTCTTAGTCTTAGTCCAAATAAATCCATTTTGAATTTCTCCGGTTATTTGAGAAACCCACGTTCCGCCTTTTAATTCAGTAGCACTTTTCGATATATAATACAATACATCTACCGATACTATTAGATTCTTTAGGTCGTTAACAATTGTTACAATATCTTTATTAGCTTTCGCAATAGCTTTCCTAGCCTCTTCTAACGATTCAGATGTGGCTGGTCTATTCGGAACTAGCGTTTGAATAGGAGCATTCTGATATGTTAGATTCATTTCAGCAGAGCTAAATGTAGGAACTATTGTAAGCTTATCTTTATCGTGAGAGAATATAATCTCACTAACTCTACTCTTAGCCTCTTTACCGTATTGATTAGCTATGTGAACTATATCACCTATATAGAAGTCTTTGTTTAGTATAAAGGTAGAATTTGTTTCAGCTTCACCCTCGAATGAACGTATGTAGAAATTCTCATTCAAATCTCTAACGCCACGCTCTTTGAGTAAGTCATTATATTGGGCCTCAGTAAGATTTGTACCGGATTCGGTATTCGTAGAGATATCTCTAGCATCTACATATAACTCGCGTCTTAATAATCCAGACTTACTTTCAGACGCCTGTACGGCAATTGACTTACGAGCAGCACCTTCACCTTCTCCTGCAACTATAGCTATTGATTTAAAAGGACTGTTGTTCTCTTTATATGTAGACTTTCTAAGATTCTCAAATCCAGGAGTAAATGCAACTACTGGACGCTCATACTGGTCGTATGAACGATCTACACCATAGTATAGTTGGAATTCGAACTTGTTATCAGCGTTAAGAAGTATCTTAAATCCACACTTAGCTTTACGGCAAGCTTCAGAGATAACTGTATAAAGATTATCGCCTGTGAACTGCCCAGCGAATGTTAACTTAGTAACATTAGGATCGGTACTTCTTTTAAATACGAAGTTTGGTATTCGTCTATCTGCAATTGCAGGATTTATAATAGCTTCATTGAGCATAGTTTCTATTTGATTTTGAAAATTACCGTCAAATACTTTCTGCGGCCAAATGACTCTTCGGTCCAAGATTGATTCTAAAGATCGGCCCTTAATAATTAACAAATCTCCGTCATCAAAATCTGTCTCTGTATTAAAATCCTCAATTATCATTAGATGCTCACTATGATCTAGCTCTAAGTAATAGTCTTTTTGCATAGTTTTAGCTATTACGCCTAATGGATCTAAACACAATTCGAATTCCCCACATAAATCATATCTATCTGTCCAGATAATAGACTTATATGTATCTACTACCTCTAAAGGTATGAAGTCTTGATTTAGTATTCTTAATTGCATAGTTATATCCCCTGATAATACAATAGATACTTGATCTGGAAGTTTATATATTCAATACCAGACTCAGCTACATACGCGAAGTGGTTATCGCCAGATACAAGATTAATCCAATCAACATTCTTATCTAAGCATGTTAATATAGACTTAGTCTCTCCATTTCTCTGTAGGTATATAAACTTTTCTCCCATTATAGTATTTATTGTTACTTCATCGCCAGCTTTGAAATAATCGGTACCAACAATAGACTGTAGTCTTTTAGTATCGATTTTCATATGCTGGTCTAGTGTTATATTATGTATAGTTATGTTTTTAACAGTACCTGTAAATTGTAGAGTCATAAACATACCAACTTCAGCATCACCACGATAATCTATATTTTTCTCGGTTATACTTGTTGAAGATGAGAACTCTAGTAAAGGTTCTGTTAAACTATTATTTTCAAAAGGAAATTCGAATAACGGTTGAATATTACTAAATGTTATAGCTGAATTAAAGTCTTCAGATATATCATAGAAATACGGGTTCTCACAAATAACAGATATCTGTGTTCCTGTCTTTTCTTCGAAATGTGTAGTCTCATTAGACTCAACATATCCTTTTATTTGTACTTTCTTTGTATCCGTTTCGAATGTCAGTATGATTGGTTTCTTAATTGGGAAATATTCGTACGTACGATTTCTACTTTCCTCAATAGTCGGAATAGGTAAGAACTGCGCGTTTATAACTATATTTCGGTAGGAGAGACGAGCGGAGTTATATACCCCGCCATCTCGTGTAGCAAGTTCAGTTGAATTGATACTTGCTTTTCCCGCACCGATTCCAGTTATAGACGTAATATTTAACCCAACCAACCATGGATTTCGGAGGTCTATCTTTAATGACCTACCAACATAGTTAGTAACTGTTAAAAAGTTAATCATATTTCAGACCTCCTATGAATTAGTCTTAACTGTCTCTAAGAGATTCTTAGTATTTCTATAAATCTCCAATCTGGATAGTGACTTAGGCGAGTAATTGTTCTGCACAAATGTCACTCCAGAATTGTCATTTTGAATTTCGGCACCATTTCCAGGAGTCCAAGTCTTTGAACTTCCAGGTATTGCCGACGATACCATTCCAGCAGCTCCGTCTGTCATTATAGCACTACTATCTGACATTAGGTCTGCTATTCTATTAACGCCAGCTTCAATATTATCTAGATTTAGAACTGGTTTGATTTCTGGCATGTATACTTCGTTTCCGAAGCCTTCCATAGATTCATTAAATGAACTTACGGCTCTAGCTGCTAATTCTTTAGTTGCTGAATAAGCATACTTTTGATGTTGATGTATACCAAGTACGAATCCCTCGATTGAGTTATGACCTTCCTTAGTATACTTCTTAGCTGGTGAATTGGACTGCTGTCCTTTTCTGAAGCCATCAAGTGCTTTTCTAGCAGCATTAGTTGCAGCGTCTACGCCTAAACTTAAATAACGATTAATACCATTCGCAAATCCGGTCATAGCATTACGACCCTCATTGTAATAGCTATTAGTGTATGAAGCGAATCCGAGGAATGCTAGATAACCAGCATTTGATCCTGCAGATCTTAATCCATATCCTCTACGTATAGGATTTCCATAACTATTAACGGCATTATTACCTTGAGCCGAATATAGATAATTAGATCCAGCCAAACCAGCTTGAACTGTTGAACCTAGATTAGCTAACGCATCTTGTATATATCCACCATCAAGACCACTTGTTATTCCGTTTGCAAATCCGATTACCATTTCGAAACCTGATAGATTCTGAAGTTGCTGATCCCCAGCGTATCCGATTGCAGTTTTTAAATCTGCAACGATATTCTTTATTTCTGCAGCTTTCTCAGCAGCACCCATGGTCGTTATTTGGACTATTATGGATATTGCCTTTTTTAAATCTCTAGCAGTTCCGGTTAGTGATTTAACCCCGCCAAAGAATCCATTAAGGAAACTTGTTTTCTGGAGTTTAATACCAGCCATGGTATTCATTAAATCGGCAGCTTGTCTAACAGCATTAGCATGCGCTGGTGTTATACTTTTTGCAGTATTTGCAAATGAAACAAATTTAGGGATAGCCAACTGCGTATCGGATGCAAAATTAGTTAACGGCTGAACCCATGCACTATCATAGTGTAATCTTTTACCAACTAACTTCTTAGCAACATT
>ERZ773046.2082-NODE-2082-length-10360-cov-2.745463_pt1 | contig 10360 bp, 6 predicted proteins | sample MGYA00580634_ERZ773046 | MGnify/ENA primary metagenome ERZ773046 (study PRJEB29015, sample SAMEA2738127) | human oral metagenome | biome: human oral; feature: human-associated habitat; material: saliva | place: China | collected 2159 ... | reverse complement strand
GGGGACACAAGGATTTTCAGTCCTTTGCTCTACCAACTGAGCTATGGCACCATCAGTCTTTTAAGAAGAACCCTTTCTCTCAAAGGACATACCCTCCTTAAAACCGGTCACAAAGGTACGAATAGTTTTGAAATAAACAACACCCTAGGCAAAAAACTTATACAAAATCTTCTTCACCCCCGTCTCCATCCAGTCCCACACGTACATATATAAGACTGAATTCTAGGAGATTATAAAATCAATTATCCACAAGCCCCTCCTCCGAGAAGGCTTCGTTATAATCTTGAAATAGGAAGTCGTTGTAGGGATAACGCTTGATATGGATCTCTCGCACCTTATCATAAAGGAGAGCTCGCAACCCCTCAATTCCATCTCCCGTATGGGCAGAGACGAACAAACAATTTTGTCCCATCTTTGCCATCCAAGAGCGTTCTAGCTCCTCTCGACTGTAGTTTTCTCGACTTTTTGGGGTAAGGTCGTCCTCTTCTTTCGGAGTGAACGTAAAGGCATCAATCTTGTTGAAAATGAGAAGGGTTGGCTTATTCTCGTTGCCCAAAATCTCTCGCAAAGTAGCCTCCACAACAGCGATTTGCGACTCAAAGTCGGGATGCGACAAATCCACAACATGGAGCAATAGATCTGCTTCTCGCACCTCGTCCAACGTACTTTTGAAGCTCTCAATTAGCTCTGTGGGGAGCTTGCGGATAAACCCCACCGTGTCGCTCATCAAAAAGGGGAGGTTGTGCAGGATTACTTTTCGTACTGTGGTATCTAATGTGGCAAAGAGTTTATTCTCGGCAAACACCTCACTTTTGGAGAGGACATTCATTAGGGTCGACTTCCCCACATTGGTGTAGCCCACCAGAGCTACTCTCACCATCTTCCCTCGATTCTTCCTCTGTACGCTTTTCTGTTTATCTATACGTACGAGTTCTTCTTTGAGGCGACTGATCTTGTCTAAGATGATCCGCTTGTCGGTCTCCAGCTGCGTCTCCCCGGGGCCACGCATCCCAACGCCCCCACGCTGCCGCTCGAGGTGCGTCCAAAGACGCGTAAGACGAGGGAGCATATAGCGGTATTGAGCGAGTTCCACCTGCGTTTTGGCATGTGCCGTTTGTGCCCTTGTGGCAAAAATATCGAGGATAAGGCTGGTACGATCTAGGATGCGTACACGCAGCACCTCTTCTATACAGCGAAGTTGCTTGGGGCTTAGTTCATCGTCGAAGATGGCCAGTCCTATTTCGTTCTCTTGTACGTAGGAGGCAATTTCTTCGAGTTTCCCTTTTCCCACAAAGGTGGCAGAGTTGGGCATATCAAGCCGTTGTACAAAACTTTTGACCGGAGAGATCCCTGCCGTGGTGGAGAGGAATGCAAGCTCATCTAAATAGTCTTGTACCTGACGCTCGGTTACTTTTGGTGTAATAAGCCCCACAAGCACGGCACGCTCAGAAGAGGTCTCGGTAAGTATAAATTCTTTCATTAAATAGAAGTTCAGAAGTCGATACGGAGGCGAGCATTGAGCTGCCTGCGTGTTAGGTAATTGGGCACGGCAAATTGTTGATGAAAGGCATCCGTAACCCAATAGAACCCACTTACGTTGGTATTATCAAGGAGATTAAAGCACTCAAGACTGAGGTCTACTGCCGAGAAAAGCTTCCAAAAAGAGCTTTTGGCTCGCGCCGTATCGGTTGAGCGATCAAAGAACCTATATATAAGCCCAAGGTCTACACGTTTGTAGGAAGAGCCGATAAAAGCAGGGGGTAGGAACTCCTCCGTAGGACGGAACTGAGGCAATCCGCCCGAGAGCACCCCTCGCAAACTCAAGCGAATGCGCTTGTAGCCCGGGAAATAATCTTGGAAAAACAGGGATACGTTGTAGCTAGGCGCATTGGGTAGAGGCATCTCGCCAATACCGGGTATACGCTGCTTACTCGTCAGTAGAGAGGCTGTGAGCCACGAGTCTACATCGGGAACAAATTGTCCAAAGAGCTTCAGATCAATCCCAGCCACATACCCCAATCCCGTGTTAGTACCCAAGTAGCGCACCTTTACATTGTCCACTCGATAGGGATTGAGGTGGTACAGATACTTATAATATAGCTCGGTAGTAAAGCGGAAGTTGCGCCCATCTAATTGGAAGTTGTAGTCTCCCCCCAAGAGCACATGCAGGGAGCCTTGTGATCGTATCTGCTTATTCAGCACGACAATATTATTATTCTCTTGGTCTCGCTCCGTGGTGCGGATCTCTTTGTAGAAAGGGGCTTGATAGTACAAGCCGGTAGCAAACCGCAGGGTAAGTGCCTTCTGACGGGTCGGGGTAAAGGCGGCAACAAAGCGCGGACTCGCGATAAACTCTTTGTTAAATCCCCAATAAGAAGCACGAATCCCAGGGTAAAGAGAGAGTTCGCCCTGAGGAAGTTCGAGCGAAAATTGATCGACAAGATAAGCGGATAGGCGGTAACTGCGAAGGCGATTCTGAGAGTAGAGATTGTGCAACATCTCTATCCGGTCGCTGTGGTGGGGCACGTTGTATCCGGCGGAGTCGCGTCTCGTCCACTCGCTGATAAAGTCGTTTACATCCTCAAGTCGGGCACTCAGCCCTCCTTTGAGTAGGTGCCCCTGTTTCAGTTGTAGCAGGTTACTATAAGAGAGTGTAGCCAGCGTGTAGCGCAAGCGATTGCGAGCATGCTCCATATTGGTCCCTGTTGCCAGGGCACTCAAGTTGTCACTTACGTTGGGTTGCTTACTATCCCCCTCCTTAGCATTATCTAAGAAATAGGAGCCTTCTATATCGTAGGTCTCCATTTCTCGACTGTTGTAAAAATGCACACTCACTACATGACGTTGCTCCGATGAGGGAGTATAAGTGGCACTGAAGGCCCCAAAAAGAGAAACAAAGCGGTCGCGCTCCTGCCCCTCAAAGTATACCTTTAGTTTTTTTATGTCGGATAGGGTACCAAAACTCGTCTCTCTGGTCTGAGGCTTAAATTGATAATGTGTGAGAGAAACATTCCCCAAGAAACTGAGCGACCAGCGGTCATTCAACCGCCCTACGATATAGCTTTGGGCATCGAAGTAGAGAGGTTCGTATTCTCCCTTCGTATCAAGAGAACCCAGCAGAGTGCGTCCGTCTTTGAATCTTAAACCTGTAATCTGACTCAACCTCTTCCCCCGCGAACCGATATATACCTGGTCGCCCTGCAAGCCAACCTCTACCGAGCCTTCGAACTCCTTAGGCGTTTTGTAACGGATATCAAGCACGGAAGACATCTTATCCCCGTACTCCGCCGTGTAGCCTCCTGCGGAAAAGTTAACCGACTGGGTCATCTCAGGATGAACAAAGCTCAAACCCTCTTGCTGAGCCGTGCGGACAAGTAGGGGGCGCGGGATCTCTATGCCATTTACATAGACCATGTTTTCGTCATAATTCCCCCCACGTACCGAGTACTGTGCGCTCAGTTCGTTGTTTTGCGTCACTCCGGCATAAGTCCCAACAAGGGATTCTACTCCGGTGGAGGGACCTACCGCTACACGGATATTTTCCGCAGCTATGGTGCTCATATTCTGCTGTTTTTTGGAGGGAGCAGCCACCACCACTGTAGATAGTTCAGTAGAGGCATCGGGCAATGTCACATTGAGCCGAAGGTCTTGAGTAATACCTTTTGGGAAACTCTTGGTTACAGAGCGATAACCGATACAGCTAAACTCCAGAGCTATAGAGTCCGTTGTAGGCGTGAGTGCAAGCGAATAAGCCCCTTTGAGATTGGTCGCAGTCCCTATTGCTTTGCCTGCAACCTTTACAGAAGCTAACTCTATGGGTTTATCCTCACGGTCTATTACGTATCCATATACCTTGATGCGTTGCTGCGACCATGCCCCTCCCGCCGTAAGGCAAAGGAGAAGTAGACCTATCCAAATACGGTACATTAGCTCTTTCATTGCCCACAAAGATAGATAATTGTAAGGATAAGAAGGACGAAGAACTCTCAGCGACTTCATATTTTTCTCTGCCCTGTTTCAAGAAAAATCCTGCCCTAGAGAAATTCTTTCTTTAGGCCAAAAGTAATCGGATTCTGCCCTACAACCAAAAGAAAACCAGCGATACTTCTGGAGACAAACATCAAGACTTTCGGGAAGAGACTCCCCAAGTAAACAAAAAAAATACCGAGCAATTTTGAGATTACTCAGCAGGTTTTCCTTGGAAGTTATCGGATGGAGGCAATATGCTACTAGTGAGAAAGGGTGTAAACTAGACCTTAGAAGCAAGGAGCGACCTGTTATTTTCCATCAAGGTAGTGAGGCGAGACTCAAAGCGACTAGGCAACATGGGCTGCTCAATTACCTTATTGAACTTCTCCTTTCGATGCGTATCCGTCCCCACAAAATCATAAAAACCAGAAAGCAACATCTGCCGAGCACGCTTCCGCACCGCCTCCCCATACATGCCCGTAAGGGAGAATAGATTGAGCTGGAATGAGACACCCAAATCTTTGAGAGCTTCGTACTCCTCAGTAGTAAAATAGAGATAACGCTCCGGATGTGCAAGGAGAGGCTTTGCCCCAGAAGAGCGGATGGAACGAATGGAATTGGGATAATCCATCGGTGCTCCGGCAAAGGAAAACTCAAAAAGGAGGTAACGAGAGTCTCCTAATGTGAGCAAAGGCTCATCGAGATGTGCCTCAAACTGATTGTCTACCATATACTCTGCCGCCAAGCTAATCGGCACCTGAGGCATGGCAAGATCTGCTAAAAAAGCATCGAAATGCTCCCGTAAAGTGTTAGCGTTATTCTGGGGATAGCGGCTATAAATGTGCGGAGTCAATATGAAACTGTCAATCCCAACAGCTCCCATCATTTGCAATAGAGCACGAGACTCTTCCATAGAGCGAGCTCCATCATCCACCCCGGGCAAGAGATGACAATGCACATCAACCATGCCCTTGAGCCAGCCCTCTCGTACAATATTTAACTCTCGTCTCTTCAGGAAAAACATCGTGTCGCCCTGCTACAAAGCGCAACATCCTAGCTACCATAGGAGCCGTACGATCCATATCCACCATAGGATCCATATGCTCCGTAGCTACCATAGCTGCTACCTGTAGTACCACTCATGGCCCCTGCATCATTGAGTACAATTGCAGGATTGATCAGTTTCTTAGACCTATATAAAGCCTCGATTTCCAACAATAGGGGTCGTGGCAAGTGACCTTCACGTACGATTACCATAGTCATATCCGCTACCCGATTGGTAATAAGAGCAGCTACATTAACGAAGGGAACGCTATCAATAAGGATGTAATCATACATTTCGCGCACCTTATCAATGAGTTCAGCGAATCGATCTCCCAAAAGCAACTCTGTAGGATTGGGAGGAACCACACCTGCAGGGAGGAAGTCGAATGGCGAACTCGCATCTATCCGAACAATCAGATCCGAGAGATCCGTACTGCCTCCAAGTAAATAAGAAGAAAGCCCACCCTTGCTACGTTGGGTCATATAGCTTGCCAAAGCATCGCTAAGGCTCGCCTTACGAATATCCGCATCAATAAGGAGCACTCTATTCCCCTCTAGGGAAGCAAGGCAAGAGGAGAAGTTGGCCGAAATAAATGTCTTCCCGGACTCGGGGATAGCACTTGTAGTCATAAGCACCTTACCCTTGCTCTCTACCCCGTGAAGCATATAGGCAAGATTCGTACGAACCACTGTGAAGGCCTCACTAATAACCACACGTTCCTTAGCATTGAAGAGAAGTATGTTTTTTTGTCTCTCCTTCTGACGCAAACGTCTTTCACTCTCCTTCGTTCGGAAAATCTTAGGGATAATTCTGTGGTGCAAAGACAGAGTTTCGTAACGAGGGATCTCTCCCAAGAACGGCAATGAGGTGTACGACTCAATGTCTTTGCGCCCCCTCACCTTATTATTGATGATAAAACGAAGGTAGAGCACCCCTGCCGGGAAAATAAGTCCCAGCAAGAAAGCGACCAAAAGAATCATGCCCTTGCGAGGTGCAACAGGGATGGAAGATCCCATTGCTGGCTGGATCAAACGAATCTCAGAGTCGGCTGCTTCTATGGTAAGAGAGTTCTTTTCTCGCGCGTTGAGTAGGAACAAGTAAAGTTCCTCCTTAATTTTTTGGTTTCGATAGATCGAGCCTACCACTTTCTCTTGCATCGGTACAGAGGAGATACGCCCCTCATTAAGCCCGGCTTGTCTATTAATACTAGCAGCTTGAATCGACAAAGATTTGATCAGATTGTCTACCGACTTAACCACAGCTACATGCATAGAAGCCAGTTGCTTCTCTAGGCTCTCTACTACGGGGTTTTGCGTTTCGGCACTGGCGATCAATTGGTCACGACGCAATAGAAGGGAGTTGTATTCTCGGATCAAATTATCCGCAGAGATATCATTAAGTCCCACATTGGCGGGGATAAGTTCGTTCTTCGAGCTAGGAGACTTTAGGTATTCCTTTAGGTAGTTGGCCACCGCAAGTTTATTATTCACTTCGGCCATCTGCTGTGCAATTTCGGCAGTACCCGTAATGTAGCTTCGAGCCTCCTGCTGGATATCGGCAATACGATTATTCTGTTTGAATTGCTCTATTTCTGTATCAACGCTGCCTAGCTCTCCTCCGATAATTGCGAGACGTCCATCGATAAACTGCTCGGTTTTCTGGGCTATCCGCACCTTTTCCAAACGAGAGTTCTCATTATAGATCTGCACGAGGGTATTGAGAAAATCCTCTGCAACTTCAGGGTTTTGATGCTGCATTGTCAAGGTAATAATGCTCCCTTGTTTACTTGCAGCCGAAACGTTGAAGATATGAGAAAAAGAACGAATGCTTCTCTCACGAGTGTTCTTTTCTACCCCTAGAGAGAAGGAGGCTTCTGATGAAGGGAAATGCTCTGTAGCAGTAACCAACACTCGTCCCATAGGAGTATCTTGAGGGACTCCGATCTGTACTTGAGTAGTTGTACCCCTAGCTGCTTCTATAGAAGACTCCTCACAAAGAAGGGATACATGGTTAGCATCTGCAGAAGAGACCTCCAATTTGCAAGAAAGATTGGCACAATTCCCTAGGAAACGAACCTCAATGGGAGCATCTTTATAAAGCATTTGCTTGCTTATCCCCTTGCTACGAGAATAGGACACGTCTAAGTTAAGACGTTCTATTACTTGGTCGATTAGGAAGTCTGTCCTTAGAATAAAGAGTTCGTTTTCCACGGCACTCTTTCCTCCTAGAGAAGTTAAGGCAGAAGACTCGAACAGCTCGCTAAGCACGTTCGATGCATCCATCTTATCCTTGACCAATATGCTAGCTTCGCGCTTATACACGTTGGGAGTCCGCAAGAGGTAGATGGAGGCTCCTCCAATAGCAAAAAATAAAGTTATTGCAAACCAATACCAATTGGAACGTAGGATAATCCCTATATCTGAAATGGTAATAAATGATGCAGCTTCTGCGAGAGAAGAGCGTTTGAGCTCTTGGTCCATAGATTTTGTTTCGGCTTCTCTATACTCCATGGTTCGTTGTGCAGATATGTATGATAGAGATATTACTTAGAAGATTTTGAGTTGCGCACCACGGTCATAACGAGAGTTGAGACGGAGGTAACACTCCCCACAAGGCTAAGCCATACTCCAACGTTATTATTCTGGTTTATCTCACTCATCTGTATTTTGGTATTATTGGGATTCACAAATACCACATCATTTTGCGCTAGATAAAAACAAGGGGAGCGGAATACATCTTTAGACCGCAAGTCGTGCGTATAAATCTCGCGCTTTCCATTGGCTTCTCGAACCACTATCACGTTGTCTCGCCGCCCATAGATTGTCATATCTCCAGCCATGCCAATCGCATCAAAGATAGTAACTCGCTCATTGTCTATCGTAAAGCTACCAGGACGAGCCACTTCCCCAAGAACGGTTATCTTAAAGTTCTGAAAACTAATAGTCACGATAGGCTCTTTGATATAATTCCCGGCGACAAGTTCTCGCGAAATCTTATCAATGAGCTGTTGTTTTGTAAGCCCGGCAGCATTTATTTTCCCAAGAAGGGGAAATGTAATAGTACCATCAGTTCCCACCAAATGCCCTTGCAAATACTGGACACCTATGCCACGACCAACAGAAGATGTATAACTAACCATCGGCAAGTTGAAAGGAGCTGACAACTCCGGATTCTTTGAATTAACGGTAATAGAAAGCAGGTCTCCAGGTTGTATGGTAGGTTCTAGACGAGTATAACCGGCACTCTCAACGCTATCAAGATCTTGCAGGTAGAGTACATTCTTTGCCGAGCGACAAGAAGCTGTCAAGAGCAAAACCAGTACAACCGATAGTATATTTAATCTCTTCATTCCTTCACATCCATCAAAACAGGCCGAGCCACAAAAGTAGAATACGGCAAACAATTTGTGCTGCAAAGGTAGCTCTTTTCTTAGAGAAAGAAGCGCTTCTACTATTTTAGTGAGGAGATATAACAAAGGAATAGATATAGGGTTAGCACAAGGTGTAATACCCCTTTAGTACACCGGGGAGCAATACAAAAGATACTCTCCTGCCCTAAAAGAAAAATAAAATCAGCCAGAAAGGAGCAGCCAAAGAGGCTACTTTTTTTTCTTCTTTGCCCACTTAAGCATCAACCCTCCCCTATTCTCTCGAGCCGCACAAGGCTGAGCTACAGAACCAGGGACATAATCGTGACGGAATATATTCAGAAGAAGTATTAGAAGAGAGAGGAGAAGAGGACCAAAAATTACACCCCAAAAACCAAAAATACTTACCCCAAAAATAACGCCAAAGACGGTAACAAGAGGGTGAATATCGGCAAGAGACTTTTGGAGCAGGAAGCGAATTACATTGTCTATCCCCCCTATGACCAAAAATCCATAGATCAAAAGGCCTATACAGGACCCCCAGTTTCCTGCAAAACCAAAAGCCAGAGCGAGAGGGACATAAACGACCATAGTACCCACCATCGGAATGATGGTAGCAAAGGCGGTAAGTACAGCATAAAAAAGTGCTCCCTCTACACCAAAAAAGATGTAGCCGAGATAGGCGAATCCTCCTTGAACAATGGCGATCAGCGGTATCCCCACAGCGTTAGCTGCAATGATGCGCTGCGTCTCAGATACCAAGATGCGTTTATTTTCTTCGGTAAAGGGGAGTAGCTCTCGGATAGCCGTCTCGAAATACTCTCGTTCATAGAGCATATAGTAGAGAACAAAGAGTAGCACAACACTATTGACCACAAGAGAGTAAACCCCGACAACGATCTTTGTCGTAAAGGTTTGACCCATCTTAGTAAGGGCGGGTAGAACCTGCTCAACAAAGAATCCATCTCGTTTCACAAAATCTACTCCAATCCATTCCTTGGCCTCATCTACCCACTGCACAGCTTGGTGGTACCATTCATTAAGGTCGATATGATTGTGTGTAAACAAATCTATCAGCATAGAAGCAATACCGGCGAGCGGGAGGAGGAAGAGAAAAAGGGTCTCAAGGATGAGGAGGAAGGCGGCCAGCCAGCGAGGGAAGTGCCACTTCTTAGTAAGAAATCTCATCTGCCCTCTCAAGATAGAGAACAGGGTAATAGCACCTAAAAACCCACTCAAGTAGGGCAAGGCCTCTCGCCCGAAAATAAGCGTAAGCAACAGAATAGGCAACAAGATTGCCCACATAAAAACGGATCGATTGGCAGAAGGGCTAAGTCCCTTGAAGCCTTCGTGAGGCCTGTTTTCCATATACCTCTTAGGATTACTAGACAATAAGTTTTACCAAAAAATAGCCCCCTACCGTAAGCCAAATATAGAGCACGGCAGCGAGAGCGAAGGGCTTAAATCCTGCCTCTCGGAAGCGAGCAAATACGGCATCTGTACCAATAGCCGCCATAGCCATGGTGAGCATAAAGTCGTCTACCCAGCGAATAATACCTCGCACAGAAGCATAGGTATCTTCTAAACCATAAGTAGAAGCTAAGGAGAGCAGGAGTGTATTGAGCCCGATAATGATAAGGAACCAAACGGCAAACCAAGGGATAGCAATGCGTTTTGTAGCCCGAGTCTCTCCCTTGTTCCCCTTTTGGAAGAACAGCCCCAGCACAATAAGTACAGGGGCGAGGAGTATTACTCGTATCATTTTGGTAATGGTGGCCGTGCCGGCAATGTCAAAAGTACTTGCCACACTGGATGCCTGCATAGCAGCACCCGCACCCGCCACATGGGCTACTTCGTGCAAAGTAGACCCTGTATATACCGCAACTTGGGCATCGCTCATATGGTACACTCCCAATTGATAGAGGACGGGATATAGGAACATTGAGAGCGTTCCAAACAAAACCACCGTAGAAACTGCT
>ERZ773046.2081-NODE-2081-length-10386-cov-6.799729_pt1 | contig 10386 bp, 14 predicted proteins | sample MGYA00580634_ERZ773046 | MGnify/ENA primary metagenome ERZ773046 (study PRJEB29015, sample SAMEA2738127) | human oral metagenome | biome: human oral; feature: human-associated habitat; material: saliva | place: China | collected 2159 ... | reverse complement strand
ACAGGTCAATCCGTGAAAATCCGCGATTCCGGACACACATTTTGACCCTTAACCCGGACTATCACCCAACATCGAGGACTATCAATCAACGCCCCTGCGGGGCGTAAGACCATCCTCACCCTCTGAAAGTTCTCGTGGGAGGGGTGCAGGAGGGGGATTTGTTACGCCTGAACGGAGTTTGTTACGCCTGTGTTACGCCTAAAAATGCACAAGCGTAACGGCGTTTCGCCTCGTATCTCAACGAAAAGCTGACCCTGTTACGCCTGTTACGCCTGTTACGCCTAAAACCGAAAAAACTATATATAGAAAAACACGGGTGAAGAAGTATTTCCCGTGCGTAATTTATAGAAATTAGGCGTAACAGGCGTAACAACATATAGTTTTGCTTGATATACCAACGTTTAAAGCGTTACGCCTGACGCAAAATAGGCGTAACGCAGGCGTAACAGGCGTAACAACTAGCGTAACAACCTGTGCTGCCGGGGAGGAGCCTCCTCACCCTCCATATCCACTCCACGAGAACATGCAAGGGTGATAAAGATCATCCCCCCTGAGCGATAAAGGTCCTCCTCCCGCTCATCCCCTGAGCGGGTCGCAGAGCGACCCCGAGCTACTCATTGGAGGTCGGGGCGATGTCGTGCGTCCTTACCGAGAATGGACTGCCCGTCCCGGCCTCCGCCTTGCTCGGGAGGTTGTCATGTTTCCATCGCTGTTCACGACGCACATAGGCACTCGTCCGTCCGTGTGGGTGGGCTGTCTGGCCTGTTTCACCGCTGGTGTTCTGCGCGGTGTCTGGACCCGCGCCGAGAATGCCTCGTCCATCACGCCTGCTGATCTCCATGAATGGGAGACTGCTCACGAGGAACTCTGGGTGTTTGACTATGAAGGGTTGCCTTCCCGGATCGGTGAGATGCCTCCTTCAACGGCTCAGCTCTGGGGCGATGTCTTCGCTGAGGTCGGGGAGGAAAGGTGGGCTGCCTTCTTGGCGTGGACCGAGAATGGCGGTCACTTCGCAGATGCGCACGGTATCCCTGACCTCGATTCGTTCGACGATCGTTACCTGGGCACCTGGTCCACGTTCGGCGAGTACCTCGCGGAGGAGATCGAGCTGCTCCAGGAAGGATGGCCCGAAGACGCTGTGCGCTACTTCGACGAAGGAGCGTATGAGCGTGATGCTCGTTTCGATTACACGGTTCTGGATGCCCCTGACGGTGGTGTCTATGTGTTCCGGGATTGTTGAGGAGGGTGATTGTGAGTAGCTTCGAGCAGGCGAGAGCTCATGTGGCCGCGTTTCGCTCCGATATTGATGACCCCAACCTCTCTATGGGGGAGGGCGAGCTTCGGGACCTCGCCTTGTTGCGTGACGCGGTGGATGAGGCGATCGCCGTCCATGTCCGTGAGCTTGTCCGTTTCGAGGGAATGTCGTGGACGACGGCGGCATCTGCCCTCGCAGCGAGCCCGACCGTGCTGCGCTACCGCTACGGGCGCTTTAGCAAGGAATGAGGGTCGACATCGAGTTGCTCTGCGAGAGTCTCGATGGAGTCGAGCGTGAGATTACGCTCTCCACGCTCGATCCCCGCAAGATAGCGGGAGGTCATGTCGAGCTGCTCGGCGAGGGCTTCCTGCGTGAGGTTGCGACGATGGCGCTCGGCACGTAGGTTCGCGCCGAGCGTCGATCTCAAAGTCCGTGTTGGTCCGTCACTCACCTAGTCCATCATTGATACCGGCACCCACCAGTTCCAGGTACTGATCGCTTCTATGGAAGCGATGTGTTCCTGTATAGTTATTTTGAATCGACAGGCGATTCCAGATATTCAAGGAGTGTCCTATGCGCCGCCCTATTGCTTTGACAACCAGTCTTCTCATTCTCGGAAGTGTCTCTCTTGTAGGCTGTTCGGGAGGTCATTCCATTGAAGGTACGTATTTTGGCACTGCCGGTGATACGGCCTTGTTGCTGGAATCGGACGGTCAGTGTGGTTATACGGATGATTATGATCCGGATGAGGGGCTAGACCTCGAAGTGGATGAGGACTGCTCATGGTCGCTTTCGGGTGCAACGCTTACGCTCGTTGGGGTGATCTATAAGGGGTCGTTGACTGGCTTTGTTGGTGATGATGGAAGCATCTCGATCCCAGATCAACCTCACTGGCGCGGTGAGATCTACTCGAAGAAGTAAAGGAGGGGTGTCTTGGTGGCAGAAGATGAATCCACAGAGACTCGCGACAACAAGCTCGCCCGTCTCAACCCCGCTACCTGGTCCAAGAAGACGAAGATCATCGCCGCTGGCGCTGCGCTTGCTCTCGTCCTGGCAGGTGTCGGCGGCGGCTTCGCGTACAACCAGTACGCGATCGCCCGCGACTGCACCGTCCAGAGCGAACTCTTCGCTGACCAGAAGGCCGACCTCGACAAGGCGGTGAAGGACGCCCGCGCGGCCCTTGATACCGTCATGGCTCCCGAAAAGAGCGGCGAAGAGGACAAGCGCCTGGCTCACACGGACGACTTCGAACTCTCTGCTGACGGCCAGAAGGCGATCAACGCTCTTGGCAAGACGATCAACGCTGTGACTGCTCACGATGACGACACTGCGCCGCAGTGCCAGTCTCGTGATGACCTCACGGCGCTGACGGCTCTCACGGATGCGCGCGCAGCAGACCTGGAGGCCCTGAAGGCTCAGACAAAGACCTTCACCGAGACTGTCGACAAGTACCGTCTCGACAAGGCCGCCGAGGAGGCGAAGACCTCCATGGACAAGGCGAAGAGTGATCTTGCTGCTGCCCAGAAGGGCGCGACTGATCAGCTTGCCGTCGTTGATGGCGACACCGCCCTCCAGGGCGATACCACTGTCAAGGCTGCCTACGATGCGCTGAAGCAGACCGAGGCTGACTCGCACTCGGCATCGACCACTGTCACCACGGGCACCTACGATGAGGCTGTGGCCTCCATCGAGAAGGCGAAGACCGTTGAGCAGAAGGCTGCTGAAGTGACGGCTTCCGTGGCATCGCTACAGGAGGCTATCACCACCTACCAGGATGCAAAGGCTGCAAGCGCCTCGAACGCTTCCACCACGCCGGAAACCAGCAACGACAACGCCCCCTCGTACGGTTACAACGGCAATGGGGGCAGCAACAGTGGCTCGAACTACTCGGGTGGAAACTCTTACACCCCTCCGGCCAATAACTCTGGCCCAAGTCTTGATGGTCGCATCACCTCCGGTCCCGGAGGGACAGGGCCGGCAGGACAGACAGGACCGGAAGGACGAGATGACCCTGATCGTGCCCACGGCTGCCTCATCATCGAAGGACGCACCATCTGCCATTGATCTGACGATCACAAAAAGCCCCGTAGCGTGGTTCTGAACCCGCTACGGGGCTTCATCATCTCAACGTCACAATAAACATCATTGCGGTGGTTGTAATCATCGGTCTCACATCCCTTGGTATAGATTGGGCGAGTACCCCAATTCGCTGAGGACATCTGTCTGATGGACGGATGGCCTGAGGAGGCGCAGCGCTATTTCAACTGGGAAGCGTGGACTCGTGACCTCAAGTTCGAGTACACCGTTGCGGATGCCCCTGATGGTGGCTTCTTTATCTACAGATCGTTATAACAACAAGACCCCGGTTACCTCACGGTAGCCGGGGTCTTGTTTCCTCGTACTCACGGCTTGGGCTCCTCATCAGAGCCCCAAATGAGGCTCGCGATCTGGCCCATGACGCCGCGCTGGTAAGCGGCAACGTCCTCGCCTTCACGAACCTTACCGTCGAGCTTTTCAGAGCGCTTCACGCGCTCATTGGGTACGCGAGGCTTGCCCAGTTTGATGCCCGTTCCAATCACAGGTTTCACCATCCTTCTCACCTCCTTCCTCACCTGAGTTCCTCGTAGACCCATCGGCTCACCCGCAGGACTACCCAGATGAACAACGCTGCCCCACCGAGCGTCGCAGCAGCGATCAACATCTTCTGCCACCACAGCGAGGCCGCTGTGAACAAGCCCCATGCCCAGCCAAAGAGCGGGCCGATGCCGAACATGCTCCCAACGCCCCACACGAGGCCACCCACGAGCAAGAGCGAGGCGAACAGAGGTAGCACAGCAATGGCAACTTTTCCGACCGCCGTCCACGGTATACGCCCCTCCAAGGCCTCCAGACGGCTCTCGTTGCGCTCCAGAGACGCAACCGCCTTGTTAGCCTTGTCTATGACCGTGTCGACCTTCTGAGCGGCCTCAGTGGTCTTCTGAGCGCCGATATTGGCGACGCGCTGCTCATACCCATCGAGAGTGCTCTCAATGCGCTGAACGCGCTCCTCCACCGCCACAGAAAGCCGCTCATCGAGCACCCCGACGGCGTACTCGCTGAGTTGGTTCATATCGACTCTCACGGTCCTGCCGTTGCCGACGATTTTCTTAAGCTCATCCAAGGCCGAAGTCATAGTCGTCATCCCGGCTTTGATCTGCTTCATCATCGAGAATGCTTGCAGATCGGAGGCGGGCACTGACGTTCCGTCGCTCAGCTTCACGACGCGCTTGTCGCTCAGCTGCTTCGCGACGGCGTCGAGCGTCTTCTCGATCTCGGAGAGCCTGTTCTTCGTCTCGTCGTCGAGCTGCGTCTGCGAGCGCTGCTCGGGCTGCTGCGAGATCAACCCCTCCAATCGCTTGAACGCTGCTGTGTGTGCCTCGTCCATCGCCTTGAGAAAGCCGCTCGTCGCGTTGTTTGCTTTCGTCAGCTCGCGTTCCTGATCCTCTACGGCGTCGAGCCTCGACATCAAGGACGCTAACATCTCCAAGGCTTGCTGTTCCTGCATGATCTTGTCTAGAGTGCTCATGCTGCTCTCCCTTCTGTGTAGTATTCATATGCCGTTGACGGAATGCGAAGATCTCCCCAACACCCTTCGCTGTGAACTCATCGCAAAGCGATGACGCCTTGCGCCGTCCCCACTTACCGTTATCTTCTCGTCTCATGGAGTACGTCCAGCCATCCCGATCCGTGACGCGCAAACGTACCTCATGCTCAGCGAGCACCTGCTCGAACGACTCACGATCAACCGAACGCTCATCACGAAGCGACTCCACCACTATGTCTCCGAGCTTCTGCTCAAACCCACCTTCTACAAAGGCACTACGACGCAAATCCCAATCGGGCTTAGGCTGCTGTGGATCAGGAAGCACCTGACAGCCCTCATCACGCATAAGTTGGTCATTGACTTGCCGAAGCCCACGTGACCATGAACGACACCGAGACAGTGCTTTCCCAGTGAGGTTGTCGTGATTCACGACGTAGATGTGATTGTGCAAGTGCCCACCCGCACTGTCGGTATGCGTCGCAACAAGGAAGTCTGCACTGTTCATGCGCTTGGCGAGCTTCACGCCGAGATCATGCACGCGTTGGATGTGCTCAGGATTATTCACGTCGAACTCCTCAGGAGAGAAGTTCTGCGTGTAGGTGTACATCTCGTTGCGACGACCAATTGCAGAGACTTGCTCAGCACGCGTAACGATCGCCTCCGGTGACTCCATCGAGTACGTGTACCACTCAGTACGAGTGGGGACGGCATTGAGGTCTCGCCTATGGCGATCACTCATGCCGAACAACGCGTACGTCACTGCTGCGCGTGCGCTCGTCGTCGGCTGTACGTTGACCGTGCTCATAGACTCACCTCGTCTCCGAACAACACACGCACATCGGCAAGAGCAGCAAGCACCTCACGAAGAAGCTCATCGCTTACTGCTGTGCCCGCGCGCACTACCTGGTTCAGATTCACACCGACACGACGCACTTGCTCAACTGCCCTCGCTCGCTCGGGCGACGGCCTCGGCACCGCTGCCTGAGCAGCGAGTGCCTCCTCCTCGTGGCTACGTGCGTCCAGCGCGTCACGCAGGACGGCCCTCGCCCACGTGCTCGCCTTCACGCCGAGCACAGTCGCACGACGCTTAATGGCGTCGTGCTCCCTACGTGTCATCCTCACATCAAGATGTGCATCGAGGATGACACGCGCATCTGCCCCCTGTGTTGTCTCCTCTGTCGCCGGGGCAGCTGCATTCGTGGTACCGCCCTTCTCCTCAAGCACATCGGGAGGCGGTACCACGACAGTGCCAGCAGGCATGTTGTCGGACGATCGGAGCAAGCTCCTCTGTCCTCTAACATGCCGCTGGCCCACGTCCTCGGTCGCTACGCGACCTGCGGGCGAGGGGGAGGTCACCCCGTGCTGCACAGCAGCAGACGAGGTGACCGAGCGCTGCACAGGACGCGCCTTCACACTCTGCTCCGTGCTGGTCGCACGAGCAGAGACGTGAGGCTCCATGCCCTGCGAGACGATGCGCGTTGGCCTCACTGCGTAGCCGGTCACTGCGCCTCACCTCCGTCATCATGCACAGCCTCCGGCTGCTCCTTCCGACGAGCCCGAGCAGCCTTCGCACGCGCGGCACGAACAGCACGATCCTGCTCGATGAGCGAAGCAGCTTGATCGCGGTAGTGAGAAAAACGATCAGGCTCATGCTGCTCTATAAGGCGAGCAGTACGGACGAGAAGTTGCTCCTCTTCCCTAGCCACCTTCTCGCGTATCGCCTTGAGTTCGGCAGCGTGCTTCTTCTTAGTTTCCTTGATGAGTTCTTCAAGATTAGACATGATGCATGTCCTCCTTTTCATTTGGGTTTGTAACTAGGTCAAACGACGATTAACGGTCCTCGTCGTCAGTAGGTGAAGTGCCTGCTCGCAAGAGACCACGAGCCATAAGCGGTATGTTGTGAGGGATCCCGATCTTGCACATAGAACCGTCCACAGGTCGCATGTCAAACCAGTTATTGATGTCGTATTCCACAGCCAGAGGTTCATTACCGACAATGCGGTTTTGCGTACGCATGGGTATCTGCTTGCCGTCCGCACCCCGAGGAACAACCCACCCGCACGAGGGATTGTCATCAACATATGCGCTAAGCCGCTTGTTGAACTCCCGAAGGCCGACTGCACGACCATTGGGAACCTCTTTGCACATCCATGCGAAATACACCCCGTAGAGGAACTTCCATGGCAACAGATCCCACACGAACTGAGGCAAGAACTCTTCAGCAAACTGGAGAACAGGATCATTCTCAACACGGATCTGATTGAGCAGCTCATCGCACACCGCAGGTACGTCAAACGAATCGAACAGCGGCATCATCAGAGCCTTGTTCGCGACGTACTCAAGAACCTCAGGCCGCTTCACATAGTCGTTCTTGATCGCCTTGTTCTCATCCGCGCCAACATAGCGCTTCAAGAACGGAATGGGAATGAAGCGGCGATAGAACGACTCAGACTTGTCCTTTGAGGACGGTAGCTCGTTGGCACAGAACACACACAAGCCACGTCCCTTGATACTTGTCATTGAGCCGTACTTAACGTTGAAGCGAGTCCAGTCGTGAGTGACCCACGCCTTGAAGGCCCCAGCTTCCTTTAGGTAATAGCCAACCTCGTTCTCATCCGAGAGAACGCAAAAAGCACTACGCAACTCCTCAGGAAGAAACGGTTTACTAAAATCAGCTATTGAAAGCGTCGCAACTCGCTCAGCTCCCACGAGGTTTCGCAGTAGCTCAACGAAGGTGCCCTTACCATTCGATCCGGTAGGGGAGTACAAGAGCACAGCCTTATCGAACGAGTGATCAGGACGGAACAAGGCAGCAATGGTTTCCCAGAACAGGGGTTCGACCTCGGAATCATTGTTCGCAAGCCCCCTGATCCACTCGTCAACGCTCCACCCATCGATCACCGGGCACGTAGTGGCATCTTCATTGAAGGCAACGGAGGCCTTCGACGTGAGGACTACCTTGGGCGAGAACGGGCGCAGCTCCTTAGTGCGTAGATCGAACAAGCCGTTCGCCAATGCCACGACATCGCTGTCCTCGCTCTCTTCGAGCAGCGACACCGAGTCACGCACACACTCCACGACGGCATTGAGATCCTTGGATGAGATCGTGTAGTGGTACTGACGAGCCAGGCGACGGATACGATCCTCAGCAGGCACATACAGGCCCTCGTCAGGCCCCGCGTCCTCATAGGTCACCAACTCAGCCGTCGCTCTTGACTTACCGATCAGACCCGTGTGCTTAAGCTCGCGGTGGAGAATACACGTCGCGATCACAGCAGGCGGAAGCGCCTTGAGCGGACGATGAGCACGCTGACCCTTAAGTTCATTCGTCGTGTTCTCACTGATCAGACGATTGTTGATCCGACCCAGCAGGAACCTCGCCACGCCCTTAGGGTCGTACTCGCTTTGATATGGCTTACTGAGGAAATCTGAGACTTCATCTTCGATAAGCTCATCGCTTGTTGGCGGCATTTCACCACTCCTGAAAGGTGTGGTAGAATGGGTGCCAACAGAACTGATTGCCTCGGTACCCTCAGCGGTGCCGGGGTGATTTTTTATGCTCATCATCGCTGACCACCTCCAACGAGGCGAGCGTCAGCCCAGGCTTTGAGGTCCTCAACGCGGTAACGAACAGAACGACCCGAGATTGCGACGAAAGCAGGCCCTCGCCCAAGACAACGCCACGTGCGTAACGTTTTAGGCGAGATTGAGAGAAATTCGCCAGCCTGCTCAGTGTTGAGCAAATAAGGGTCAGCCGGTACAGAGTCCGGCAAAAAGGGTACAGTCATCGACAGTTCCTTCCCGATAAGGAGAAGGCTGCAAAACTATCGATGTGACGCTGTCACCCACCGTACGTCCCCAAGAAGTCAGCGACCCAGCTCAGGGCGGGATTCCCTGCTTTTCCTCACCGAACCCGGGGGAATCTCCAGGCATCGGATCTGGTACGGCGCGGCTCTATCGCATGGCCCCGTACGGCCTAACCCCTTAGCTGTTTTCGTCACCACCGACAGGGGACTCGGTGGCGGGTGGAATGACCACTTTCTCCGACGTGAGCCATTACCTCACGAAGGCAGCCACACTGGATTTTCCAGCGCGCTCTTAGTTTACAACAACAGTCAACGTTGCACAACCTATCGTAACAATCTACTCTCTTTGGTATGGGACGAGCGAAACTACAACCCGGCGAAGACACCATCAAGTCAGTCACGCCCCGCAAGACCGAGACTGGATACGAACTGCGCTGGCGTGTGCGTGACTTTGAGGGCCGACTCTATGCGAAACGAACACAAGCGAGAACCGTTGGTGAAGCCCGCCGGAGGGCCTTTGAGAAGGCTGAGCAAATCAAGCGTGCAACCTCAGAAGCGACAGCCTGGACGCCCGCTGACTCCATCACAGACTTCATCGACCGTGAGGTTGAGCCTGCCATCAAAGAAAAGAGACTCTCCAAAGCGTCACGTGCCCGCTATCTAGAGGTCATGGCCCACTACAGGCGCTACACACGAGGAATGTCCATCAGCGCCGCCACAAGCGCCTCATCGCTCATTCGCACGCTTAAGGACATCTCTCACGAGATAGGCCCGGAAACAGCCCGCCAAACCCGCTCTGTGGTATCAAACTACCTATTCGGACAACTCATCATCCACCAGCTCACCCCATCGAACCCCATCCGAGGAATGTCGTTCGACTTCTTGAAATCTGAGAACAGCGAAGGCAAGTACTACCCCACACAAGCAGAGTGGCAGGCATTTCTCGATTACGTACTCACCGATGACCCTGATTCCCCGATGCCAGGCAAGGAGAACGTGCCTCAAGCACACAAACGCGAAGCGAAAGCCCGGCACGCAAGAATCATCCAACTCACTGAGTTGCAGCTCGCGACAGGACTCAGGGCCTCTGAGGCTCGACAGATCACCTGGGCAGACGTGACCCAAGATAGCCACGATGTCGTATGGGTAACCGTCAGGCCCGAGATATCGAAAACAAAAGTCGGGCGAACAATTCCCGTACTTGTGCCCGAGGTCGGAAAGCGCCTCCTTGCACGTAAGGGTAAGGATGAGGAACTCGTCATCCCACAGCCGAACTCAGGCAAGCCCTGGGATAAGGCAGGTGCGCACAAGGCGGTACGGGACTACTACGAGGGTGTAGCGGGCACATCCGAAGACCTCGCCTTCCTCAAGAAGATCCGCTCACACGCCTGGCGAGGAGCGCTCAATACGATCACCGCACCTCACTTCCGCCCTGACATCAGAGCCGCATACTTCGGGCACACTGAGAAGGTCAACGCTCGTGCATACACAGATCATGTGAACGTTCGTCCTATGATGGAGGCAGTAGAGGCTCTGACTCAAAGAGAGTAGATCTACTCTCTTATCTACTCTCTTTGAGAGCAACATAGAGCGACAATCAACAACATACAACAACACTGAACCTCCGAGAAACCCGCAGAATCATAGCAAAATGAGGGATAAAGAAACGAAAAGCCGCACCCTGCCATCCTAAAGCGGGTGTCGGACGTTCGAATCGTCTCGGGGGCACAGTAGAAGGACGC
>ERZ773046.2078-NODE-2078-length-10395-cov-6.275725_pt1 | contig 10395 bp, 6 predicted proteins | sample MGYA00580634_ERZ773046 | MGnify/ENA primary metagenome ERZ773046 (study PRJEB29015, sample SAMEA2738127) | human oral metagenome | biome: human oral; feature: human-associated habitat; material: saliva | place: China | collected 2159 ... | reverse complement strand
TAAAATGTTATCTTTAGAATATATTAATATATATGGTCTATCTTAGATTTCTGACAATTTCGAAAAAAGTTTTTAATTTTTTTACTAAAAAGTGTTGACAAAGAAAATATCTTATGTTAATATTTCTTTAACAGTTTTAAAAAGCGAAGAAGTGAAGAGCAATATTACTTAATTATTAGAGACCTTTTGGTTGGTGAAAAAAAGGATTTGAGTATATTGTAAATGGTCACAGAGCTGAACTAATGAGTATATATAAGTTAGTTCCGGTTGATAACCGTTAATAATCATTGAGGTAAGATTAAAATTTATTTTAAGATTATAAAATTGGGTGGTAACACGGTCATTTCGTCCCTTGTGTTACTACCCTTTTGTCGTATTTAAGACTGAATAAAAAAATATTTTTACAAATTAATATACTATAACATTGATAAGATGAGTAGAAAAAAGGATTTACACCAGAGAGTCTCGGTAGCTGAAAAGAGATTAATGAGTTTTTTTGAAGATGGTCTTTGAGTTTTAATTATCGAGCACAAGTTAGATAATTACGCAGAAAATAGCGTTAAAATTTTAATGAGGTGGAAAACTAAAAAATTCATTTTATCATTTTAGATTTTCCATAAAATAAGGTGGTACCACGTATAAAACGCACGTCCTTAGACAATATTAGATATTGTTTAAGGGCGTTTTTTATTTTTATAATTCAATATACACAAAAAGAGAAAATTTCAGGAGGAAAAAATAATGACAAAAATATCAAGTTTAGGATACCCACGTTTAGGGGAAAAAAGAGAATGGAAAAAATTAATTGAAGGATACTGGGCTCGTACAGTTCGTCAAAATGAGTTATTTGAAGAAGCAGGAAAACTTCGTCGTCTTTATATCGAGAAACAATTAAATGCTGGATTAGATTTTATCCCAGTTGGTGATTTCTCACTTTATGATCACATTTTAGATTTATCAGTTCAATTCAATGTTATTCCACAACGTTTTGAAGGAAGAGAAGTTGATGTAGACTTATTCTTCGATATCGCTCGTGGTAACAAAGATAATGTTGCATCTGCACTTAAAAAATGGTTTAATACTAACTACCACTACATTGTACCAGAATGGGAAAATGTTAACCCTAAATTAAACAATACTCGTCTATTAGACTTATATAAAGAAGCAAAAGAAATCGTAGGAGATAAAGCTAAACCAGTAATCACTGGACCAATTACATATGTTGCTTTATCTAGTGGTCTAGTTGAAGGAGAATTTGAAAAAGCTGTAGATAAATTAGTTCCACTTTACACTCAAGTATTCAAAGAATTAGCTGAAGCTGGTGCTTCTTACATCCAAGTAGATGAGCCAATCTTTGTTACTGATGAAGGTAGAAACTACGTAGAATTAGCTCACAAAGTATACAACCACTTCAACAACGAAGTAGATGCTAAATTCATCTTCCAAACTTACTTTGAAGCTTTAGTAGAAGCTGAAAACCTTGCTGATTTACCAGTAGCTTTCGGTTTAGACTTCGTTCACGGTAGAGAAGAAAACTTGGCTAATGTAAAAGCTGGTTTATTCAAAGATAAAGAAGTATTTGCTGGAGTTGTTGATGGACGTAACGTATGGAGCAATGATTTCGAAGATAGTTCTGCATTATTAGAAGAAATTAAAGCTAATGTTGCTGAATTAGTAATTCAACCTTCATGTTCATTACTACACGTACCAGTAACAACTAAAAACGAAACTGAATTAGAAGAAACATTATTAAACGGTTTAGCATTTGCTGATCAAAAATTAGTAGAGCTTAACTTACTAGCTAGCAAATTAGATGGAAAAGAAGATGCAGCATACCAAAAACACGTTGAAGACTTCAACAAACTACAAAATGCTGACTTCAGAAACCTTGAATTAGAATCAAGTGAAAATGTTCGTTCTACTCGTCCATCTGATTACAAAGTTCGTCGTGAAGTTCAAAACAAAAAATACAACTTACCATTATTACCAACTACTACAATCGGATCATTCCCTCAATCTAAACAAGTACGTCTACAGCGTGCTCTATGGAAAAAAGGTGAATTATCTAATGAAGCATATGAAAAATTCATCGAAGAAGAAATCGCTCGTTGGATTAAAATCCAAGAAGATCTTGATATCGACGTATTAGTTCACGGTGAGTTCGAACGTACAGACATGGTTGAATTCTTCGGGCAACGTTTCGCTGGATTTGCATCTACTAAATTTGGTTGGGTTCAATCATACGGTTCTCGTGGGGTTAAACCACCAATCATTTACGGAGATGTAAAACACGTTGAAGCTGTTACAGTTAAAGAAACTGCCTATGCTCAAAGCTTAACTAACCGTCCTGTTAAAGGTATGTTAACTGGACCAGTTACAATTCTAAACTGGTCATTCGAAAGAACTGATATTTCTAAAGCAGAAATCTTCAACCAAATAGCTATCGCTCTTAAAAATGAAATTGAACTTTTAGAAAAAGCTGGAATTACAATTATCCAAGTTGACGAACCAGCTATCCGTGAAGGATTACCTCTAAGAGATAACAAAAAAGAAAAATATCTTGAAGAAGCAGTATTCTCATTCCGCCTAGCTACTTCATCAGTTCAAGATGATACACAAATTCACACACATATGTGTTATTCTAACTTCGATGAAATTATCGATTCTATCCGCGCATTAGATGCTGACGTTATTTCTATCGAAACTAGTAGAAGCCACGGGGAATTAATCTCTGCATTCGAAACTGCAATCTACCCATTAGGTATCGGTCTTGGAGTTTACGATATCCACTCTCCTCGTGTACCAACAAAAGAAGAAGTTCGTACTAACATCTTACGTCCACTTCAAAAATTATCTACTGAGCAATTCTGGATTAACCCTGACTGTGGATTAAAAACACGTGCTGAAAAAGAAACAATCGAAGCATTAGAAGTTTTAGTTGAGGTAACTAAAGAAATCAGAAATGAACTTGCCGCTAAATAGGAGGTTCATATGAGAAACTTACTAGAGAGATTAGAAAAAAATGTACTCGTAGCCGATGGAGCTATGGGTACAGCTCTCTATAGTAATGGATTGGAAAGTTGTCATGAATATAATAATATCTCTAATCCAGATTCTGTAGAGAAAATCCATAAGGCTTATATCGAAGCTGGAGCGGATATAATTCAAACAAATACTTATGCTGCTAAAAAATGTCAGCTAAAAACTTATGGTTATGAAGACAAGTTTGAAGAAATTAATATTCGCGCTGCTGAAATAGCTCGTAAAGCTGCTGGAGAAAACACTTTTGTTTTCGGTACTATTGGAGCTATTAGAGGACTTCGTGAATGTGAACTATCATTAGAAACAATTGTCAATGAAACAATCGATCAAGTTAAAGTATTATTATCAACTAATAAAGTTGATGCATTACTTTTTGAAACTTACTATGATCAAGAAGAAATTCGTGCTGTATTAACTGAAGCTAGAAAATTAACTGACTTACCTATTATTACTAATATTTCATTATTAGAAGCAGGTATAACTCAAAATGGGGAAAAAGTAACTGATGCTCTAAGTGCACTTGTTAACTTAGGAGCTGATATCGTTGGATTAAACTGTCATCTTGGTCCTTATCATATGATAAAAAGTTTAAAACAAGTTCCATTATTTGCGCAAAGCTACCTATCAGCTTACCCTAATGCCAGCTTATTACAGTTAACACAAACTATTAATGGTAACGAATACCGTTTTAGAAAAAATTCAGCTTACTTCGAACAAAGTGCTAAGTTACTTGTAGAAGAAGGAGTAAGATTAATCGGTGGTTGCTGTGGAACTACTCCTGAGCATATTCGTGCTATTAAAAAAGGAATAAAAGATTTAAAACCTGTTAAAAGGAAAATAATCACTCCTTTACCGGCTGAGGAGGAACTTGTAAGAGTAGCAAATAATAAACCAACAATAGTTGATAAAGTGAAAAAACAAGTAACAATAATAGCTGAATTAGATCCACCAAAACATTTGAATGTAGATAAATTTATTGAAGGTGCAAAAGCAATAGATAAAAAGAATATCGAAGCTATAACTTTAGCAGATAATTCTTTAGCTAGCACTCGAATTTGTAATTTAGCTGCTGCTACGCTACTTAAAGAGCACATTTCTACCCCTACACTTCTACATTTAACATGTCGTGATCACAACCTTATCGGATTACAATCTCGCTTAATGGGATTTGATCTTCTTGGAATTAATAATGTTCTTGCTCTTACTGGAGATCCAAGTAAACTTGGCGACTTCCCTGGAGCAACTAGTGTCTATGATATGACTAGTCTTAAGTTAATTCCTTTCATTAAACAACTTAACGAAGGACTTGGATATAACGGAGCTTCTCTGAAAAAAACTACAAACTTCACAGTTGCTGCTGCTTATAATCCAAATGTTCGCGACTTAAGTAAAACAAAACGTTTAGTTGAAAAGAAAATTAAAGCAGGTACTGATTACTTTATTACACAACCTGTCTTTGAAGCTAAAAAAATTGAACAATTAGCAGAATTTGCTGCTGATTATCCAGATACACCATTCTTCGTAGGTATAATGCCAATTACTAGCTACAACAATGCTGTATTCTTACACAATGAAGTACCTGGTATTAAGTTGTCAGAAGAATTCTTAGCTAAATTAGAAGAAGTTAAAGATGACAAAGAGCTTTGTCAAAAAATTGCTTTAGAAGAAAGTAAAAAGTTACTTGATGTTGCTTTAAAACACTTTAAAGGAATTTACCTAATAACACCATTCTTTAGATATGATCTTACTTTAGAATTAATAGATTATGTTGAAGAAAACAAAGATAAATAAAAGTTAAATGTATAAAAAAATCACCTAGAAAATTAGTTTCTCTAGGTGATTTTTAAATAGTAACACGAAGTATTAGAAAATATCTAATACTTCGTGTTAAATCTTATTCTATTTGTTTCCGTATTTTTCGAAAAGTTCATCTAGAGGTTTGTACATTACTTTGTTTAAGTCTTCAATTAAAAATTGTAGTTTTTGTTGAGTCTGTACAAACTCTAAGAATTTAGCATTTTCTAATAATTTTTGTTGAATTTCTTCAAATACTGATAATTCTTCTTCTGTAGGTTCATTTCCTGCTTGAGCAGACTCCATTAAATCTTTTTGTTTAGATACGAATTCTGTATATAAAGCATTAGCTTCTTCATCTGCGTATAATTCTTCAGATGCAGCTAATGATGCTTTATACTCATCAGATTCTCTTAATGCTCTTTCAAATTCATTTGCTTTATCATAAATATTTACCATAATTATTTGCTCCTTTTATGTTGTATTCTAATTATAACATAGTTTTACCTTCTTTGACAATAAATCGTTTGCAAATTAGAACTATGATATGTTATTTGGAGAAAGAGAGTGATTCGAAAATCATAGTTTTGGAAAAATCAATTTTGTCGAGTTACTCTCATATTTATATTATACTTTTCCAACTTTATGTTAACCTTATACTATAGCTAAACTTAAATTAAAATCCACTCTTATTCTTAAATATGAAGAAAGGGAGTGACTCAAAAATCGTGATTTCGGAGAAATCGATTTTGTCGAGTCACCCCCGCACAGTTTATTAGATATCTAAAAAGCTTTTATAAAGCGAATTTAGATATCAATAAACCACTGTGCCTATGAGTTCTCATATGAACTTTGTTAAATTTTAGGACTTTTTGGTCAGCCCTCATATTATTCTGATTCAAAATTACAAAACTTCTTTGTCCGCTATTTCATTAATACCACCAAAGTTTTTGGTATCTATGTCCTATTTGTAATGATAAATCTTTTTTATTTTGGTCAGCGCCGTTAATATATAATTTACCAGCTTCATACATATCAATCATTTCATTTGGTACACTAGAAATAACTATGCTTCCATTGTTATCACTTTCTACTTGTGAGAATTTCACACTGTAATCTCCTGCCGGAAGATCATCGAAATACCAACGAAGAGTATATGTTTGTAGTGGTACTTCCCAATACAATTCACGATAAATAAATTCATGTTCTCTTACAACTTTATTATCTTTTTTATCTATTATCTCTACTTTATACTTCGAATTATTTTTCTCATCATATGAAGAAATATATCCTCGAACATAATTAAAGCTGCGATTAGCTTTAAACGTCTGTTCTACCTCTGTATCTTTATTCACTCTAACTATTCCATCTCTCAAATAATTATCCGTTGCATAAATACTAATACCATTTATTACACGTGAATCATAGTCTAAGTTCATCGAATAAGATGGTCTTAAGAAACTATCACTTCCTACTTGAAGAGCAAATACTACTCCAAAAGCAATATAAAGTTTTTTCTTGTACTTATCAAATATAGTCGTCTCATATCTTTCAGCAAATAGTATTATACCTTTCGCTCCTAGAATAAAAATTATCGGCATCCACGCATAAACATATCTTGGTTTAGCTTCCCAGATTAAATGGAACATAAACACCCCGAAGATAATTATTTGGAATAAGAAGCATGAAGTAATATACTCTTTTCTACGTTTATAGATATAATATATCATCCCAAAGATAATCACAACATACATCATTTGAGAAAGATATATGAAGAAACTATTATTACTTCCATAGAAAAGCTGCCATAAGAAGCCATCACCATCTCTTAGTGCACGTGTACCATTCGTATAGTTAATAGTACCATCACTCCAATTACCTCTTACTTTAAGAACTACCATAAGTAAATTAAGGAAGATTGGTCTATGAGTTAATCTATTAAAGAATAAGCCTAGATCATCTGCCATCTTATTTTGACTAAGATATGTAAATTGAAAATCCTGCCAGTTATAACTTCCACCTTGAATACTCATTCCCATCATTACCCAGTGTAACATAGGGAACTTATAGCCATCATCTTTCCAAAATCCATAGTGCGCCCACAGCATATCGAATCCTTTTCCAAAGAATACAAATGCAATTCCAAAGGTCACTAATAATAGAACTAAATTTTTATACCATTTGAAAAATAGTAAGTACACTATTAACGCTGGTAAAATAATAATTATATTAGATCTTAAGTTCCATGCAAATGCAACTAAAATAGCTACTGCTACAATATGTTTTGTTCTAAAGATAAAACTTCCATCTGAAGGTATAAGAACATATATTATTAAAGCAACCATAATTACCATTAGAGTATCTGAATAATAGAATAAACTATACATTTGGAAAGGAATGTATAATATCATTAATCCTAAAATTATTGTTTGTTTTTGTTTTGTTAGTAATTTTCCAGCTGTCTTATATGTTAAAAATATTGTCGCCGTTGTTACCAAGAAACAGAATATATGTAATGTCCACACTTCTGATATATGTAAAAATGCAGCTATACGATATATCCAATATAGAATAATTGTCGGTGTAATATTATTCGGATAAACTAAGAAATATCTTTCACCAGAGAATTTTCCGTAGTTTAGCATGTAATGTGCTTCATTTTCTATCTCTGCACCATCTGAAAAGTTTAGTGTATCCATAGATAAAATAATCGCCTGAAATACTAAATATACTAGCACAATAATTCGATTATATTTTTTTAATCCAACTTCATCTGTTGCTAACACTTTTTTTACTGCATAAATAAACAGTATGAAAACCACTGGAACTCCTAACAGAAGTGCCAACGGATTTAATATTCTTTCATACACAAATGGTGCAACATATGCCCAGGTTAAAGCTATTGTAAATAAGGCTATGAACGCATATGAAAACACATTATGTAATATTCGCCTCATAATTATCTCCTATCCTTTCTGTTAAGATGATTTGCAAACATTATCGGAGACATTGCTATCATCGTTTTATTTATGAATGTATCACTATCAAAATAGTTTTTTCTTGATTTTATTAGCTCTAAAATTTCTATTTCCTCGGACATATTTTCATGCATTCTAAGTACATCAAAAAGTAAATATCCACAAAGTAAATTTAAACTCTCCTCATATTTTTTATCTTGTTTAAATTCTTCAATCTTATTAAATGCAATCATTATTCTTCTTGTTGAAGCTTCAATCATTGCATTATTTCTTACAGATTTATTTTCTTCTAAATCTTTATAACCTACTTTTGCTATTTGACTTACTTTACCTGCAACATCAAAGACACGTAATTTGAAGTACAAATTTTCTAAAGCTAACATATCTTCTTGGAATCTTAAATTATAAACATCTAAGAATTTTTTCTTGAAAATACAAGAAGTAACATTATAATTCAAATCACTTTTTAATTTCTTAATTTCTTCGATTAGGTAATCTTGCCCTGATGATATAGTCTCATTTAATATACTTGGATAACCATTTCTTGTTAATATTGCTATATCAAGATTTTTCTGTGATACTTCATTAAATAATAATTCCAAATAATTAGATTTTAATTTTGAGCTTTCTTCAACAAAAACTACATATTCCCCCTTAGAAAAATCTAACGCACAGTTTTTTGCTGAAGAGTTAGAACCTAGTTGTTTTTTTATGTAGTTAATTTTATTATTATCTAATGCAACTACCGCTTCTTCTATCTTAGAGTCTGAAAGGTCGTCAACTACAATTATTTCGAATTCTTGAAAATTTTGATCAAATAGATCTTTTATTATACTTTCTAATCTATCAACACTTCTATATGCCGCTATGACTACTGTAATTTTTGTTTTATTAGTTGTTTTTATTTTTTTCGTTAATATTTCATTTCCCAAAAGCATTGTATCTAAGAAAATGTCTTTGGTTCTATCTAATGTTTTAACCATAATTTATCCTCTATATTTTAAGGTTTTATCCTTTAATTATATCACAAAAAATATTATTTTTCATTTCCTATGAGAAAAGTAGAAACTAAGTAATTTATCAAAATAAACTACCTAATTTCTACTGATAATCTATAAATAATACAAGAATAACTTAAAACGTTCTCTTCCCTACTTAATTTATTAGCACTATAACTCCGTGCAAGACATAAAAAGACAGATTTACATCTTGTCCAGGACGAAAACGTCATAATAAAAACACCTTACTCAATGTTAAGTGTTTAATAATTCACATTTACCTCTATTTCTTCTGTTTCTCCTGAAGATTTATTCATCAGTTTTAAATATTTTTTAAATTCTTCTTTTGCCCATTCTGGAGCGTCTTCTTGTATTTTTAAATCATCTTCATAATTTATCCAGTATTTATACCCTTTAGGTTTTATCAACATTTTTTGAAAAACTCCTTAATTTTCTCTTCTTATGTCTTTCTGAAATCATTAGCAATTTCTCTCGGTGTTTCTCCGTATACTTCAGCAATAAAAATCCCTAACTAAATATCGAGTGTTTTTATTATAATCCTCTTTTATCCCATTCTTTTTCTATTCTTTTTTCTTCCTCTTTAGACCAACCATCCACAAAACGTGTTGCTCTTAACTCTTTGTCCTATAGATTTTCTATATCAATTTCTTTTTCAAATTTGATACCTCTTGTTTTTTCTATATCTTGCATTATAATATCACTAAATTTCATATTAGTTCTCCTTTACAATATTTAACATAAATACTAATTTTTTATCAATTATCAATGCTTTAGTTATAATAAAATTACTATTTTTTCGGCAATATTGTATCATTTTTTTAATTTTTTCTATTACATATGCATTTTGACCTTTTTAGCTTTTATTTTAATTTTATCGAATAATCATTAAAATAATTTAATTCTGCAACTAAACTAAGAAAAAATCTACTAAGCATTTTATAATCAAACTACTATTTATTATATCTATCCCCAAGCTAGAAAATGTTCTTCTGAAAAGTTATTCAAACTCCACATTTTTCATACGGCTTCATAGAAATTTTTAGCATATTCATCTCATTTTTCTTTAGTAAAAATCATTTTTTTCATTCCATACTTCATGAATTGCACCATTCTCTTTCACACCTTTATTATACACCTTTTTAACTCAGTTCTTCAATCGTATTCTTAGGTGATTTCCCAATAACTGTTGAGTTTTTCAAAAATCCAGATAATTCTGGTTTAAAATTCACTACAACTGCAAATGGCGTTAGCTAGTATCCATAATCTACCTCTAAGCAATAATCAAGACTCCCATATACTAAAAATCTCAACACTATTTAACTTTTTATTTTCCTTTCTGCACCTCATAATATAACTAAATTATGAAGTTAAGTGTATAAAAAGTAGAAACTAAGTAATTTATCAAAATAAACTACCTAATTTCTACTAATAATTTATAAATATTATAGGAATAACTTAGAACGTTCTCTTTCTCTACTCAATTTAGCAGAACGTGCTTTTAAACTAACTAGAATTGCTCCACCTACAAGAACGATAATTAGATAGATAAATAATATCTTAAT
>ERZ773046.2076-NODE-2076-length-10396-cov-51.729136_pt1 | contig 10396 bp, 7 predicted proteins | sample MGYA00580634_ERZ773046 | MGnify/ENA primary metagenome ERZ773046 (study PRJEB29015, sample SAMEA2738127) | human oral metagenome | biome: human oral; feature: human-associated habitat; material: saliva | place: China | collected 2159 ... | reverse complement strand
TCCGCCGCTACGGCTTCCACGGCACCAGCCACGAGTACGTCTCCCACGTTGCAGCTGACATGCTCGGCATTGCACGCGACGAGTTCAACGGCATTGTTGCTCACCTCGGTAACGGCGCGTCCGTGACCGCTGTGAAGGGCGGCAAGTCCGTCGACACCTCCATGGGTTACACCCCGCTGGCCGGCCTGATCATGGGTACCCGCTCCGGCGACATTGACCCCTCGGCACTGACCACCATCCTGATTCGTGAGGGCATTGACGGTGAACGCCTGGACACCATCCTGAACAAGGAGTCCGGTCTGCTCGCACTGGCTGGCTCCAACGACATGCGTAAGGTTGTTGAGGCTGCACAGTCCGGCGACGAGCGTGCACAGCTCGCACTGGACATGACCTCCTACCGCCTGATGAAGTACATTGGCGGCTACAACCTGGTTGTTGGCGGCGCGCAGGCACTGATCTTCACCGCAGGTATCGGCGAGAACTCCGGTGACTTCCGCAAGCTGGTCCTGGACCGCCTCGGCGCACTGGGCGTCAAGTACAACGAGGAAGAGAACGCTAAGCGTTCCCCCGAGCCCCGCGTGATTTCCACCGAGGATTCCGCTATCAAGGTGCTGGTCATCCCCACCAACGAGGAGAAGGCTATCGCTGAGGCTACCGAGGAACTCGTCAAGAGCCTCTAAGCCCCACGCACCCCGCCGTGTAGGCGGCTCAGCGTAAAGTTATCCGCCGTGGTACCCATTCCGTATGGGTGTCGCGGCGGATTTCTTATGCCCGCGAGGCGGTGCGCCTCTGAGTCTCTGCACTGCGAATCCCTGCACAGTGGCGCACTGTAGCGTCGCGAATGGGCATTCTATGAGAAAAAGCGCATTCACATTCACTAGTAAGTGCCCAAAAACGATAGAGTGGAATCAGATAACACTCGATACGAAGCGGACGAGACATGACTCAACCTCCTGAAAACCACCAGCAGCCCGGCGGGCAGTTCAACGCCCAGCCCGGCCAGCAGGCATTCCGTGCCCCCGGTGAGCCCCTCCCGCAGGACCTCTCCGCCGGCTGGCTCCCCGAAGACGAGCGCCAGAAGCCGGTCAGCCCCCTGCCCCAGCCGAGGCTCTTCGCCTACCAGTCGATGCTACCGCCGAAGGTGCTGCACGCGCTGCGTCACCCCTCCGAAATTCCGTGGCTGGTCGCCGCCTACGCGGTCACCGCGGTCGGCTACATTGTGCTGTTCATGGCGCTGGCTGACCTGTTCAGCTCGATGATGCGCTACTTCTTCAGGTCTGGTGAAGAATCGATGCACACGCCTTATGTGGGTAGCACCGCTGCAAGCCTGCAGGAGACAATTTACCAGGTGGTTGCCATCCTCCTTATGGGTCCGCTTGTTGTCTTCATTGGGCGTGCTATTTTCTACGCTAAGCAGCGTGTGAACGGTGTGCGCATCACCCCGACCCAGTTCCCCGAGGCGTACCAGATGATTGCCGAAGCAGCTGAGGCTGCGGGTCTGCGCCGTGTGCCGGATGCGTACGTTATCAGCGGTAACGGCACCATCAACGCGTTCGCGGCAGGTCATGGTTTCCGTCGCTACATCGGTCTGTACTCTGATCTGTTCGAAGTCGGTGGTAAGTCCCGCGACCCGCAGGCGTTGCGCTTCATTATCGGTCACGAGGTAGGCCACATCGCCGCAGGTCACGTTGGTTATTTCCGTGTAATTTTCACGGCACTCTTCGGCCAGATTCCGATGCTGTCGAGTGCGTTGTCCCGCTCGCAGGAGTACACCGCCGACAACTTCGGCTACCGCTTCTGCCCCGAGGGCGCTGAGGGCGCCGTCAAGGTGCTTGCGGCGGGTAAGTACCTGAACAAGCAGGTTAACTTCGATGAGCTTGCCGACCGTGCCGTCACTGACCGAGGCCTTGCCGTATGGTACGTGAACCTCATCGCGAGCCACCCCGTTCTCACTTGGCGTGCGCACGCGCTGCGTGACCGCACCCAGCCCGGCCGCCTGTTCTGGCGCCCGACTGAGAACCCGACCAAGGACGGCACGCCGCGCGTTCCGGTCCTGATTCCGGCGGCGGAGCCGGTGCACATGTGGCCCGACCCGATTCAGTCCACCGAGTTCATGCGTGAACACCAGGATGTTTGGGCAGACCACACCCTGGAAACCGTGGATGTGTACTCCAAGCCCGAGAACGCCCCCGAGTTCGACGCGAACTCTACGCTGTTCGCTGGCTGGCTCACCGAGCAGGCTCGTGCCTTCCACGGCCAGCGTTGGGATGCGTACGCTGCCGCCGGTGGCGTGCCGGCACCGGGCGCTCCCGGTGGCCCGCAGATGCCCGCACCTAATCAGCCTGCGTACGGTCAGCAGCCCGGCTTCGGCCAGCCTGCCGCAGGCCAGAACGGTGCAGGCCAGCCCGCACCTGAGCAGCCCTCTAATGGCCAGCCTTCTAATGGCCAGCCTTCTAACGGCCAGCCTGCTCCCGAGCAGTACGGTTACGGCCAGTACGGTAGCGGCTCCTCTGAGGGTGGCTCGTACGGTTACGGTTTCGACGGCGATAAGAAGTAGCCAGTAGCCACCCGGGTGCGCTCTAAGCGCCTCATCTGGGCCGCACAGCTCAATAACCTTCACGAACCCGTCGGGGTGCCTAGACGCTCCGATGGGTTCGGTTGGTTAACCGCCTCCTCACAGGCTCGTAGCCGGTTGCTACAGCCGTTCGGGTTGCCTGGCATGAGCCGTCCGTAACCTTCACCTCCGCCCCGCCCTGCAACTGAGATGCACCCGGCACCCCGGCACCTTCACACAGGCGCAGGTCTAGAATGGAAACCATGCTTTCATCACTTCGCTCCATCAAGCTCGACCCGCTGCTGACCATGCTCATTAGCGCGGTTATCCTCGCAATTATTGTGCCGGCGCGCGGCGACTTCGCCGACTGGTTCAGCACCGGAACGAAGTTCGCGGTCGCCCTGCTGTTCTACCTGTACGGCGCTCGCCTCTCCACCGCGGAGGCTATTCGCGGCCTGACCCACTGGCGTCTGCACCTGATGATTCTGAGCTGCACGTTCGTGCTGTTCCCCCTGGTCGGTTTGGCGCTTTCACCGCTACGTCTTGTGCTCGGTGATGGGTTGTACATGGGCATTCTGTTCTTGACCTTTGTGCCCTCGACCGTGCAGGCGTCGATTGCGTTCACCTCGATTGCCGGCGGTAACGTGGCGGCGGCGATTGTGAGCGCCTCGCTCTCTTCGATTGTGGGTGTGGTGGCGACCCCGCTGCTCGCCATGATGCTGATGAACACGGGCCATATTGAGTTCTCCGGAACGGTTTTCCTGGACATTGCCATTCAGCTGTTCCTGCCGTTTGTGCTCGGTCAGCTGACGCGCCGCTGGGTGGGGGAGTTCGCCAAGAAGCCGACCACCAAGTGGTTGGATAAGTTCTCGGTCATGATGATTGTGTATTCGGCGTTCTCTGCCTCGGTGGTGCAGGGCGTGTGGACGCGCGTGGCGTGGTGGCAGATCGTGCTGCTGGTCGTGCTCATGGCGATTATTGTGGCGTTCATGCTGTGGCTGACTGACCAGCTGGCTAAGCGTCTGGGCTTCAACCGTGCCGACCGCATTACGATTCAGTTCTGCGGTTCGAAGAAGTCGCTGGCGGCTGGCCTGCCGATGGCAATCATTATTTTTGGTGCGGGCTCGCTGGGTCTGATGATGCTGCCGATCATGATTTTCCATCAGGTTCAGCTGATGATTTGTACCTGGCTTGCGGGCCGCTATGCGCGCCTGGATGTGGTGGGTGCCGCCTCCGCGAAGGAAGTTCAGTAGGGGCTTGAACCCTATCTGCCGGGGTGCTCGGCGGGTGCTATTGGGGGCCTCTGAGCCTGTGAGATAAGCCTCTGATGAGGGGTTTTAATGGGTTCTTTGGGTCTGGATGACCCGTCTGAAAAGTGATGTTGCGCGCTTTGGCAAAAATTCCCCTGACTAGTGCATATGCGTGCAAAATGTGGTATTAGTACTGGTCAGTTGGTTTTCTGTGGGTTATATGCACTCTATTGCATCAAAGTGACCGGCGAGACAATCAACACTATCGGGTGTTGAGCGGCGAAAAAGCCCCAATTTTGCCCTAGAATATTTTGTCGATGGGTTAGACAGATTTGCATCCTGTATGCAAGAATTTATGACTCATGTGGGAATGGTTGAGATTCACTCCCTCACACCGCCCACGAGCATTGATGCAGCGGATTCACTCCCCGCCCGCATCCCGCACCGGAAGAGACTCACTCACTCAACCGGAAGGAAGCTCAAAACCATTTATTCACTCAAACACAACTGGATACACTCAGCTTAATGACGCGCTTAGATTCCATCTATGCGCTAATCGCTGTCTGTATCCGCCAAGAAAGAGGACACTCCATGGCTACCATCATGAGCGTGAACGTATGCGATTCCAAGTACAACGCTGACCCCACCGGCGTACGAGACTCCACTAGTGCTATCCAGAAGGCTATCGATGATGTTGCTGCGCAGGGCGGCGGCTCCGTGGAGATTCCCGGCGGCATGTACCGCGTCTCCTACCCCTTCATCGAAATGAAGCACCGCGTCGAGATTTTCGGCCACGGTCAGGCAACCCGAATCGTCGCTTTCACCGACAAGGGTATTCCCTCCACCAAGAACGGTAGCTACGAATGCACCGGCGTTTTCCACACCGGTAGCTACACCACCCCCATGAGCGGTGGCACCAACCAGAACAAGCCCATGCGTATGGGCGTGCGTGACCTGTTCATCCGCACCAACAAGTACAACCTGCCGCTGGATTCTAAGAGCAACCAGATTTTCCTGGAGAAGCACACCCAGCCCGTCGACAACGTTGCAGGCGTCATCTTCCACACCCGCATTGCGGACGCTAACCCCGGTGAGCCGGACGCAGTGCCCACCCTGTCCAACATCGAAATCTGGGACACCGCCATTGGCGTTGCGATCCTGGGCCTGGACGACCAGGGCATGAAGATTGACAAGCTGCGCATCCGTCAGACCCTGCGTCAGGGCCTGCTGGTCGGTAAGCCCGTCGGCCACCCGCTGCGCCCCCGTGAGGGTGACACCCCCGGTGCGGCAGATAACAAGTTCTCCATGATTGACGTTTCTGACGCAAACATGAGCTTCGGCACCTACGCGGGCATCGAGATTTACACTTCTCAGTCCAAGTTCGAGGCGTCCACCAGCTGGTTCAACAAGCGCAACCAGGGTAAGAACGCCCTGTACGAGGTGAAGACCCGCCACGTGGGTGCAGGCTGGTTTATTCAGGGCACCCGTAACATGTTCATTGGCTGCACCGCCCAGGAGAACGCCGGTCACGGCTGGCTCGTGGAGTGGGGTAACAACCAGTTCATTGGTTGCCTGGGCGAGTCTTCCAGCTTCCAGGACGCTGTTACCGGCGCTGCTCGAGGTGACGAGGCGGCGAACTGGTACATTGGCCGTAACGCACGCGGTAGCCGTTTTGTGGCTGCCCGTTCGCACAACCCTTACAGCTGGGCGAAGGCTTCCCTGTACGGTTTCTACATTGAGAACAACATTCGCGATATGCACATCACGACTGCGTCCGCGAAGGATGACCGTATTGGTGAGAACAACATGATCGGCCGCCGCGTTCACGTGACCGGCGCTATGGGCGATAACGTGCTCATCGAGGTGGACCACATCCGCCACGCAACCTTCGCGCCGAAGCAGCTGGAGAAGCGCGGCAACGGCGTGTTCATGGGCTAACCCTCACGGGTTAGGTCCTGCGAGCTGAGGCTCGTGATCACAAAATCTTAAAACGCATACGTCTGAGGGGCGGGGAGTAATCCCCGCCCCTCGGCGTTTAACCCGCCCATAAAATGGCAGAAAAACAGCCGAAAAACCGTAGAAAAACGGGGTAGGGGAGCAGGCATCACAGTGCCCGGTCATCGCCTCCACACGCCCAATGCGGTACCCTTGAGCAGAAGGCAGGTCTGCCGGTGCACAGACCCGCACACGTCAAAACACCCGCAGAAATGCGCCCAACACACCGCACCACACAAACTCAACACTGCACCCGCGCAGCACCGTATTCACCGCATACTGCCGTATTCACTCAATTCACTCACCACGCCGCCTTCAGCACCGAACGCGGTACCCATCGAAAGAATTGAGCCCCTCATGCCCGATACGCCCATGAGCATCAACGCCATCAACTACGGCGCAGACCCCACCGGTGCCAAAGACTCCACCGCAGCCATCCAGCGAGCCGTCGACGACGTCGCCGCACGCGGCGGCGGATCCGTAGAACTACCCCGCGGCATCTACCGCGTCTCCTACCCCTTCATCGACATCAAGCACCGCGTCGAAATCTTCGGCTACGGCTCCTCAACCGTCGTCATCGCGCACTCCGACCGTGCCATCCCCACCACCGCCAACGGCCACACCGAATACACCGGCGTGTTCCACGTCGGCAGCTACACCACCCCCGTCTACGGCAACTACAACGCCAACAAGCCCATGCGCATGGGCGTACGCAACCTGCACATCCGCACCAACGCCGCAAACACCCCCATCAGCAGCTACCCGCTGGACGCGCACACCACCCCGCTGAACAACGTCGCCGGCGTCATCTTCCACACCCACCTGACCGGCGACCTGCTCAACGAACCGGACATCGTGCCCGTTATCGCCGGCGTGGAAGTCTGGGACACCGCCATCGGCGTTGCCGTGCTCGGCCTGGACGACCAGGGCATGAAAATTGACGACGTGACCATCCGCCGCACCCTCAACCAGGGCCTGCTGCTCGGCAAGCCCGCCGGCCACCCCCGCCGCCCCAACGAAGGCCAGAACTCTGGCGCGGCAGACAACAAGCTGCGCGGCGTAGACGTTGCCGAGGCGAATCTCAGCGGTGGCTCCTACGCCGGTATCGAGGTGTACGCGGCGCAGGCTAAGTTCGAGAACTGCTCCAGCAACAGCAACCACCGCACCAGCAACAAGAACGCCCTCTACGAGCCCGCCACCCGCCACGCCGGCGCAGGCTGGATCGTGCAGGGTGAACGCAACATGTTCATCGGCTGCACCGCCCGCTCCAACGCGGGTCACGGCTGGCTTGTTGAATGGGCGCACAACGTCTTCATCGGATGCGAAGCGGAAGGCTCCAGCTGGGCTGGCACCGTCAGCGGTGCCGCCGGTGCCGACGAGGCCGCCAACTGGTACATCAGCCGTAACGCGCGCGGTACCCGCATGGTCGCGCCCGTCTCCTACAACCCGCCGGAGAAGCCCGCCTCCCTGTACGGCTTCTACATTGAAAACAAGATTTACGACCTGCGCATCACCGAAGGTACCGCCAAGGATGATCGCATCGGTGAGGGCAATATGCTCGGCCGCCGCGTGTACATCACCGGCGAGATTGGCGCGAACGTGGTCATTGAGGTTGAGGAGCTGCGCCACTCCACCTCGCCCGCCGGTCAGCTCACCAAGGAAGCCTACAACGTGATGCGCGGTTAGTAGAGACTGACGGCAACTGACGGCAACTGACGGCAGCTAGTAGACACGCCCGAACCGGTCCAGGACTTTCCTGTGAATCGTGAGGGAGGCGCGTGTGCCCTAGTGGGCGCGTTATACCGCCACATGTCGGCTAAGAATCAGGGCAGCTGCGAATGGAATACATACCATTTGCAGCTGCTTTGTCGTTTAGAACAATGTTTAATTTTTAGTTGATAAAAGTCTCAATTAAATATTGAATAAAATATTAATATGTACTTTAAACTTTCTATGGCGGTGTAAAACAGTCCATTCACTGTGCACCACCATAGCCGTGCGACAGCATGCGAAATAGCTACCCGTAGCACACACAAAAACCGCATCGCCGCACGTCAGCCCCTATTCATTGCCGCTTCTTACTATTCCTCAACGAAAGCTTTCCTCCCTTTTCCTATTCGCTCCATTTGGCGACACCACGGTCGACCCAAAAATCGGTTCCTTCCGGCCGGTTATCAACCACAATTACATAAGGACAACCCATGTTTTCGGTTATCTCCCGAGCACTCACACCCGCTCCCCGCGCACGCCGCGCCCTTGCCCTCACCCTCGCGCTCGCCCTCGGTGCCGTACCCGTCACCTCCGCAGTGAGCGCACAGCCTGCCGCCAATGCTGCAGAAGCCCACGCCGCAAAACCCGCAGTGAACCTGCAGCTCGTCATCAAGGCAGAGCAGCCCAAGGATGACCCCAGCTACGTCGAATGCGTCGCCACGTTCCTAGGCACAATGAGCGCCACCCCCGGCGTGTGGGCGGTCTGCCACGGCTACCTCGACAGCGAAGAATACACCGTCACCCGCCGCCACAGCGGCGCAAACGTCACCCGCGGCCAGCTCGTACGCATGCTCTACCGCATGGCGGGATCGCCGACCGTCAAGAACCTACCCAAGACCTCCCCCTACAAGGATGTGGCAACCACCGACCCCGACTACGCCGCCTACATCTGGGCGGCGGACGCGGGCATCACCTCCGGCTGGGATGACGGGCTCTTCCACCCGGACGAGTACGCCACCCGCCACACCCTCGCCGCGTTCCTCTACCGTGCCGCAGGTAGCCCCGAAGGTGCCGCACACCTGCGCCAGATCCGCCGCCCGCTACGTGCCGAAGTCAAGAAGACTGAACAGTTCAAGACCGAAAACCGCTGGGCAGCCCGCACGCTCGGTGCCTACCCCGAAGCTGACCGCGACGGTGACGGCGCGGCAGACGTGGTGAACCCCGCCAGCCCCCTGTACTTCTCCGACGCCCTGTACATGCTCAAGGCGTACGGCGATAAGGGTCTGAAGGTTGTGGGCACTCCCGTCGTTGATTAGGAATCCGCTGACTAGGAGTAATGCCGACTAGCTTTAGCGCTGACTAGATTCAGTGCTGACTAGCGCATATATTCACCGCCCGCCGGTGCGACCCGAAGGTTGCGCAGGCGGGCGGTGCGCTGTTCCGGGTGCTGTGCTGTTCTGGCAGGTTGCGAGCGTCCGTGCCGCCGCGCAATCGCCCCCCGCACAATCGCTTCCGCGCAATCACCTCTGTGCAATGAAAGGCGCCTGCGCTGCACCCGCTAAGCTAGAAGGCATGAAGATTGCCACCTGGAACATCAACTCAATCCGCGCCCGCGAAAACCGCGTCGAAGACTGGCTCGACGAACACGACGTTGACGTGCTCGCCCTGCAAGAAACCAAAACCAAAGACGAAACCTTCCCCTTCGACCTCTTCGAATTCATGGGCTACGAGGTTGCGCACTTCGGCCTGAATCAGTGGAATGGCGTGGCAATCGCCTCCCGAGTTGGCCTCGAAGACGTGCAGCGCGGCTTCGATAACCAGCCGCACTTCGGCAAGCCCGGCGAGCCCGAGGCGCTGGAGGCGCGCGCTATTGGTGCGACCTGCGGCGGTGTGCGTGTCTGGAGCCTCTACGTGCCCAACGGCCGCGGCCTGACCGACCCGCACATGGACTACAAGCTCCGCTGGATGGAGGCGCTGCGTCAGAACGTGCACAACGAACTGGCGGCTAACCCGCAGTCGCAGCTTGCCCTGGTCGGTGACTGGAACGTCGCCCCCGAGGATGCCGACGTGTGGGATATAGACTACTTCCTGCGCAACGAAATGACCCACGTTTCCGAACCCGAACGCCGCGCTTTCGCCGCCCTACTCGAAGAGGGCATGGTGGACGTAGTACGCCCGCACACTCCGGGCGAGTACACCTACTGGGACTACCAGGCGGGCCGCTTCACCAAGGATGAGGGCATGCGCATTGACTTTCAGCTGTTCTCGCCCGCGCTCGCCGCACGCGTGGAACGTGCCTGGATCGATAAGGTGGAACGCGCCGGTGAAGGCGCAAGCGACCACACGCCGGTCGTGGTTGAGATTGCCGACTAATCCGAGCGTATAGCTTGCCGTAGAACCGCGTGTAGTAAGGAGGCGGGGGAGGGGTCCCTCGCCTCCTTGCTGTATCTGCTGGTGCTTCTGTGTGCCTGTCTCTGGGCGGCTGTTCCTATGCCTGCCCCTGGGTTTCTGCCAATATTTCGGGGTTTTCTGTGTGGCTTAGTTGAAAAGTTCGGCTAGCCGAACTATTGTTAAATTCCGCCCGGGACGACAGGCAAAAGCGCATTATGATGCCTGCGCAGACACAACCGTGTCCCTAGCGTCCCGGCGCGGCAAATCCCATACATCAACCACATACTCAAACCCGTGACTTCCAATGAAGGATGCCTCATGAACGCTTTCACCCCCGCAGGCAGCAACGCACGCCGCCTCGTCCAGGCGCTCTGCGCCGCCCTCGCACTCACCCTGCTACTCGTGCTCACCGGCTGCGGTAGCACCTCCAGCACCACCGAAGGCGCTAAGAGCAGCAGCGGCAAGAAGACCGTGCTCACCACCTTCACCGTGCTCG
>ERZ773046.2075-NODE-2075-length-10397-cov-8.156546_pt1 | contig 10397 bp, 6 predicted proteins | sample MGYA00580634_ERZ773046 | MGnify/ENA primary metagenome ERZ773046 (study PRJEB29015, sample SAMEA2738127) | human oral metagenome | biome: human oral; feature: human-associated habitat; material: saliva | place: China | collected 2159 ... | reverse complement strand
AGCCTGGCGGCGTGTCCGGCGATGTCGACGAAGGCGCTGTGGGCCGGCGGGAGGACCGTGGTCTGGTTAACGGCGGTGCTGCTGCTGTCGGCCGGGCTCGGTGCGGCGCTGCACAGCGTTATCGGTGCCTCGACGGCGGCTGTGTCGCTGGTGATTCTGGCACCGCAACTGGCCGTGTTCCTGGGCGACGCCGCCCGCTGGCTTCCGGGCCAGGCGGCCCAGATCTGGCTGGCGGCGGACGCATCGCGGGCGGACGTCACCTCTGCCGGGCTCATCATCCTGGCCTGGACGACGGCCGCCCAGACGGCCGGCATCGTCCGGCTGGTGCGGGCGGATGCGTGAGGATCGGGACGCCACAAGTACGATCCGGCCTCCGCCCACCAAAGTCCGAGCCGAAGCAGGCAACGGCGTTATCTCCCCTACTCACGGGAATCAGTAAGAGCACCCAGAACCGCCGACCACCCGGAAATTGGGTTGGCGCCGTCAATAAATTCCGGTAAAACAATATCAAACGACACACTATCCCCCACTACATGCGCATGTTTGTGAACATCCGCACTACGAAGAAGATCAATTCGATCGTGACTCAGATCATACATCCTCACAAACCCTACCTGGAACGGACGCCGAAACGCTTCCTCTGACTTCAATCCGTTCACATCGAAAACATAGTTCTCACCACAATATCGGCAAGCTGACTGAACTAAGCCCTGCCAGACATGGTCAGAAAGTTCGCCTCGCATTCCCATCAGGACACCCTCGACCGTTCGCCCCTCCACGCCAACCGGCAACCAGTGAATACCCACAGAAAGCAGGAAAAGACGTGACTCGAACGCATCATCGCCCACAGATACCCCTGACTCTACTTGATACCACCCCTGGATGTGGTGCCGACTGACCCCTTGCGTCGTGGCCTTAACTTCCACGCCAACGTCACCAAGCACAAAATCTCTACTGGATTGAGAGTGACCTGTCCACACATGACCAATCTCGTCGTCTGAAAAGCGCCGCGACCTGACCAGGCGTTCCAGCAACGAGAGTTCAGCGGCAAGGCCTGTGAGGGCATTCACCCTTCTGTCCCCGCTTTTAAATGCTAAAGCGATAAGACGCTCCGTAGCCGAAAATGCCTTCTGGGCATCTACCTGAATACCCTGTCGTAAAAGTTCGACCAAAATTGCGGTAAACAGCGCGTCTACGTGCTCCCCAGCCGGAAACACGATTCGATTCGCACGCAAAACCCCGCCATCATCACTTCTCCAGACATTCAAGTCCAGCCGCCGAGCAACAGAGTCTACGCGAGATTCCAACGGCTCTTTAGAAATGAACAGTTCCAATCGACCCCGATGGTCGCGAGCATATGCAAGCTTACGGCTATCACCGACCCAACGCACAAACCGTTGATCTCTCCCTTGAGCACGCCGAGCCTCGGAGACTGCTTTCCTTAACACCTCAAATGTAGCATCAGTATCGATATCGTTACACATACCTATCTCCGATTTCTATTGTTAGCCGCACGTACATAGTCGGGGCCGCCCGCCGGGATGCTCATACCTACCGACAACGAAGCCTCACCCTCCCCTCGATCAATCAACTGGAAAAGTACGAGGCCTAGTTCTCCCTCGCAACGAGTCCCATCTTCGAGCCTTCTGACAGGCTGATCCAATACGATTGCATCAAACACATCGTCTCCGGCATATCCATGCTCAATCGCACGCCTAGCCCCCCACTCTGCTTCCAGTTCGCAGCCAGAGACCTTCCTTCGCATCGGTTTGACCGGTACTCCATAGCGTGTCGACAACTCGAAAAACGGACCCACGTGCATAGACGCACCCGACCCATACCTCAGGCCAAACCGAAATCTAGGCTGTTGCATGCCCTTTGACGCAGAGTACTTAAGGTTCCATCGCTGAGGCGGAGTCTCATCAGTCATGAGTCCGTCTACCTTCCGTCCAATGCTGGCAGCCCACAGTCTTAGGTAGGCAGCTAACGAGTATGGCGACCTACCTCCTAGGTAGACCTTTGCATCATTGACTGCCGGGGCACGATACAGGGGGAGGTGGCAAGATTCAGTTGGATGGATACCGACTAGTCTCGCAGCAGCATTCCATTTCTCAAGTTCATCTGCCTCCTGGCCGTGAAACTTGTATCTCAACTTATCAAGTACATCTGCCACGGTCATGAGCGAATAGCTCGCAGATGTCACCAGCCCGCCTGGGGCACCCACAACACCTGCGTCTTCCGCAAGGAATAGATCTCTCACAAGGCGCTGATTCTCAATGTCGTCTGTTGGATAATTCATATACCGCACGACGGGCCTGCGTCCCGGCGAGAGCGTACTGGTCGTCAAGGATGACACCTTGCTGGTAGGACGAAAACTTCGTCCTTGAAGAACCACCACCCCCGGGAGACGAGATTCATCGGCACGCATCGCTAAAATTATCTGTTGACGGAGAACTCGATCAGCCTCAGCATACTCCGTGAACAACTTCAATTGTTCTCCGGTAAGGTACACGCGACAAAGATCTAATGTCCTTCCCCGATACCCGAACCACCTCTGCATCTGCATCTGGGTATCGGCGACCGGGCTATTTGATGACCGGAGAAACACCGTCGTAAGCAGACCTTCCAAAGTCAGACCGCGAGACATCACGTTACCAGAAATGAAGATAGATGACTGGTTCACCGGAGGACGCCAAGCTCCACGGCTGTCCGCTTGTGGATCGAACTGCGGTCGTTCATCTGAATCGGGACGACTATTGATGACATCAATCCTAGTGCACGGAACGATTTCTCGCCTTATCACCTCTTCGACTTCGCTCCAAGTTGGTACATCAACAATATCGAACCTATCGGCATACTCTTTCGCGATTTTCGAGGCCGAGCTACGATACTCCTCATACTGATTTATCCAAGCCTGCCGTAGAGATTCAAGATCACTAATCACTCCTTCACCGGTCTTTCCTCCTTCCCCATCCCACCAGTGGGTGATTGCGTCCTTTACGCTGAAGTGATCGTCTAGGTCGGCTGAGGGGTGGATCAGCATCGACGTAACAGGGGCCACTTTACTTTTAATCTCACCGACCGAACTGAATGTCATACCGGCGGCAGTACTCGGGCCCAACTTTCCTGACCGAATCGTCGATATTGCTGCGGCTATGATGTAGGCCCGCAGTCCCCGTTTGAGTAGCTCTTCGTCAACGCACTCCGTGGTGATAGACGCTGATCCATTTGTTCTATCTACGTCTGCAGCCGCATTCTCGTTATCATCGGGCAGAATAGGTTCATCAATCAGGCTGCAGAAACAGTCTGCGAGAGGACCATAGAAGACATCTGCCCCGATATACCAGTTCCTTACATTTCCTCCATCGTACGTGATCTCCCGGGGACACAACATTCCGGACGCACCGGGTGTGCGTAGCGCCGCAACAAAGTCTCTCGGAACCAACGGATTTTCGCTGTTCTGAAGAAAGTTTGCCTGGGGCGTCGCCGTGTAGGCAATGTACGTAGAATAGACATGCTCTGCTTTGGTTCTCGTTGGCACCGCACTATCTGCCCAAAGATCGAGAATCCCGAACGGGATTCTCTTGATTTCTTGGAACGAATCACCATCAGGTTTCACCTGGTCGTCGGCTATGGAAGCGTCATCCGCCTCGTCGTCAATAACGACCAGATTGACGTCTACACCGCACTTGGCAGCAGCAGGGAATACGTTGTTGCTGAGAATACGACTTACCGAGGCAAGATGGTTGACCTCTTTCATCGCAACAAACACAATGGGAGTTCTTTTCCGAAATGCTCGCTCTGCCCTTTTTTCATTAATGGCGTAGGCGCCCTTAACGGCATAGCGTTCACCTCCTGAACGCATAGACGGGATAAACACGCATTCGCCTAGCGACGAACTTCCCCCTAGTAGTTGAGAGCGCACTCGATCCATAGTCTGGCGCCATAATGCTGTCTGCCTACCAGCAAGTAGAACAATGACATTCACGCCTTTGTCGAGCGCGCGCGCCATGAATCCAATCATGGATGCCGTTTTCCCAGATTGAATAGCGCCAATGACGATTCCACTTCGATAGCGCGTGTTGGGCCAACGAGAATCGCCCGTAGGAAGAATGGCTCTGTCGCATATGTAGGCAGAATCATCCTTAATGACCTGCCCGCTGGGGTAGGCATAGTTCTCGAGAACCTGATTATAGCGCTCCTGCCATCCTATGCTGATGCGCGTATAGTTTTCTTCTGCCGAGACTGCCGGAAGAACCATGTAATCACCGATTCTCTTCGCAACTCAAGTATGCCAGTTCTGCAAGTCCAGATGTTCCATAGGTTCGCCGTATAGTATCGTCTGCCTCTTCCACAGAGATATCTAGAACCTCAAGGAATTCTTTTACAACCTTCCCGATGAACTGCCACTGCTGCCGAGACTGAGTTTTGCTCGGCCGCTTCCATGCTTTAGTAGCTTCCTGAATCGCGTAAACAGCATCATCGACATCATCCTCCAGCTTGTCTTTACGCACACTATAGGCGGCAGCTAGAGCGATAAATGAAGAAACCAACTGCAACTCTTGCCACCTGCTGCTGGTTTTAAACGGGGCGCTCCACGTTTCGTCGGGAAGGATCTGGTGAGCATCAATCGCACCATCGAGCATCTCCATGACCTTAAGAATACGGTGCCGGTCCCTCAGAGGATCACTTGGATTTTCCTGAATTCGCTTAAGAAGTGCGTTAATTTGGTTAGCCGTCGATCTCCCTCCTATACCTCCGTCTTCGACAAGGAGTGCAGCAACAACCCAGGACAACGCTTTGGTACGTTTGTATCCCGCGGTTTTCATTGCATAAGTTCCGTTGGCGTCTCCCAACGCCTCACCTGTCGACGAAATTTGTTCCCATGACTCCATAAGGAATGGGGCGACCTTCTCAGGTTCATCAGCATCTCCGCTCGTTACCAGGAGCGCTCGCATGAAATCTAGCTCATGATAGGCAGCATTCCGAATCTCTTCGGCATTGAGACGTTTACCCTGCCGATTGTATAGACTGAACACCTCATGGATTTGCTTGCTGGATGCTTCGCTGTAGATAATTACGGGGATGCGGTACTTGGACTGCCTTTCGAAAAGGTCTCTGACCTTTTTAGTTTCGTCCGCGACCGGAATTGTCAGCATTCGAATTTCTGAGTAGTATCTCCCCTGTACCTGCTCTAGTTCACCCATCAACGTAGATCTGCTTCCCTTTCTGAGAGGAAATGGGAAGTACATTGCCCGCTCAACCGCTGTAGTCAGTCTCGTTGTTTCATGAGAACGCCACTGCTTTTTGAAACTGTTGGCGTAATCACTTTGGAAACAATCGATGAGATCATCTTCATCGACTCCCCACTTCTTGGCTTTGGATCTAACGTTGTCCAGGGCTCGTGGGTGTGAAGCCGTGAATCTAAGGATGGAGGTCAAGCGCTGCTTTCCATCAATGATCTCGAAGTGATCCCCCTCACTGTCATTTGTTTTCAGCAAGATTACAGATGGAAGTGGGATTCCTCTGAGAATAGACTCAATAAGTAGCTGTGCGTCTCCTGTCGGCCAAACATCTGCTCTTTGGTAAGAGGGGGATAGGTTGAGGTCTTCCTCATTTGCATGCTCACGAAATTCCGTAATAGGCCAGACGCTGGCTTCGGCTATGATAGGTCCGCTAGTCTCTACTTCTTGTGAGTCTTCGACGTCTTCCCATTTTTCAACCCATTCAGCCGAGGCTGTCGCCAACGTAACGGTACCTTCGGTCTCGTCTTCTAGGGCGTCGATGAACTCCTCACGTAATTCGTTCGCCTTCTCTAGTCTATTCAGCAGTGTCGTCAAAAGCTCTTCAGTGGACGCGTTTTCTGGATTCTTCAGTCCAAGCAGTTTCGCCAATGACCGATCCGCAGCCTCTGTCGAAGTTGTGTCGATCTCTTCAGGAAGATGTAGCCACCCCTGCACATCGACAAGAAGACTGCGCCAAGATCCTTCTGTCATTTCAGCAACTGAAACGGAATCTGTGCCGCTGGTTACCTCCACTCCCTTTGGGGTCGGCCCAGCTTGCATCAACCCCTTAATTTGTTCAAGAATATCTACTTCTAATTCTGAGATTGCTTCTTGCATGCTCGTCTCCTCAATGTCGTTCCATTTTGGTGCCGGATTCAAGGCCATGATGTCGCGCACAAAGGCCCGCCACGGTCGCCTACCCGATTTCAACTGTAACTTCACAGCGGAATCAATTAGTAGATTCAGTCCTTTTAATGTCACCGTGTCACCCGAGGATACACAGTCCGCGCCCCAGGTAACTTGCAGTCGTTCAGCGATAAGTCGTCCGCATTCGCCTTTCCCGGCAACATCGTCGAGTTCAAGGCCAACGAATCGCCCCATTGACACTAGCGCCGATTTCTTTTCCTTGCTTCCAGGGCCCAGCGGCTCGGCCGGCTGATTCCCAAGAAAGTACATCCTTGCGACAGCATTAGCTTTGCTCACAGCACTTTGGTAGCCGGATAACTGGGTACTGCTCATAGACTCATCAACATCCATTGTTGATTACCTTAGTTGATAGGGACGGGTGTGGTTAGAACGGCATGGCTAGTATGATTGGTTTCGCCCATGATGCTGGGAAGAGCGGTTGGGTGACCTCATTAATTCCTTCAATTGGTTGATTTCGGCTCGTTCTGCTGAACCGCGGTTGGTCCAGCGACGCTCTACACTGATTCTGCCTCCTGGGCTCTTGAACGTTGCGTTGCAGATGCGTCAGCCTGGATCGTAGTCCTGTTGAGCCCGCTCCACCGGATGTTGACTAGAACGTAGCTGAGCACCCCAACAGGGGTCCGTTCCGTCAGTATGGACAGATCTTGCGATAAGTGCGATCGGTGCAGGATGGTCATCAGCAACCACACTGTTGCCCTTACAGTGAGTCAACTCTGCAGTCGCGTGTTTTTTGTCAGTATTCATCTGGTCCGCGCCTATCTGTTGCGCTCCGACAGCCCGGTGCGATCCGTGGCCATGCTCGACAGCGCAACGCAACACTCGACATATAGACGAAACCTTTCAGTAACGACTTTGTGATCTTCTTCAGTTTCGTGAGGTCGGGCCGGCTTTTGGCTCTCAACCGGCTAAGCTTATTCCGTGCCTACCATCCCCTTCTACTACGTTGACCTGTTCGCGGGTATCGGGGGTTTCCACGCGGCCCTGTCTGGGATGGGCGGCCAATGCACCTACGCGGTCGAGATCGACAAGGACGCCGCCCGCATCTACGAGCAGAACTGGGGCGTCGGTGCCCTCGGCGACATCACAGTTGATGCGGGCGAACACGGTGTGTCCGAGAGGATCCAGCCCCACGACATCCTCGCCGCCGGGTTCCCATGTCAGCCCTTCTCTAAGTCCGGCGCCCAGGCCGGGATGCTGGACGAGGTGCGGGGCACGCTCTACTTCAACATCCTCAAGATCGTTCAGGAGCGTCACCCCACGGTGCTTCTCCTCGAGAACGTTCGGAATCTTGCCGGGCCGCGACACGCCCACGAGTGGGAGGTCATCGTCGAGTCCCTGAGGGAGGAGGGGTATCGCGTCGCAGACACCCCCGCCATCCTCTCGCCACATCAGCTCGGACCAGAGCGTGGAGGGCGGCCCCAGGTCAGGGAGCGAGTCTTCATCACCGCCACCTACGACCCTAACGGCGTCGGGTCAACGGAGCCCCAGCCTGTGGCGAGGCCTAGAGAGCTGTACGCGGATGGGCCAGTCGACTGGCAGATAGATGACTACCTGCTCGCTGACGTCGAGGGCTACGACCTGTCGGATGCCGAGAAGGACTGGATCTACGCCTGGGACGACTGGGTACAGCGGTTTCGCCACCACAATCCGGGGAAGAAGCTACCCGGGTTCCCCATCTGGGTCGATGCCTGGCAGACGATCGAGGACCTGGAGATCCAGATCGAGTCGGGAGAGCTCGACGACGTTCCCGCCTGGAAGATGAACTTCCTGCGCAAGAACGCGCAGCTCTTCACCGACAACGCGGCCTGGTGTCGGGCGTGGATGACCACCTCTGGCGTGAAGGACTTCCCACCGTCACGCCGCAAGCTCGAGTGGCAGGCGCAGGACATCGAGTCCCTCTGGGACTGCCTCATGCACTTCCGTCCGTCAGGTCTGCGTGCGAAGCCTCCCACCTACGTTCCCGCGCTTGTTGCCATCACACAGACCAGCATCGTCGGGGAGAAACGTCGCCGGCTGGCACCTCGAGAGGCCGCCCGCCTTCAGGGGTTCCCGGATGAGTTCTCCTTTGCCGGCCAACCCGACGCCAAGACCTACAAGCAACTGGGGAACGGCGTCAACGTAGGCGTGGTCTGGAACGTGCTCAAGATGCACTGTGAGCGCGATCGCCGCATCCTCGAGTCGACAGCGTCCGGCCGCCGTATCCTCAATGCGGTAGACGCCGCTCCAGCAAGTCCTGATGAGGCGGTCCGCAAGCTACTGACGAGGTGATGTATGCAGCCTGCGCTATCGAATGATGGCTCGTCCGACCCGCTGCACGCTCCCGAACCAGCACGAGACAAGCCAGCCGATCCGAAGGTGAGCGCTCGCTACTCCAACCTGTCACGGCGTGACACCTCCCCTGAGATGGAGCTGCGGCGAGCGCTGTGGCGGATAGGACTGCGGTATCGGGTGCAGTACAAGGTCCCGGAGATTCCGCGTCGCAAGGTCGACATTGCTTTCCCCGGGAAGAAAGTGGCAGTGCAGGTCGACGGCTGCTTCTGGCACGGCTGCCCTGAGCACGGGACCATGCCCGGCCGGAACTCCGAGTGGTGGAGGTGGAAGATCGCGAGGAACCAGGCCCGCGACCGTGACACCGATGAGAAGCTCAACGCCCTTGGATGGACGGTTATCCATATCTGGGAGCACGAGGACTCTAACGATGCAGCAGGGCTCGTAGCCCACGCAGTCACCGCAGCGACCAAGGACCACCAGAGATCCTCCGAAGCCCGGGCCGAGTAGATGGGTACCCGGCCGCAGGGTTCCAGACGAGGCTGTTTGTGTGGAACTCCGGCATATTGCTTGTCCTCACGGCAAGGGCTCGAACCAGAGTCAGTCGGCATCCCAGTCACCTCAGGCAGTGTCAGCGAAGCCTTAAGCCCACGGGCCGCTCCCGCTCGATGGTGGGCATCAACGGACCCCTATTTGATCTCGCAGGCGATGCCGTCCCGGTCTCGATCCAGCTCCTCGCGGTATCCAGGATCGCCCCGATACAAGGGAGCTGCTCCCGCCTCCTTTGCCTTCTTGCAGTTGGGAAAGTACATGCTCTCCTGCCTCGGCTCCGGCACGGGCGCGGGAGCCGCCGCACCACCGCCGGCCTGAGTCTCCTCTTCTGGTGTCGACTCTGGCTCAGGCTCTTGCGTCGCCTCAGACTCCTGCATGAGAGGCTGCAACGGAGGCTGCGATGGCGGGGCCTGCGTCGTCGGAACCGGCGACGGCGTAGGCGTAGGACTCGGGGTCGGGGACGGGGTGGGACTGGGAGTAGGCGACGGAGAGGGAGTCGGAGTGGGTGACGGCGACGGCGAAGCAGTCACCGTCGGAGATGGTTTCGGTGTCGGCGAACCCGCATCATCACAGCCGCGGACGGAACCCCGCAGCCGGCGATTCCAACGCCAAGAACCAGGGTGAGGAGGACGGGCGCCGCCACCCTCAGCATCCTCCGGCGCTGCGGCGTCGACGAAGGCACTGACTCCACAGAGGAGCGGGACAATATGGGAGAAATAGGGGACAACATGGGCGTGCTCACGAAAGCCTCGAGTAACGAGAAGGGATGGTAAACGGCTAGCCGAGATAATTGAAGCACTCCGGAAGCAGCGATAACTCACGCCGCCACAAAATGCAATCTGATTGATATGCACGATTTTTGCCAGCAACACACCAAATGACGCTTCAGTCATTACCTTACCGTTTCTTAATGCATTGCCTGCGGGAATACGAGTCCGCACTCTCCCGGGTCGTCCAGATGTTGCGGAAATATAAGCGTTTGCGCCAACGTCCTCGCAACACCGGCTCCGGTTGGCTTGCTCTCGACAGCTTCACTGTTGACGGCGCCCGAGGCGCCCCGTCAGCACGGGACACGAGGAGGAGATACAGACCACCACAGTCAGGCCGAGCGCCGGGAGCGGCATTCTCATCCATAACTTCCTGCCTCATTCCCTACAGCGCTCGGCCCGGAGCCTCACCTTCCCATCGAGGAGAACGGCTACTTCTCGTGCAGCAGGACCGCGGCCTTCACAGCGCACCCTCTCCGCCATCGCATGGATCGCCTGCGCGACGGAGACCCCCTGCGAGGCCGCACGTCAGGAGGGTGAGGAGAGCAAGGGCGGGGACAGCAAGACTGCCTTGTCGGGACAACATCCGCCCCGGGGG
>ERZ773046.2074-NODE-2074-length-10399-cov-18.037800_pt1 | contig 10399 bp, 13 predicted proteins | sample MGYA00580634_ERZ773046 | MGnify/ENA primary metagenome ERZ773046 (study PRJEB29015, sample SAMEA2738127) | human oral metagenome | biome: human oral; feature: human-associated habitat; material: saliva | place: China | collected 2159 ... | reverse complement strand
GCCAACAAACCTTCAGCGGAGTAAACCTACTGAAAGGAGCAAGTCTGCGTCCACTTAATCTGCTAAGTCTGCAACGTGCGCAATACGTAACCATCGTGAAGTATCCCAGCGTTGCCCACTTCGATAATCCCTACCTATCCATATCACGCCACGGAGCAACACAAGACGAATGGAACGGCTGCAAATTCCCCATCGTAACCATACAAAGTGGCAAAACCTACACGCTGTCAATGTTTGTGCGCATTTACGGTAGCGACCAGCCTTACATAGAAATAAAGCGCAGTAAGTCGAAAGACATGAGCGCGCCAAAAACAAGCTATCCCAACATTCCATCAACCTACGGACAGTGGAAACCATACAGCCACACCTTCAATATAGAAGAAGGCTACAACTACTTGCAAATATTCATAGGCTGCACTCGCAATGGAGAAGCCTATATATCAGAAATACAACTGGAAGAAGGCACAAAAGCCACAACGTGGAAAGACCCCGATGTCGTGGACAGCATTGAGCGTACTGGTATCGACCTGACCAATGGCACGGTATCTGTCGAAGCAGCCAATTTTGAAATCAAACACAATGGCGAAAAGCCTTTTGTTGTGAGCAAAGGAAAGGCATTGCTGGGCGGTTGGGTATTCGACAAAGGAAAACTGTTTTCCCAATGCGGAGACTTAAATGGAAGTCCAAGCACGGATTACGGCAACACGAATTTCAATCCAGACATAGTTCTTGACCCAATCAACGGCTATATGTCAGGCGTTGGCTCATTCAGAAAGAAAATGCTCGTGATAACACCACAAAACATCACCAAATACGCACAAGTAGACCCCGACCTCGGCTACGTCTTCCTCGCAGGAAAAATAAGCGCAATCGCAACATTTAAAGGTTCTTTCGATCGTGATATATTTATAAAGCTACCAGGCGTGGCAGGCGATGCTGACTTTGAAATAGCCAGAACATTGATAGGAGAAACAATAGCTATATACAACCAAACAACGAGCTATATAATCATTTGGGGAGCAGGTTCGACTGTAAGTGTTCTTCCGAATAACTTTGCCGCTCTTGAAGTGAAAATATCGGTTCATCCTCGAACTGGAAAAGAAACTTATTACAATGAGAATTGGATAAGAGGAGAAATGTTAGTGTAATATTAAAATAAAAGAATTATGAACATTCAAACAAAAATTTTAAGAAAACAGGAATTAGTAACCTGCGAAGTAGTCATAGATGGCTATCTACACACAGTGTCTTACCAAGCCGACACCACAAATACAATAGCCAAAGTGTTACAATTCACCGACCACGTAGCACTTATAACACAAGGCGAATCCCCATCGTATGTGCTTGACCCGCACCGTCAAGCAACATATACCCACAACACAGAGCACTTCTCTGGCGGACAGTGGGAAACCCTACCCGACGATGGCGGACAAACAGCCTACAAAGGCGTATTAGCCATATTCAATATGATAGAACAAGGAAAAATGGGAAGGTAAATATTTGGGGGAATAAAAAAAGCCCCCAGCCGATTAATAAATCATCTCACCGACATATTAATAAAACGCTCAAAGCGCACGACTCGGGGCTATGTCCTCGTTCGCGCTTTGAGCTTTTTGTTTTATGTGTGGGTGAGATGTTTTGCAAAGATACAAAGAAAATACGATAATAAAGAAAAAATAAAATGTTATGAAAAGAAAAGAATACAATTCCGCACCATTGCCTTTTCAGGGATAAAAGCGCAGATTTGCAAAGGAATATACAAAAATATTGCAGCAATATCCTGATGATGCTGTATTTGTCGATTTGTTCGGTGGTAGTGGTTTACTTTCACATATAACCAAATGCCAAAAGCCAAATACTACTGTAATTTATAACGATTTCGACAATTATCGGCAGCGTTTGGTACATATAGAGCAAACAAATGAGCTATTAGGGCAACTTCGCGAAGTTGTGAAAGATGTACCGCGTGCTAAATTAATGCCCGGCGATGTAAAGGCGGCGGTGATAAGATGTATTGAAGAGCACAATGCGCGCTATGGCTATGTAGACTACATAACACTATCATCGTCTTTAATGTTCTCCGCGGAATATGTAACAACACTCAACGGTTTTAAAAAGGAAAGCATGTACAATAGGGTGCGCAGGTCTGATTATTCCTTATGTGAGGATTATTTATCCGACTTAACCATCGTATCGGAGGACTACAAAAGTCTATTCGACCGTTATAAAGAAATACCTAACGTTGTGTTTCTTGTAGACCCACCTTACTTGAATACGGAGGTAGACAGTTATAATATGAATTGGCGTTTGGGCGACTATTTGGACGTGGTACTTGTGCTACTAAAGCACCCTTTTGTGTTCTTTACTTCTAACAGGTCTTCTGTTGTAGAACTATGTGAATGGTTAGCCCATAATGGAGGTTTGCCTAATCCCTTCGGACGTTGCAATAAAATAGAAATTGAAGCTCTTTTGAATCACCATGCCGGCTATATAGATATGATGTATTATACAACATTTAAAGGGTAATAATATGGTATTTAAAAGCTATTTAAATACCCTATCATTTGTGTAACTTTACGAACATGATAGGGGGATTAATATTGTACGTGCGCGCACCGTCTTTAGACCATTTCGTTTTTGAGAATAAAAATGTTAAAATATTGTTTCGTTTCTGCAGGCGACACTATTTCGATTTGCGGATTATACCATCCCTTGCGGAACTTACCCTTGTAATAATAACGCATCGGGATATTGACACTATACTTATTCTCCACCTTCTCCTCCATCTGTTCAAAGCTCTCGTTCTCGAATTTGAAACGGTCTTTCAGCAAGCCATCCTTCAGGTATTTGGAGATATTGTCAAGTGCAACATGAACTAATACAGTACCGACTACAGACATTACGAAGAAAATCCATGTGCTGCTGTGGAGTGTGAAGAACGTTGGATTCCAATGGCGATTAAAGACCCAGACGGAGAAGAACATAAGTATCACACCAAACGTAATGGGATAGATGACCATACGCTTGGCGTTGAACTCCAAATGCTTCTTATTTCTGGTGCCGACACAAGTAACGCATATCATCAGGAAAGTCATGATCTTACTGCGAAGCATGTGGCCATCCTGGTAAACATCCATGAGTTTGAGCCTGTCATGGATGTCAACGAGTATTCCACCCCAGAAGTCCAGGACTTCCGGGTTTATGGCATATTCAAAGAACTCAACTACCAAAGAGAGGTAGATGAAAGTACGGAATATCTTATATAGCGACTAAAGGTCTTTGCTTTCTTCCATCACTTATGGTTTCGCTCTTCTTTGTTCAAACGAATCATCATTATTGGTCTCACAGGCAATGAAGTATGCTTGTCAGTGCTTTCAAAACGACCAGAATAGAGGCTGAAACGCCACGCTCTGTCTGTGGCAGCCCCTTCACATTCTGTACTCGTCCAGTACCAGCAATCAACAGAGTCAACAGGAAGGGCTATACCCCCACATCGCTCGATAGTTGCATTGACGATATGCCTTGCCGCATAGAGCTTATACATCTCACTGACTGACGGGATGAAAAATTTAGTTTGGACGCTTGATGCTATTGGGGATTCTATCTTACCGTAACGCAAGGCCGTCGTGTTTGACTCTCCATCGCAAGCATTGATGTCAGTGGAAGTTTCCTGAGCAACATAGATAATGTCTGGATTGCTGAAAGCATCCAGAGAAGAGGTTTTCAAACTGACAGCATAGGCGATACCTGATATTTCATCTGCTGCATCTACATAGAAAAGAACTGCTTCTGGAGTATTGCCGTTCTCAATACATTTATCATAAGTGGTGACATCACCATTGGTACTATAGACCATGCCCGGCATCCAGCTATGCCAGGAGAAATCTTCCTCGAAATGTTCATCACAGGAAGTCAGCAGCATAGTTGCCAATAAAACATAGAATAGCTTCGTGAATATTCTTGTCTTCATCATAACTCGTTTTTATCGTGAACCTGTTGGAAGTTTAATGCCTAACACAATACCTGTACGAAACAGGTCTTCACCATTGATACACAAATCGGTCTTCACCTGCCAATAGAGCTGCCACCCATGACGGAGAACATAGTTATGCTCATAACCAAGATTTGCCCAACCTACTACTTCATGGGTATCACTGCCAGCACTGGCTCCGATACGCAGGCTACCGTACTTGTTTCGAGAACGTACAACACATGGTTTATAGGCCACACCCAATCCCCATGTGCGATAGTTGTTCCAGAATGATTCTTTGGTAACATGTCCAGCAGATTCGTCCTTTGCCCACTTTACATAGCCATTGGCAAAATATTCCCAGGCATTGTGATTCTTTGTCTCATGCTCCACGGCAAATGTTACATCAAAACCTCTCTCATAGAGCGCACCAACGCCCAATGAGAGACGGTTGCCGTGACTCTGTGCTTTACTTGTCACCGCCAGCAAGAGCATGGCAGAGACAAGCAACGACTTCATAATACTTATTTTCTTCATAGTTCACTCGTTTTTATTCTTCCATCAGTATGGCTCTGTTAAACGAATCGGTACTGAGCACATCCTCATACTCAATACTGAGATTGATGGTACGGCCACTAATCTGCTTCTCACTAAGTTCTATGGTCAGGATCTTGTCATTGGGAAAAGTCATCTTCTTCAAGACAATGAAATTCCTATAGTCATAGCGGAAAGATTGTGTAGGATCAAGAACAAGTTCCGGCTTCAACTCAATAGACTGCACAGTCGTTGCTTTAGATGTTTTCTTATCATTGAGCTTAACGAACTATATTAATAATCAAATAAAATGAGAGCAAAAATTCCACCATAGGTTATTTTGTTTGATGGGTAGAAACGAATCCATCCACATAAGGTGTATCTGATTTAATTACGGCAAATGCTTGTCTGACGAGTTTGTTAGCAACAGCGATAAGAGCCACTTTGGAAGGCTTCCCGTTGGCTTTCAACCGTGCGTAGCATTCTTTACAGGTTGTGTTTCCACGTAAAGCAGACCACGAGGCGACATAAAGCAAAGAACGCAGGCTCGCATCCCCGTTTCGGTTAATCCCACCTTTGATGTGTACGGATGTTCCGGACTGCTGGTAAGTCGGGCATATCCCGATAAAACGGGAAACCTGCTTTGCATTGTTGAAATAGGAGAATCCTCCGGTAGCGACAATCAAGGCTGTAGCCAAAGTAATGCCAATCCCTTTGATGGATGTGAGTAGTTTAACCTGCCTGTCAAACTCAGATGAAGCCAAGTCTGCAAGTTCAGATTCCAAAGACTCAATTTGGCTTGCCAAAAAGAAATAGTCTTATCCAAGGCTTTCATCCCGTTCTTGTCTTGGAACGGAAGCACTACGAGAGAGCTTTTCAGGTTCTTGCTCGCCATAAGCTGTTTCTTCAACTGCCTGATAATCGTTTTCTTCTGCTTCAGCAGCATGACGGCTTCAGAGGGCATCTTGTAAACGGGAGGATTCATTTTCTCCCCGTACATGGCAATCATACAGGCATCTTTGGGGTCGGTCTTGGTGACGGTCATCATCATGCGTGAGAAGTGCTTGATTTGTTTGGGATTTACCATACTGGAAGCTATTCCTTGCCTGTCAAGCAGATAAAGAAGCAGAAAGCCGTAATTGCCGGTGGCTTCCTTCACACAATGATGTTCTGTTACGGAAAGCGAGCCGATGAACTTCCTGATACCTTTTACGGTATTAGGGTAAGTTTGGGTCTGATAACCCGATACTGTCGGAAAAGCAGCTACGAAGCTGTCCTTGCTGATGTCAATTCCAATGTAAGTCATAACGTCTTTAATTTGGTTGAATACATCCTGTAACCTATCGTCGCCAACACGGGATCATAAGTCCCAACGAACTATCCAGATTTCAGATGTAAAGGCATGGGGACTGAACATTAAACCCGGTTTCTTGAACCACCCCTTAATCGGTCTTTGTCCATGCCTATATCAAAGGTATAAATTATCGAATTATTAACCAACGTACAAATGTACGACCCTTAAACATAGCAGATTATGAAGATTATCGTAATGGACAGCGCCAACGTGCGCATCGAGGTTTTGAACGTAGCCGACCACATGCTGGAGGACGAAATAGAATTGTTCCTTTCCGAGCACGGCTATTCGTTGAACAACATTTCTTGGATGGCAGCACCCATCGACTTTGTGCCGGTGCAGTTCCATGAGTATGACACCGACAAGGAGAACGGCGAAGAAGTTCACGCCACACGTAGCGGACGACTGAAGGACTTTTCCATCTATGACAGTGTGCAGGAGGTGAAGCACCGTGAGCAGGAAGAACTTGCAGCAGCACTTAAACTTCATGGCGAGAAGGTGGATGATGGCTATGAATGGCACTTCGAGGGTGAATGTCCCATCGTTGCAGCCTATGACTACGACGAGCCTTGTGACGTGGTAATCCTTTCAGTCAGAGCGAACAAGGACGGAGGTCTCACCATCATAGGGGACGAGAAGAACGACCGGGGAATGAGCATGAGATTGAGGCAGATGACATCTTTGCCAGACACATAGACTTCATCACTTCGGAGATTGGAGAATAAACGACTTCGGGAATAGGTGGCAATGGAGCTGCCTATTCCCAATAATACCCAAGCAAAATGAGACAGATATTTGTTGTTTACGAGACTGACGCATGGCACAGCACAAGCCATCGGGAATGTGCAGGTGTGTTCACCAGCAAATGGGCAGCCGTGAATGCTATCGTTAAGAACCACCGCATAGAGCTGGACGAGTTCTTCAGTGAGGAAGAGATTGAAAAGACCTCCAAGAGAGTGCTGGAAGCCGAGGCAAGGCGCAGGCTCCGCAAGGAACTGGAGTTTGCCTACCAGACACAGGGCTATGAAACTAACTATGATATTGAGGTCTGGAATATCAACGAATGGTATCTAACTAAATATTAGGCGATATGACCAACAAGTAGAGAAAAACAATGATTGAGCAATGGGTCACTCAGCTGAACCCTAAAGCCATCCTCCGCGCAGCCGATGCCCGATATGGGGCAAGGTATGCCGTATATGTGATAGAGAAGCCAGGAGAGTTCGGGACAAGATGCACCGACTATCTGCCTCTGGAGCAGCTGGAGCAATACCTTCTTGGGGTATTCTATGCCAGCAAGTTTAACAGACTGATTGGAAAGAAGTCTGCATAAACCAAAGCCCTTCGAGCATCGCAAATGACTCGAAGGACCGTTTACATTTGCCAGGACAACCCACCTCAAACAAGTTTCGTGTTTTACTCTTGGCAAAAAATAAAACGATTTCTGCCAAGTCAAATTTAACAAACCGGGCCTTTATTTTAACATTAACGCCTATGGTGGAAGCATGGTGATTCGTTTCACCATACATTCCACCATCAAATCACCATGGATTCACCATTTACATTTAATAGCTATAGCTACACTTTGCTACATATTGCTACATCATCGCTACATGCTATTATTGACTCGTATCATCGTAACTTACTGTTATTCAACGCCGTTACTCATCGATACATCCTTTTACGCAATTTTGAAAGAAAAGATGTTGTTTAGGTTTTTTGTGGGGTTCTTTGTCCTTTGCCGGTGATTTCGACAAGGTTGTAGAGGACGAGGCGGAGGTCTAAACAGAAAAAAGTTGCGATTATAGAGTCATTCAAAACATAAAATATCCGATTTTTGATACACAAAGCAAAATAAATGGGAAAACCTTTGATTATATCAGATTATTTTAATACTTTTGCATCATTTTAATGATATATTAAAATGATGCAAAATGGTTAAAACAAAAGATATTGTCATATTAGGAAGACCCTTACAGCTGCAAGAACGAAGCAAAGCGCAGATGAAAGGTGTCACCATCGGGGACTCTCTTGCATACAAGTTCTACGATGGCGAGTTCCATGGAATGTCACTACTTTTCGCAGAACCCAAAGGCAAGGTTGCCTCACCAAGAAGCCTGTCTGTCACAGCCAGCAATCTTACTTCGCTGTTACAACGCCCCACGGTATTCTTGCTGCCGACATGTCCGGCCTATGAACGGCAAAGGCTCATAGACAAGGATGTTTATTTCATCGCATCTGACAAATACGTTCACCTGCCGATGCTTCTGGCTAACGAGCGTATTCGCAAGACCAAACGGGCAAAGGCTCTTACACCAGTAGCCCAATACCTGCTGCTCTACCATTTACAGATAGAAAGTATCGAAGGACTTGCAGCACGAGACATAGAAGACAAGATGCCTTATTCATATGCAAGCATTACGCTTGGTATTACTTGCCTTGAAGACCTGGGACTGTGCCAGAAGGTAGCCGATGGTTCCAAGCGGAAAGTCATACACTTCGATAAGACGGGGAAGGATCTGTGGGAACAGGCTCAATCCGTCCTCATCAATCCTGTTGAAGAACGCATTTTCTGTGATAACCTGCTTTCAGATGAACACTACCCTGCATGTGGCATCAATGCCCTGGCACATTATACATGGCTCAACCCTAACCCGGAAAGGATCATCATGATGACTGTCAAACAGCTCCGTTACTTCAGGAATTCTGGAATCTTGGTACGTCCTAATGAGTTCGACGGCAACATCATCATTGAGGCATGGAAATACCCGCCTGTCACCAAGATTGGTACTGAAGCCGAATGGGTGGACAGGCTATCATTGGCCGTTTCACTCCATGAGGATGCAGACCCACGAGTGGAAGGCGAGGTTGAACGTTTAATTAATGATATAGAATGGAAGGATTAGAGAAATTCCGCGAAGCATTTGAAGCTTACTCAGAGAACTACGTTATCATCGGTGGCACGGCTTGTGACATCGCTATGACCGGGACGGCAGTACATCCTCGTGCAACCCACGACATTGATATGATTGTCATTGTCGAAAAGATGATTGCTGACTTTGCCGAACACTTCTGGCAGTTCGTGCGTGAAGGCGGTTATCGCCCTGAAAAGCGCAAGCAGTCTGAAGGCGAAGCTCCTAAGTACGAGTTATACCGCTTTGTCAATGGCAAACCTGACTATCCCGAAATGATTGAACTGCTGTCACGGCATCCAGACATTCTCGGTGAGCCGAAGGGTCTGACCATTGAGCCGTTGCCTGTGGACGAGGAAACATCAAGCCTGAGTGCTATCATTATGGATGATGATTTCTATCACTTCACCATCGACCACAGCAAACTGACCAACGGGCTTCGTCATGCTGACTCAGCAGCCCTCATCGCCCTGAAGTCACGTGCCTACCTTAATCTTTTGCAGGACAAGGCTAATGGCAAGTATGTCAACAGCAAGGACATCAAGAAGCATCGTTCTGACGTACTGAAGAACGTGATCATCATGGAAGACAGTCAGATTACGGCTCCAGAGCCAATCGTCGCTTGCATAAAAGAATTTGTCGTCTCAATCAGAAATGATTGGGATGCCCTCTCAGAGCCTCTTGCAAAGGCTCTTGACCAGGATCCTTCATTCATCGAGGCTCTGCTTGAACAATTAGATGGATTATTTGCCATAGAACAGTCATGAAGATACAGTATGCGTCTGACCTCCATCTGGAGTTTGCCGACAACTGGCGATACCTGAAGGAGAATCCCCTACAAGTGACAGGGGACATTCTCGTTCTGGCTGGCGACATCGGCTACTTGGGGGATGACAACTATACCAAACATCCCTTCTGGGACTGGGCATCGGAGAACTACCAGCAGGTAATAGCCTGTATGGGCAACCATGAGTTCTACAAGTTCTGCGACATCGCAAAGCTGAACGATGGCTATTGCCTTGAAATACGCCCTAATGTCCACAGCTATTATAATGCCGTAGTACATATAGGTGACATTGACTTCATCATAACCACATTGTGGGCCAGGATTCCCCTGAAGGAGGCATATTATACGGAACAAGTGGTAAGCGACTTCCGGCGTATCATCTTCAATGGCGATATTCTCACCTTTGCTGATTTCAACCGCGAACATGAAAAGTGCCTGACTTTCCTGAAGAACGCTGTATCAAGCAGCATGGCCAGAATAAAAATTATCGTAACCCATCATGTCCCATCCTTCCAGATGCAATGCCCCAAGTTTGCCGATAGCCAAGCTAACGGAGCTTTCACGGTTGAACTGGAAGACTACATCAAGGATAGCGGCATCGATTACTGGATATATGGCCACTCCCACTACAACGTGGATGTCGAGATAGGCAATACCAAATGTGTGTCCAATCAGTTGGGGTATATATTTCATGGGGAGCATGAATCATTCGAGCCAGGTAAATATATCGAAGCATAACACCCCATGAAATTCTCCATGATATGTTCACTCAGTTCTCTGAAATATCGGCTTAATGGTCAAATGTACTCCTGAAAGGGGGCAAAAATGCTCTCTTTTTCATT
>ERZ773046.2069-NODE-2069-length-10414-cov-3.034463_pt1 | contig 10414 bp, 6 predicted proteins | sample MGYA00580634_ERZ773046 | MGnify/ENA primary metagenome ERZ773046 (study PRJEB29015, sample SAMEA2738127) | human oral metagenome | biome: human oral; feature: human-associated habitat; material: saliva | place: China | collected 2159 ... | reverse complement strand
GAACGCGAAAACACCTCTGTACGACAAACGTGCAGAGGTGTTTTTCATGGGACTGTGCGAGAGTAAAATGCAGATTTTATCATAGGATAAAGGATTCGTTTCGCATCATATTAAATAGCGATGTGTATGGTACTTGGAAATGGTGTGCGACATCGGGAAGTTTCGGATTGTTCGAGCGCGTTGTTATGCGACCTGCTGACTGCTCGAAGCTCAGGAGTGTATAGCCATATACTTTTGCGGCAGCAATCAGCCACGGGTCAGCAACATTTTCTCGTGACCAGAGACGAAGCGCGGTTTCGCTGTATTGATTGCTTTGCTGAATGAAGCTCAGAACAGCTCTATACATCTGAATGATTTGTATCTCCTGCGTCGACAGGATACATTCGTTCGGAAGATCACTTATCCATGCAGAGAGTTCGTCCGTTCCCTTTAGAATTTCATCTCGCACCTTGTCCAGAACGGCTATTTTATCCAGTGAAATTTTAGGACGCAGTTGCTGCCAAAAAGATGGGGCGAAATCAAATGGATAGTACGCACGAGCAGGGCGTATCAGACTATTGGCATCGATGAGGTATTTTTGGCTCAACTCAAATGCCTCCCATCCGCTCAAGTACACCTTTGTAGGTTCTGCGATTGGTTGCTGTCAGTCGGTAGGCATCCGTATCCTGCGTGTTGCCCTGAATCACACTCCGTTCAAGGGCGGCGAGGAAACGATGATCGAGGTTCGAGAGCAGCGTGTTGTAGAAATCTCCGCCACTACTTTTCTTTTTTTGTGCCTTTGCATGCTCGAAGCGCTCCTTTTGCAGAGCGAGCATACGCGCATATACATCCTGTGGTATTCTTTTCATCTCATAGGCGCGCCGCAGAATTACGGCTTCACTGCATCGGAAATGACGTGCGGCCCGTTCTATCATATCTTCAACAGGAATGGACGACGCCCATACTTCGGAAAAATCTACTACAGGGACGAGCAGTTCTGCTGCAACGGCGTTGCACTTCTGTTCGAGCAAACTTACGTGTTCATCCGACCATTCTGGGTTGTTGAAGAGGCTGTTTTTGCCGAGCCATACATGAACCGTTTCGTGTAGGAGAGAGAAGAGGCGTCCGTTTGCTGTGTCTGTTGTGTTTATAAAGATGAGTGGCGCATGGGTATCAATCAGGGTAAACGCACGAAACTCCTTCACATCGAGTGGACGATGTGTATTTGCTCCGATCTTTCCACCCGTAAAGATGAGAAGTCCATGTTGTGCGAGTGTACTGCGGAGTCGATTGAAATTATCTTCCGCATTTTTTCCGCCTTTGTACCAGTTCGTTTTGAGTGCAAGATCATCTCGTATCCGTTGTGCGATCTTACTCGTGGAATCACGGAGGCTGCAACTCCCGATAAAAGTAGCGGCGTCCGATTGTTCCCGTTTGAGGTCATCCCTCATCCAATCCTGAATTGCCGTCATCTGATCCAAAATGTCGATGAGCTCACGGCTCGGCTTTTGATGTTTTTTACTCCCAACCGTGCGATATTCGGCAAGCGCAATATCCTCGTCAGGCGGTGTCTGCAAAAGGAAATAGCCGAATGGAATACGTGTCTTCCTGCTCATCGCTTCCAGCTGTTTCAGCGTAGGCTGCTTCTCGCCGGTCTTCCATGCGTTCAGCTGGTCGAGCGCATCAGGGGTGACCTGATCTTCATGGATGTTCTGCACAATCCAGTCGATCACAGGTGCATGAACTGGTACGGTAACTCCCGCCATACGGCTCACCTCCTTTTGTTCATTTCTTTTATGATAACATATCGAGAGAGCGAGTTCCACACAAAATGACCTACTGGATGCCGAAATACAGAGCTCTACCGGAGCGGTGTTTCCGTTTCTGTTGAAAAACGGAAATATGTGGGGGATGACATTTCCTCTATGAAGGGAGGGATTATTTTCTTTGATTAAACCATCATTTAATTGTATAATATTTCTGTATAGTGATTCTCTGCGGATCTTGATGGTTAGGGGGAACATTCTCCATGAATGATTTGAAGTTTTTTACGAATATGCCAGAGCGGGATCTTTATAGCAGATTTTCCACAATCTTACGGAATCATACGCAGTTCTTCGATATTCTCGTTGGATATTTTCGTACAAGTGGGTTTTTTCGCCTGTATTCAGCGATGAAGGATATCGAGGAGATTCGCGTGCTCGTTGGTCTGAATGTGGATCAAAAAACAGTTGAAATTATTGATCGCGCGAATGGACAACCGACAATCAAACAGGCAACCGAGGTCTTTTCTGATGCTATTGAGGCGGAGTTTGAAGAGGCGCCGACCTCTGCGGATGTTGAAAAAGGCGTGCGGTACTTTATCGAATGGTTGAAAACCGGGAAACTGCAACTCCGTATGTACGTTGAAGCGCCCCTTCATGCGAAGGTCTATATCATGCGGAAGGATCCAAATTATGCAGATTATTATGGAAGTGTCATCACGGGATCTAGTAATTTCTCGGAAGCAGGGCTGGTGAATAACCTAGAGTTCAATGTTGAACTCAGAGATTGTGCAGATGTAACATTTGCCTTAGAACGTTTTGAGGAGCTGTGGCAGCACAGTGTACCCGTTGAAGAGGCGTATGTGCAAGCGATTGAAAAGCGCACATGGCTCCGGAGTGATATAACACCGTATGAAATCTACTTGAAAACCCTGTATGAGTTTTTTCGTGAGGAGATCAATGCGGATAAGGAGATGCTTGCGCAGAACTTGCTCCCCGATCACTATATGCGTCTGCAATATCAACTGGATGCCGTCGTACAGGCGAAAAAGATATTAGAGGCTTATGGCGGTGTGTTTATCTCCGATGTCGTGGGTCTTGGAAAGACATATATCTGCGCGATGCTTGCAAAATCTCTTGGTAAGGGGAAGAAGCTTATCATCTGTCCACCGGTACTGGTCAGTTACTGGGAGGAAGTCCTACTTGAATTTGATACAGCAGCGAAGGTTGTCTCCCTCGGAAAGCTGGATTCTATACTGGATAGTCATATCCATTATGAATATGTCTTTGTTGATGAGGCACACCGTTTTCGTAATGCTGATACAGCGGGTTTCAGTAAACTGCATGAAATATGTTATGGCAGAAAGGTTATACTGATCTCTGCTACACCGATCAACAACTATACAAGTGACATTGAAAACCAAATTTATCTATTTCAGCCGAAACACAATAGCAATATCGTTGGAACAAAGAATCTGGCGCGATTTTTTGCAAATTTGAACAAACGACTAAAGGGGCTGGAAAAAGGAAGCCCGGAGTACGTTGCACAAAGTCGGGCGAATTCAGAGATGATTCGAGATAGGCTCATTCGTCATGTCATGATACGGCGAACGCGCAGGGAAATTGAAGAGTATTATCATGAAGACTTACAGAAACAGGGGCTTGTTTTTCCAAAACTAGGCGCACCGGAGCAGATTATTTACGCATTCGATGATACGACGGATAAGGTTTTCGGAGAGACTATTGCGGCGATCAAAGAGTTCAAGTATGCACGTTATAAGCCACTCACCTATCTGAAGGATGAAAAAAAATATGCGGCGATGATGACGGCGCAGCACAATATGGGTGGCTTTATGAAAGGCATTTTGGTAAAACGTCTGGAGAGCAGTTTTTATGCATTTCGTATGACACTTTCCAGATTTATTGAGTCCTACGAACGCTTTATCGAGATGTATAAAAATACGGGCGGCGTTTGGATCAGCAAGAGTGTGGATGTATATGATTTGCTGGATGCCGGTGAGACCGAACAGCTGATACAGATGGTGGAGGATGAGAAAGGACTGCGCATAGAGTCTGGAGAGCTTCGCCCGAACTTTATCATCGATCTGACGAAAGACTTGGCAAAGCTGAAACTGCTGCGCGATTTGTGGGAGACGATAGAGAACGACCCTAAACTAGATGCGTTCAAAGAGGCTCTTGCACGAAACGAAAAGCTAGGCGGGAAGAAGAAAATCATCTTTACCGAGTCTCGTGAAACGGCGGAATATCTAGCAAAAGAACTGGAAGCACAGTATGGCACACGCGTGATTGCATACTCGGGACAAAGCGGTGCAAAGCAGAAGGCAGATATCGAGGATAGCTTCAATCCTAAATACGCAGATCGGCAGCATGACCTCTATGATGTTCTGATTACGACGGACATTCTGGCAGAAGGCATCAATCTCCATCGCTCCAACATACTTATCAATTACGATCTGCCATGGAATCCAACACGCATCATGCAGCGTGTTGGACGTATTAACCGTGTTGGTACAGAGCATGAGCAAATCTATGTGTTTAATTTCTTTCCGACGGCACAATCCGATGCGCATATGCCTCTGAAGGATCGCATTTTGGAAAAATTGCAGGCATTTCACGACACGTTGGGAGACGACTATCAATATCTTTCCGATGCTGAGATCGTCAGCTCACAGAAACTGTTCGAGGACTTGACGGCACGGATGGATGGCGAGGAGGAGACCGGCAGTCCGGAGCTCCGATATTTGGCAGTAATTCGGCAAATCAGAGATCAGGATGCGGTACTCTTTGAACGTATCAAGCGACTGCCAAAAAAATCTAAAACCGGCCGTTACAGTACGCACGTGAAAGAAAAGGCAACCATCACCTTTATCCGTAAGGGGGCATTGAAGGACTTTTATATGACGGGGAAGGAGACCAAACAGATCTCCTTTATCGAAGCTGCTCAGTATTTGGAATGTTTGCCGGAGGAATCCCGACTGGATGTCGGAAGTGCCTATTACGATCATTATGAGCGAAATAATGAGGCATTTGACCAAGCACTTGTCCAGGATGAGGTGATCGAGTCGACAAAAGCTCTCCTAGGACGCAACGATGCCACGATTGTTAAATTCTTGCGCGCAGCAGGGCGAGATCCGTCGTTGACGGAGGATCAGGAAGCGACAATCTCTCGGATGCTCAAGGCATTTGAAAATGGAGATATCCCGCAGAATATCAGCAAGAATATTGTAAAAGGATTGGCGATCTATAAGGATATTCCTTCTGCGTATTTCTTCGTGGCTGGCGAAATACCAGAGCAATACCTCTATGAACGCAAAGACGCTATACGACAGACCCCTGGTGAAAAACAAGTGATTCTTTCCTGCTATCTAAAGGAGAGCGCAAAATGAACGACAAGAAGCGAATGATTTTTGAGGAGACCTTGACACAGGCATACTCATATGAGAGTTATCGGAGGTTTCTTGGCGAATTGCTCAATCATGTGCAGTTCAAACCGCAGATTGCAAAGGAACCCTATAATACGTTTTCTGTCGCTATCAAGAATTATGTGCATATCGGAGACTATGAAGGTGGAGATCATCAAAAAATAGCTCTATTTTCTGTTTGTCTGAAAAACGATAAGAGCATAGAAAATGCACGCAGTATGCAGCGCACCTTTGTCAAATCACTGTTGGAAAACAGCAATTGTGCAGGGGCTCTGGTGGCATTTTATACGGATGCAGACCCCAGCAGATGGCGGCTTTCCATGGTTCGTATGGATTACGGCTTTACCAATGGGAAAATAAGCGTGGAGCTCACTCCTGCAAAGCGTTACTCCTATCTGGTCGGTGAAGGTGAGCCCTGCCATACGGCGAAAGAGCGCCTTTACCCAATTTTCGTAGAGGATGATGTCGACCCCGGACTGGATGACCTCGAAGAGGCGTTCAGTGTCGAGGCTGTAACGAAGGAATTTTTCGCGCAGTATCGGGAAAAGTATCTTTCTGTGAAAGAGTTTTTGGAGCATAATACGGACTTTGTGCGGGAAGCGGCTTCCAGAGGATTTAACAGCGAGCAGTTCGCAAAAAAACTCATGGGACAGCTGGTCTTCCTGTATTTCATACAGAAAAAAGGATGGCTGGGGGTCAACGCATTTCCAAAGATTCTAAGTGAGCGTGCATACAAAGATGCCTTCTTTCAGCCGGGACAAAAGCCGAAAGAACTCATGCCGCGTGTCTATCGCAAAGATGCAACGGGAGAAATCCGCTTGGACGCATCAGCTTTGCGTGGCCTCAGTGATGATGATGAGATTGCCTTGTCCAAGATTGTTCAGGGTGGCGCTTGGGGCGACGGACCCAAGGACTTTATGCGTCAGCTATTCAACGATTGCAAGAAGCGAGGGAAGAATTTTTTCGACGATTATTTAGAGCCTCTTTTTTATGAGGGGCTCAACCAGAATCGTGGAGATGAAGCGTTTTTTTTGCCGCTGCACAGCCGCATCCCCTTTCTCAATGGTGGTTTGTTCGAGGAACTGGAGGGGTACGATTGGAAGAACAATGACTTCTGTATCCCGGACGAACTGTTTTCTAATGCAGATGAAAACGGCAGAGATGCTGATGGTATTTTGGATGTCTTTGATCGCTATAACTTCACTATGGTAGAAGATGAGCCAATGGAGCGCGAAGTTGCCGTCGATCCGGAGATGCTCGGCAAGGTATTTGAAAATCTTTTGGACGTGAAAGACAGAAAATCCAAGGGGGCATTTTATACGCCGCGCGAGATCGTTCACTATATGTGTCAGGAAAGCTTGATTCGTTATCTCTCCCACAAGACAGGCATTGCAGATGGCGATATTCGTAAGTTCATCCTATATGGGGAGTATTTCAGAGAGGAAGACGTAAAGAAGACAAAACCTGTCTATCAAGATGGTAAAAAACACCATGTTTTTGATAAGAATAAAGTACTTGAAATGCCGGAGACCATCTTCAGCTATCAAAAAAATGTGAATCGACTACAAGAATTGGATGATCTTCTCGCAAATGTCACGGTCTTGGATCCTGCCGTCGGATCAGGTGCGTTTCCGCTTGGAATGTTGACAGAGATCGTGAAGGCGAGAGAAACACTGACTTCGTATATGAGCATCGAACTCAATCGCTTTCAGAAACATACCCTTCGTTCGGATCGCAATACGTATCGTATGAAGCGTGAGACCATCAAAAACTCAATCTTTGCCTGCGATCTTGAAGCAAGTGCCTCTGATATCACAAAACTGCGCCTCTGGCTTTCTCTCGTCATTGACAACCAGATTCGAGCCGAGGAAAATGAGGAGTTCGGTTATACAACAAAACCTCGTGAACTGCCGAATCTCGATTGCAATATTATCTGTGGCAATAGTCTGGTTGATGCCTTTCATGGCATCAAGCTGATTACGGAAAACAGTGCTCTTGGCAATCTATCTGCGATGCGTCAGGGAGCGCTCCTTTATGATGATCATTTTGCAACGCAGATTCACCGGCTTATTTCCATGCAGGATCGTCTGTATGATGAAAAAACACGTGTGGAAAAGGAGCGGATCAAAAAAGAGATTCAAGAGATTTATGATGAGACCATTCTAACCAATCTGAACGGTTCTCAGCAGGCGATGAATGCCTACTATGAGTGCAAGAATGACGTGACGAAGCCGTTCATCCTCTGGCAGCTCATGTTTCCTAAAGTGTTTCGCGACAATGGCGGATTTGACATTGTCATCGGGAATCCCCCATACATCCAGTTACAAACGAAGATTGATGAAAATACAGGCGAGAAATTGGGGGATCAGTTTGCAGAACTAGGCTTCCAAACCTTTGCGAAAACGGGAGATATTTATTGTTTGTTTTACGAAAAAGGATATCAACTACTTTCCAGAGGCGGTGTCTTGACGTACATTACAAGTAATAAATGGATGCGAGCAGGCTACGGGGAAAAGCTGCGTTCCTTTTTCGCGCAAAGAACGAATCCTGTTCGATTGATTGACTTTGGAAAACAGAAAATCTTTGCATCAGCAACCGTCGATGTTAATATATTGATGTTCACGAAAAGTGAAAATAAAGAACAGACTCTTGCGTGCACTGTAAGGGAGTCGTGTCCAAGTAATTTGAGCGTTTATATTGAGCAGAATAGCTGTCATACGACATTTTCTTCTGATGAAAGTTGGGTCATACTTTCATCAGAAGAAAACCATATTCGCAATAAAATCAACGAGCATGGTGTGCCCTTGAAAGAATGGGGTGTGAAAATCTACCGAGGAATACTGACAGGATTTAACGATGCATTCATTATCTCAACTGAGAAAAAGAATGAACTGATTGCTGCTGACCCGAAATCTGCCGAACTTATTCGACCGATTCTTCGCGGCAAGGATGTAAAAAGATACTCATATGCGTTTGCTGATTTGTGGTTAATCACAACACATAATGGGATTAAATCAAAAAACATTCCGCCTATTCACGTGGAAGATTACCCTGCAATTCATAAGCATTTGGATGATTATTATCCTCAGCTGATAAAAAGAGCAGACAAAGGTGACACGCCATATAATTTACGGAACTGCGTTTATATGAACGAATTTTTTAAGCAGAAAATTATATGGGGCAATCTGGCTTTGTCAGCACAATTTGCATGGGCAGAAGAAGGTTATTTCATCAATGCGCCTTCATCCATGATTGTTCCTGGGAACAAATATCTTTTAGCTGTTCTCAACTCAAAATTAGCCGACTGGTATATTCGTCAACTAGGAGTTACGAGGAATGGGGGCTATTTTGAATATAAGCCGATGTTTATTGAACAACTTCCTGTTCCTATGATAGACGAGGATGCACAAGTCCCGTATATTCGTCTAGTAGATAAAATCCTTGAAGAAAAAAGGGCTTTGAATGACACTCAATTTTTAGAGAGCGAAATCAATCGACTGGTTTACGCTCTTTATCATTTAAGTGAGGAGGAAATACTCTATATAGAAGCACAATAAAGTGCTTATAAAAGAATATATTGACGCTCTTCCTCGGATAATCCATATAATGAGCAGAAAGTCTCGTCCACACATCTATCAATTTTTTCTACATCAAGAGTTGATGTTGTTTCGATGCGTTTATGATAAAGCTCATGAATCTTTTCTTCAACCTCTTTTGAGGGACGAACTAAAGAAATCCTGCTTAAAAAAGCCTCGCCTTTTCCTCCAACCGTATTCACCTCTGGAAGAATAATTTTTTTAAAAAGGGTACTGTTTAGAAATGAAAGGATATAGATTAAATGTTCTCCAGTTATAATATAGCATTTGTTGTTTAGCATGATGCCTGATTCAACCATGCAGGCATTCATGTTATCGCTGATTTCACGATATACGATTTTCTGCTTAAAAAATTCGTTCCAATAACTAATGCTATCCTGTGTCTCAAACCATTTGTTGTTGGTTTTCTTTCTTGACTTTACAGGCACACCATCAATGATATGCGTTGCCCCCGTCTGCTCAAGACGTTCTATGCCGAAGGAGAGAAGATGCTGCTTTATCGCCGAATATTGGTCTATATCATATTTGCAGCTTGGAAAAGTAGCAATAATCCATTGATCGGCAAAATTGTATTCATACCGCTTTACATCCTTGCCGCGAAGAATCGGTCGAATAAGTTCGGCAGATTTCGGGTCAGCAGCAATCAGCTCATCTTTCTTTGACGTAGAAATAAGAAAAGCCTCATTACAACCTGTTTTTATCCCATAGTTGATTGCAAGATTCCAGTTACTCAGTGCGATTCCAGAGGCTTGGATCTTCTTGCGAATATTTTGCTCAATGGCGGACATAATAGTCCAGCTATCCTTTCCTGCAAAGGATGAGAGCAAGCTATTCTGCTCAATATAAACGCTCCTATTATTCTTACAAAGGAGCGGAAAATGAATTACGGCTATATTAGAGTAAGCAGTGACAAGCAGACCGTTGAGAACCAGAGATTCGAGATTCAAAACTTCTGTCAAAAAGAAGGACTTAAAATCGATGGATGGATTGAGGAAACGGTTAGCGGAACAAAAAGCTATGATAAGAGGGAATTAGGCAACTTACTTACAAATATTGAAAAAGGGGATTTGATCGTGTGTTCGGAGCTATCAAGATTAGGACGAAATCTTTTCATGATTATGGAGATCTTGAATCAATGTATGGACAAAGAATGTCGTGTATGGACAATCAAGGATGCTTATCGGCTTGGGGATGATATCCAAAGCAAAGTACTTGCTTTTGCATTTGGCTTGTCGGCAGAAATTGAAAGGAATTTGATTAGTCAGCGAACGAAAGAAGCCCTAGCACGAAAAAAAGCAGAAGGAGTAGTACTTGGTCGGCCAAGGGGGAGAAAATCCACTAAAGTGAAGCTTTCGGGAAAAGAGAACATCATAAGGGAGCTTAGAGGACAAGGCGTTTCGATTAGTGAGATTGCGAGAATCTACAAGGTGAATCGCAATACGGTAAGCAGCTTTATTCGCACGAGAATCACGGAATGATATATTTTACTCCGTAGGAGTTGCTGATAAAACAGAGGCGATCAAATGTACGATGGCATACGAGGGAGGCATGGACGAGAGTGGAGGTGTATCGAGACGGTGACAACAGATGCAAAGCTGATTCGTGCTTGCCAACATACGGTGCTCCGTATGCG
>ERZ773046.2068-NODE-2068-length-10415-cov-3.121911_pt1 | contig 10415 bp, 12 predicted proteins | sample MGYA00580634_ERZ773046 | MGnify/ENA primary metagenome ERZ773046 (study PRJEB29015, sample SAMEA2738127) | human oral metagenome | biome: human oral; feature: human-associated habitat; material: saliva | place: China | collected 2159 ... | reverse complement strand
ATACATACTTGACATTATCGCATCTGAAAGAATAAGAAAATTGGTAGCTAGAGGCGAGAGCCAGCGAAAAGGTATCGGAATAGCCACTAAACATAAGAGATTGAAATAAGGTCTTAAACTCCTTAGGAAAGCAACTGTCAGTGAGGCAGTTATTTTCGTTTGTGGTATTGAGAACACTCATCAACTGATCAAAAATATTAAAGATATTAAAAGTTTCGAAACTTTAACAAACTAAAAGACTATTCTACGTATCTCCTTGAAATTAAAAAAGGAGAGAACCAATTCGGTTCTCTCCAGGTTGTATTTTTTTATCAACTCACTACAGTTGATAAAGAGCCATATTTTGTAATCCTTTAAATTTTTTACAGAAAATAAAATCCCTAACTTTAGCTATTTTGGTAAATTATCGATGATTTGTTGCAATCTATCAGGTGAAATCGGGTCTACGAGAACATATTTAGCATCCAGCATATAGATGCCTTCGGTCAACGACTCTAAGAATTGTCGATAAGGAACCTCGGCTAGTTTTTCACCATCAGCTGTTATGATGAATAATCGTGCGACTGCAACCTTACTTCCTCGATACTGTTGCAAATATTGAGGTTCCAACTCAGGGTATGCTGGTAGGACTGTCCGCGCTTCACTATTTAGATAATTGATAGGGATAATGATGTCCTCACCATTTTGCTCTACTTTAAAAACTTGCTGCTCAGAGTAATAAGCATTTAACTGTTGGGTAAAGCGCAACCGCTGGTCATAACTATTTAGGAGTTGATCATCCGGCACATGGATAATCTGCCCTAGATAGAGTTCATTGATGTAAATAGGACGTTTCACTCCCCTAATTTCTACGATAGGATGAACTTTTACTTCCTTAGTCAATTCTGAAAGAGCTGATAAGAAAATGTCAGTAAAATGAAAATCAAGAATGGAATCTTTATCATACTCCATGCAATCATGTTCACACACACTGACTTCTAAGATAAGGAGCAAGGTTTTCAAGAACAGCAAGGCCCCAGTCCAGTCAGAAGCTGTCGCCAAATCTGGAACAGATACCTGATAGGCTTGACCGTCAAAAGCTAGACGGAAACCTAAACTAGACTTCCCTTTGACTCCAAACTGAACAGAATGGAAATCCGAAATAAGAGAGTCTGCAGATGGCTTTAATCCTGCATCCTTAGCGGAAACGCTGTAACATTCAAAGAGTTCTGCTTGAAGCACCTCACCAATCCTTAGTGATTGCTTGCTTTTTATTGTAAAACTAACTGATTTCATATTTTTCTCCTTCGGTCTACTGGCAAATCCTTTCTGCGACGTAGAATGGTTACTTCGCTAATAGGGATTTTTCCTGATGCATACATGGTCTGACCATATTTATCATCCATTAATACAGCATCATCAGCTAAATTGTTTTCAATTAGAAATTCTTTATCAAAAACTAAGATTCGCACATAAGAATCGGGTGCCGTAAAATCATCATCATCCCGTTTTTGACCAGCAATTGTAAATTCATGTTCTTTATACAAAACACGATCATAAACCGAATACCTCTGACTAACCTCCCTATAAGAAATAAGTTTCCCATATACCCCTTCTTCGACTTCATCTTCAAAGTTACTATAGGGAACATAGCCTTCTTCCAGCATCGCTGGATCCTCTGAAAGCAGAATGTAATCATTTATATAATTCACAAAATTAGAGTATACTTTGTTTTGATAAACGAGAAATTCTTTACGCATACTAACCCTCCACATATTCCATTTTACCATCTTTATTGACCCTACCAACCAATACTTCTTCTCCTCCGACATTTAGATACAATTTAGAGCCTTCCTTGAGTCTACTTCGATCTGAATGAAGATATTCTGGAACCAAAAACTCGTCTGAATCGGATTTTATAAAACCATTTCCACTTGCAGGATCTATTACTTTATTCGGTTTCCCTTTGGAGTCATCCATTATAATATTACCATCTTTATCAAGTAAATTTCCATCCATATCCCCATATGGAATCGTAATATAGCCAGTTTCATCAGTCGTATACTCTAAACGAAGGTATGCATCTGTTTTAAGAACTAAATTACCATTCTGATCACGTACTGCAACCCTATTGCCATTTGCATCAATCATAGTTTCAACAAAAGGAGAACCCTCATAGTCAAGACGTAATCCTTCAACCGCTTCATGAATATTTGTAATATTTTTAACATCTGAACGCTTCGCTACATAGCCACCAGCTGTTGCTTTTTTCCCATCAAACATCCAAACTTCAGCATCAATCGGCATAATCTTTTGCATGACTGTTGAAGCGTTTGGATACGGAATTGCATTACGAATATCAATCATCATGTCATATTCAGACTGTGTCATTTTTGTCACATGCGTATTCCTTAGTCGATTAAACTCATCCCAAGAAACACCATGTTCCTGTAATTTTTTGTCAATGATTTCTCGAGTTGTTGACTGAGTTGTTGATTGAGTTCTTGATTGAGTTCTTGATGGTTTTACTGGCTCCTTCACCTCTGGAACATCCAAATCAACCTTCGGCTTAGCTGTTCCTACATGATCAACAGCTTCGCCCTTTATAGTAGATAAATCTTTCGGTTTTGTCAATACATCAATATCTGGTTTCTTGGATTTTGGAACTGCAGTTGCTACTCCAGCCACTGCTTCAACCGGTTTGATTTTTGATGTTTCCACATCCACATGAGGTTTAGGAGTCGATGCCAAATCTGCTTTTACAGTTGGTTCTATTTTCAGATCTAATTTAGGAGTTTTTTTCTGATGAACAACTGTTGAATCAATTTTAAGCTTCTTAGAATTTAATCCCGAGCTATCGACTTCAATATGCTGTTTCGTAGAATTTGTTGGTATGTCAGGTACGTCAGGAGCATTCGCCTTACCAAATTTCCCGTGTAAGAATCCTCCAGCTTTGTTTACTGCAGCACCTTGTACTTGTCCCATCACCAAATTTCCGATAGCTGCTTTGGGATCTTTATCAGTAGCAAATGCATAAACCACTTTAGATGCATCATTTACATCATCTGCATGCGAGGCAAGTTTTAATAGAGTAGATCCAGCTTTCCCAGCTTTTCTCAATTTCGTTAAATAGGATCCAGCTCCTGCAGACAATACGACTGATGCTGCATCAATTCCGGCCCATACTCTCTCTTCAGTAGACAGCCGATCTCCTGTGATCATTGTATGACCTGTTACCGCTGAGTAGCCACTATCTATAGTAAGATAGGCCGTCGAGGCATAAGTAAGAGCCAAAGAGCTTCCACCAGTAAAAGGAGAAAGCACAACTCCTCCTATAGCTCCTGCCCAGGCAAGTATCTTGATACCTGTATCAACCTTTTGAAGAGTTTCTCTATGCTCCTCATGATAACGACTTGCTTTCAGTTTCTGGTAGTCCGGAATTTCTTTTGGATACCTTAGTTCAAGAATTTCCTCTGCACTCTTACCCTTGATTTCTTTAATTTGCTGATCTGTCATCTCATCTTTATGCTTCAGATAGTCTTTAACAGCATCTAAGCGTTTGCTATAGACATCTTTCGCCGCCTTAATAGGCGAAGCTTTTCCATCAAGAATTTCTGATAAATTATATGGATTCACGTCAGTAATATCCTGATATGTAGGGGGAGAATAAGGACCTGAATACTTCTTTTTATGGGTTGTAGTAGTTTTTTTCAGTTTTTTTGTTTTATATTTTGATTCTGATCCATTTATTTTGTTCAAACCTTCAAGTACTTTATCAATACCAAGTGTAAACTTACTATCAATATTCTGCATAATGTTTTGATGAATTTTCTGAGCACTTTTTAGAATCTTAGAAACTCGGGTTGTAGCTTTATCAAATTCATCACTATTTTTAGTAACATTTAACGCAGCCTGACCAGTTTGTACATAAAGATCTGCCACGCCCTCATTGGTAACAGTTTTAGCCACTTCATCAATATCGTTGATGAGCTGACTCATTGATTTGCTAGATCCACCACTAGGATAGCCACCACTTATATAATTATTATAATTATAACTATTATTACTATTGCTAGTATCTCCACCACTAATCGATTGTAGATTTGAACCTGCTTCAGAAAAGTCGCTTTTATTTGAGTAATATTTGCTCATCTAATTCCCCTTTTTGCTCCCTTCTTTCTCCTGTTCCTTAATATCATCTTGAATTTGTTGAACGGCTTCTTTCGGGTTATTATTTATATAATTCTTATCTTCTTGAGATGTTGTTGGTGATTCCAAAAATAACCCAGCTACATAAGTCGCCATGACCTTATCTACATCAACCATTCCATCATAGGTATTCTGCGCATGTTGCCACAACACTTCTGCTAATGTTCCAAATTCTTGTGCCTTTAAAACATAGTTTGTAAAACCATTATTTGCTGAGCGGCCTGCGACTAAATCATGAAACGCCCCTTGAGAAGATAACGTTGAGATAGTTGAGCTAATATTACCCAATTTTGCAGTAATTTGACTTGAGTACTCCACTATTGTCATACAGTGATAAATTAATTGTTCCTGATCAGACAAGACTAACTTAATATCTACTCCCATAATTCTCCCTTCACTTTTAATTTCTGAATCAATTGTTTCTTAAACTGGTCACTACTAATAGATCTGCGAGCCTGATTCGCCATATCATATTCATATAAATATTGGTCACTCCTGTAATACAGTATGTCTTGAACATTATATGACGAATCATTAATTTGAATACGAAGCGCATCATCATTTGGATGATGAAAAACTAGTTTTAAATAGGCTTCCGCTTCCCATTCTGAATGAAGATAATCTTTTTTATTAGCATCTACATTTTGTAGGATCGGATAAAGTGATATTAAAGATGCTAAGAATATAGCTGTACCCACACGATCAATTAAAAACTCATTTTCATCATTTTGAATGATAATAATTGCCATCCTATCATACTCATCTACATTAGGAGAATAAAAAAACATTTGATTGACATTACAATGGTAATTAGCTTGTGCATACTCATCTAGATAAGCACCATATTGTATGCATTCTTCCGTAGGTGTCCCATCTACAATCAACTCCATATTCGATAGGTCTTCAAAACCCTTTTCTACTATTCTCAATAAAGCTTCTTTTCTAGTTTCACCTTCTTTGGCAGGCAAAGGAAGAAAAGCAATATCATTTGAATGGTCATTAAACATATGTAGCGCATATAAAGCTTCTAAGGTAAACATCATGCTCCGTCAATCTCCTTTATTACTGTTGATGAAGGAATTGAAGAGAGAAGCCCCTCAAGACCGTAAATTGTTGTTTTAAAATCTTGGATATTGTTAAAAAAATCAGCACGATAAGTTTCAAGAAATGTTCGCAATTCTACGTACTGGTCTTTTGCTTTTCCCTTCCACTCTTTTTCAAGTCCCTTTAGTGAAGTAATCTCAGCATCTATCGAATTAAATAGGTTGGCAATCTCTATCAATTCATTTTCAATTGCCGCTATATTACTATCATCATACTCAACAGTAGAACTTTCATAGGTAGTGTCTATAGAGTTAATATTTGTATCCATCCGTTTTTCCTTTCATCACCAAATCCATTCCCAAAAAGGTTTTCCCTTATTATATTTTGATTTATTACTACTGATTGAACTATCTAATGCAGCGATTTTGGCAGTCAAAGTACTATATAAATTTTTATATGAGGTATTTGCATCTCTCACAAAATCCGTGAATTCTTTGATCTTATCTTTATCATTTTGTAGTTTTGTTTTCATAGTTGAAAGATAATGATATCCTTCATTTCCATCAATCTTTTTAATTGCATCTTTACATTCATCAATATATTTCGTAAAGTGTTTTAGTGAAATATCTTTATCTAGCCCATGGTCACTAATCGCATTTTTTACTCTTATATATTTTTTTCTTTCCGCTATGTCACTATCAATTTGTGCTTTCAAACTTGCATCACTCATTACTTACTCCTTCACTTTCAACCAATTTTGCTGTTTTGCTTTTTCTGCAATATCATGTGCTTTATTAATATCTAAGGATGATTTATCAGAGGTTGAATTTGACTCAATACTTTCTTTAATTTCTTGACCAGTTTTAAATTCTTCTTCAGATATAACTGAAGAAGGTGTTGTCGATTTCTCCTTAGGTTCCTCTGCGCTCTCATCCGTTACAGATTCTACATCCCTATTATTACTTATAATCTCTGAACCTATATCTGTTTTTGGGACAGGCCTATAAAACATGAAGAATCCTACAATGACTGTTAAAAGAGCAACAGCCGATATTATAATCCCCTTCTGCATATCTTCCACAGGTATTTCAACACCCTTAATAGATAATTCCTTCCACTCCGGATGTTCTTCCTCAGCTTCTTTCTTTGCTTTAAAAGCAGGCGTAATCAACACCTGGTTCATTAAAGTAAGTGCTCCAAGCGTCATCAGTAAAAAAGGAATATGGCGTGATTTACTGATAATAACAAGGATCCCTCCTATAATAGCAATCAAGGCAATGATGATATTAATTGTAGCCCAAATTCGCAGTTGTTTTTTCATTTGTAAATAAATTTCTTTTGACATTTCTTTTTCCTCATTTCATAATCCTCAACTTCGTCTGAGAAGCTGGATAGTATAGATATACTTGATCTACTGGCCGAACTAACTCACGATCAATACTTGTCCGATTATAGATAGTCTGATCCAATACATTCAAGTGCAGCAAAGCTGGATCTATTTGGGACTTCAAATACTTGGCTGTACCATTATAAGCTGAAATAATGTTCTTTTGTATACTAACTCCAAAATGCAAACCTACATTTAAGCCCTTCTTTCATTAACAGAGCAGTATTATTTGCCTCTCCCCCTCATTCTGCTACAAACCGATCCATCTCATGATAAAAGGTACATTGTTCAAATTCACTACCATTTTGTCATGCACACTTCATTTGTTAAATATACTTTAGAAGCGAAATTCCACACGAGATAGCTATTCATGACATATCCTTCAGAAAAATGACAATAGATCAATTAAGTACTACTATTATACCGAAAATTAGTTTGATGGTCAAAATAATCACTAAATGGAGAGAGCTTAGAGAGTTAAAAAGAGAGAAATCGTCGTTCTCTCTTAGTGTTAGTTCTTTACAATTTCCTATTGATTATGAAAAGGCGCTTTTCATCACCTCTAATTACTCCGGCAATTCTATCTTCAAACTCATATCCGTCGGTTGTAACACTTTCTGAACCGCCGCAAGAAAGGCCAATCCATTATCAGATGGGGAATACTGGAATGTGATATGGATGATTTTTTTATCAAACTTATTACCATATCGCTCCACATACTGCTTGCTTTCGAGGAAGTAGATGTAGTTGTTGAGTTTTTCTTGGAGCATCTCCAGGTGAACTCCTTCTATTTCCTCCTGCCAGTTAAGAGGATCTACAAGAAGAAGTTCTAAATGATTGTCTACCGTTCCAATTGCATCAAGTTCTGTTGGCTTTAACTCCAAAGAGACCGCTTGTCTTACTAATTCATTAAATTCATCAACAGAAAAAAATTGCTTACTGTGCTCAGGGTTTTTTAAAATAACAGATGGATTATTTTCAATGAAGAGCTTAGTAGATTCATCTTTTGTATATTGATTTTTAGATTTCCAGAAACCATGATGAGCATAATTCATCAACTCTTGACCAGTATGCTCACCTGCCAAATAACTGTCCACTGCTTCTTTCGGGATTTCTTTAACAACTTCTGGCATAGTAATATTAAACGTTGGATAACGCAAGAAATATTTATCTCCATCTTGACAAATTTCTAACACATCTTTTTCACTTACATAAATAGTTTCCATTTTCATCTCCTTCGTCGCTTACCAAATATCAACTAGAGTTACCTTATCTTTTGGAACCGGATCAATTACTGCCTCAGGAACTCCTCCTGGGTATGTTTTTCCTCCTGGACGCCACTGTGGATTTTCGCGTGAACCAGCTTCATTTCCGTCGGGAATTCTATAATTATGAACTTCTTGTGGCAACACCATTTTAGGAGAATCTCCTAGGCTGCCATGGTCTAATCCTAACAAAGCTTCTAACTTTCTAGGATCACCATCAGCTTCTTTGATCATAGCTTCAGCTACATGTCTAGGAAAAACAAATGCTCCATCAGGTCTGCCAAAAGTACCGAATTTTTCAATAAATTCACCACTCTTGACAAAGGCTGCTACTCCATCATCAAATAGTTGTTTATGTTGTTCTAAATACTCTTTTGAAAGATAAACTTCTGGATTAGGTCGTAAGACTCCATTTTCCGGATCTGGTTTAATAGCAGTAATAGATTTTATTTGAGCGCTACTCAAATCTGCCTTCGGAAATTCGCTTAAGTAGGTCTGCCATTCAGGTGAGAACTGGGAACTACCATTGATTACATCAATTCTGGTTCCTTGCGGAATTTCAGTCCCTCCAGCAAATTTTCCTTTACCTGCACCAACAACTTCTCCACCATATTTCGATAAATTGTCAAGAATTTCTTGGCGTTCCTTCGATATACCATTTTTGGCAGTCGTATAATCTTGAATTCGAATATTTCCTGACTCATCAAATCCGACAGCCTTTAATTTAACACGTTGAATTTCACCATCCGCATTTCTAGTTTTAACAGTAATATTTGTTTCAACATCGTTATAGTTTAATTTAAATTCTTCAATTCTATTACCTGAAAAGGCCTCATAGTTAGAGAAATTTTGTTTGGATATGTCGCGTTTTTTGAGCCACTCAGACATGGACAATGGTTCGCTTTCGCTATCTAATTTTTTAACAACATAGTTTTTATATTCTAATTCAAGATCATTTATTTTAGACGGTGATAAGTCATTTGATTTTGTCAACACATCTATATTTGTATTGTTAGATCTTGATGTAGAAGTATTCGATAAGTTAGCTCCAGAATGTTGAGACGCTAGTCCTGCTCCTTTTCCAAAAGCAAAACTAAGTAATGAAACAGATGGATCTTTGCCATTTACTACAGTATCATACCCAATATGTGACAAGGCTATTCCGTCATCTATTGCATTTGTTGTTTTATTTACAGTATTGATAATATCATCCGTGACTCCTGCTAGTTTAACAATTTTCCCTAAACCCAGTGTTGCTACTGAACCGACTGCCTCTGCAGCAGCCCATATCCTATCATCTGTACTAAGTTGAGTTCCAGAAATCAAAGAGTGGCCTGTTGCTGCTTCATATCCCTCCTCCGCAGCTCCTGCTACAGCTGCAGTTGTTGCTGCAACGCCAGCAGCTGCTGCCACTGTGGGAGAGGCTGCTCCCATTGAAACTGCAGTTGCAATTACTGTAACTGCCAGTAAAGCGATACCTAAATATGGTTCCAAAGGCTCCAACCATGCTTTATTATCCTCTTGCCACTGAAAATATTTAAGTCCGCTATAATTTCCAATCTGTTTATAATTAAAATAATGTGATATTATCTCGTCATCTGTCATGTATTTATAAGAATCAGGCCCACCTTTAACGTTTAACATTCCACCTTCATCCATATCAAAATTATGAAGATTAGAATTATTAAGACTATCGAGTTGCTCACGAAACTCATTCACTCGTTGTAAATAATAGTTCTGTGTTGCTTCTATTGGACTTTTTTTGTAATTTAGCAATTCTGCTAAAGTATAGAACTCAGTGGTTTCGTATTCATAATATACTCCATTCTCAGCCGTTTGATGTGTCGCTGTATATGAAAGATGAGAAGTTTTATAAGGGTTATCACTTCCATTAACGCTATTCAAAGACTGTAAGCTAGCGTCAACCCCCTTCGTAAATTTATTGTCGATTCTCTCCAATACTTCACTATGAATTCGTTTAGATAAATCCAGCATTCTATCAACTGTATCATAAGAACTAGTAAATGTACTTTCTGGCATTTCCTGGCCAAATTTCACGCTACCTTCTGGAACATATAAATAAGATAAGTGTTCATCTCGGATTACATTTGTTACTTCGTCAATGTTTGATAAAGCATCGATCACTTCAGATCTAGCATTATTATAACTCATCGGAGTAATATATCCTCCATTAGTAGAACCAGCTTCTACTGTTGAATTAAAATCTGGACGATTAGAATAGTATTTTGTCATATTTACCTCATTCTTCTCCCTCAGGTTGTTCCATAGGCTGTTCCTCAGGTTGTTCCATAGATTTAATTTTATCAAAAGCAAGTGCATTATACGCTTTTATTTGATCATCATTTATACTCCAACCAACAGCAGCAATAGCCTCATCTCTATAATACTTAGATACTTTTTTACCATCTTTACTATCTGTTCTTGTTTGTAATCTCCATACAGTCCCCATTATATCAACCTCCAAATTAAATAATACAAACTTCATACAATAAATACATTACCTTTTAATT
>ERZ773046.2062-NODE-2062-length-10430-cov-10.702940_pt1 | contig 10430 bp, 3 predicted proteins | sample MGYA00580634_ERZ773046 | MGnify/ENA primary metagenome ERZ773046 (study PRJEB29015, sample SAMEA2738127) | human oral metagenome | biome: human oral; feature: human-associated habitat; material: saliva | place: China | collected 2159 ... | reverse complement strand
TAGAAGATAAATTTGTCTTTTGGGTTTTGGATAAGATTACTTCAATCTTCCGTGCTGTTCCCTTTATCATTCTCTTGGCTGTCTTGTCACCTTTCTCTCATTTAATCGTAGGGACAAGTATCGGGCCAAATGCGGCTATCGTACCACTTTCTTTTGCAGTTTTTGCATTTTTTGCTCGTCAGGTTCAAGTAGTTTTATCAGAGCTTGATGGTGGTGTCATTGAAGCGGCTCAAGCTAGCGGAGCTACATTTTGGGATATCGTAGGAGTTTACCTATCAGAAGGGCTTCCAGACTTGATCCGCGTGACAACTGTAACCTTGATTTCCCTTGTGGGTGAAACAGCTATGGCTGGAGCAGTTGGGGCTGGAGGTATCGGTAACGTAGCGATCGCTTATGGTTTTAACCGTTACAATCACGATGTGACTATTCTTGCGACCCTCATCATTATCTTAATTATCTTTTCAATCCAATTTTTGGGAGACTTCTTGACCAAGAAATTAAGTCATAAATAAAAAAGAGCCAGATGGCTCTTTTTTATGATGTTTTATGTGCTAATTTCTTACTAAGTGCTTGTCCAATCAGGGCGCCGATGAAAGCGCCGATGAGAACACTTGTGATAAAGAGGAGGATATTAGCAGGATTCGGTGCAACCATAATGCGATCGATATAGTCCTGGGATTTTCCACGAGCGATTAGAGTTGCGATATAGGCTTGAGGGGTCAACCACATGAGTAGGATGGGACCAGTAGTGCCAAAGGCAAAAACTAGGAAGGAAAGAATGTTTTTAACCTTATCTTTGTAATGTCCTAGGTGAGCGATGCCATCTGCTGCAAGACCGCAGATAATACCTGGCAGAAAGGCTCCAGCACCATGCTTACTCCCGAGGAAAAAGAGAGCAATCACAAGTCCTATCGAAGTAATAGCTCCAAAACGAGGCACTTTGGCTAAAAGGATCATATAGACGCTACCACCCACAAGAGCAGAAAAGGCAGGGGCGTAAAACATATTTCCAGTGTGGTCGACAAGGTTCCCTAGTAGAACCCCCACTCCGATACAGAGAAAGTAGACAAGGGCAGCAACAAGGGTTGTCAAGATATTCTTTTTCATAAGTTCTCCTTGGTATATCTGATGGTTTTCATTGTATCATGCCTGGCTTAGATTGTAAATACTGGCTGACATTTGCTATTTGTCCAGAGACTAGATGAAAGAGGAATAGACTAAAGCTATTTCTTTACTCCTCTGACTGTCCCAATCCCTTTATTTATGGTAAAATAGGACTATTAAGTTAGAAAGAGGATTTTCTATGAAATTACAAAAACCAAAAGGAACGCAGGATATTTTACCTGCTGAGTCTGCCAAGTGGCAGTACGTTGAAGGCTTTGCGCGTGAAATCTTCAAACGCTACAACTACGCAGAAGTGCGTACCCCTATTTTCGAGCATTATGAAGTCATCAGTCGTTCTGTTGGAGACACAACCGATATCGTAACTAAGGAAATGTATGATTTTTACGACAAGGGTGATCGTCATATTACCCTCCGCCCAGAAGGAACGGCTCCAGTCGTTCGTTCTTATGTGGAAAACAAACTCTTCGCACCAGAAGTTCAAAAACCAAGCAAGTTTTACTACATGGGTCCAATGTTCCGCTATGAGCGCCCACAAGCAGGTCGTTTACGCCAATTCCACCAGATTGGTGTGGAGTGCTTTGGATCAAGTAATCCAGCCACAGATGTGGAAACGATCGCTATGGCAGCCCACTTCTTGAAAGCAATCGGTGTTCAAGGTGTGAAACTACATCTTAACACTCTTGGAAATCCTGAAAGTCGTGCGGCTTACCGCCAAGCCTTGATTGCCTACTTGACACCGCTCAAAGATAGCTTGTCTAAGGATAGCCAACGTCGTTTGGAGGAAAACCCTCTTCGTGTCTTGGACTCTAAGGAAAAAGAAGACAAGGCAGCAGTGGAGAATGCACCATCTATCTTGGATTACCTCGATGAAGAAAGCCAAGCCCACTTTGATGCTGTCCGTCAGATGTTGGAAAATCTGGGTGTAGACTATATCATCGATACCAACATGGTGCGTGGTTTGGACTACTACAACCACACGATTTTTGAGTTTATCACAGAAATCGAAGGCAATGAATTGACAGTCTGTGCAGGTGGTCGTTATGATGGCTTGGTTGCCTACTTTGGTGGCCCTGAAACTGCAGGCTTTGGATTTGGACTTGGTGTGGAGCGTCTCCTTCTGGTCCTTGAAAAACAAGGTGTGGCACTGCCTATCGAAAACGCTCTAGATGTCTATATTGCTGTTCTTGGTGAAGGAGCAAATGTCAAGGCCTTGGATTTGGTACAAGCCCTTCGCCAACAAGGCTTTAAGGCAGAGCGAGATTATCTCAACCGTAAACTCAAAGCTCAGTTCAAGTCAGCTGATGTCTTTGCGGCTAAGACCCTCATCACCTTAGGAGAGAGCGAAGTCGAAAGCGGACAAGCGACGGTCAAGAACAATCAAACTCGAGAAGAAGTTCAAGTGTCACTCGAAGCCATTATCCAAGATTTCTCAGAAGTCTTTGAAAAATTAGGATTTTAATTATAGAATTTAAGCCAGGGAATCGTTCCTGGCCTTTTTGCATGAAAGTATCAAAAATACGGGAAGTATAGAAAAATACTTTGTCAGAAAAGAATTAGTTAGAGAAATAAAAATTTTGGTTAAAATTTATTGACTTTAAGCCTTTATCCCTGTATTCTTGTATAGAATAAGTGTGTTGCACCCTCATGTAGGATAAAATCAAATGTTTACTTAGGATAATCAGTCAGACTAGATATGAGTGCTAAATGAGCGCTTGGAGAAATACAACATGAATATCAGAAAATCAACAAAATATTCACTATTGACAATTGGGATTTTAACTACCTTCCAATTAGGTCAAGTGCATGTTAAAGCAGATACAACTGATTTTTTAAATAATACAGTTGTTCAAAATCAGGATGAAAAAGAAACTTCATTAAATAAGAACTCAAATGAAAATAGTGAAACTACCGCTAATGGCAAGAAAGAGGCGGAAACTAATGAGGGAAACTCAGCATCTTTAACGCCAGCAGATTCTACCTCTACAACGGAAGTAGCAGAAAAGGAGGCAGACAAGTCTCCTGCTGGGAAGGAAGTTACTGAAGAAAAACCAGCAGCTGAAGCAACACCTGAAGAAGAACTGAAAAAGTTGTTAGAGACACCTCAAGAGGGGGCAACGACTCCTAAAGAGGAACCGAAAGCTCCTAAAGATGAATCAACAACTCCTAAGGTTCGTCGCAGAAGAGCTGCAGCTACCAATACAAAAATATACGAAGATGCAACATACGGCAAGTATGTAAAAGCTACAGATTTCGGATTAGATACGACTGGTAATGTTGAAGCAAGTGATTCTCTTCAAAAAGCTCTGAAAGCAGCCAATGAGGTTGAGGGAGGAGCTGCAGTAATGGTTTCAGGGAATGTCCTCTTGAAGAAAACCTTGGTTATCGATGAGAACTATGCCAATGTAAAAGGTTTGATTGGTAGCGGTCCAAGTCGTAACAATACAAAAATCGTGTTTAACAAAAAGCAAGATGGAGAGCACGATCCTGAAACAAACTTGACAGATAACCGTTACGAGTCTGCGGTGCTCATTCAAAATCAGAAGGACTTTACTGTAGGTCGTTTAACAGTTGAGCATGCTTATGATTCGTCAGACTACACCAAAGACAATGAATTTTACCGCAAAGGCAAGTCTTATTTTGGGCGATCAAATGGTATCTATGTAAACGATTCTTCAAATGTTACGATTAATGATGTTCGCGCCTTAAAATTCAACAGAGCAGGTGTCTTCTTTGGCTCAAGTAAGGCAACAGCGCAAGAATATGATGCTAACGGCAGACCAATCCCTAATAGTAGCATCTCTGAAAAGGTTTCAAATGAAGTCAAGTCTATCGGAGATCCAGATGTTCCTATCATGGACGGGAACAAGGTAACCAACTCTTTCCTTCATAATAATCGAGTTGCTGGTGTTATGTTTGGCTATCAACGCAATTTTCTTGTAGAAAATAACATCTTGTCATACAACGGTCATGCTTTAGATGGTGACACTGGCTATGGAGCAACCTCAATGGAAGGCTCCTATAATGATGGTATTACCTATACGGGAAATTATACAAACTACAACTACAGCAAAGGTTTGGATATCCATGACGGGAATAGAATATTAATTGAAAACAACGTCTCACTTGGAGATCGTTTGAAAGGTATTGAGGTTTATAATCATGCCAATCCAATGACGGATGTCATTGTTCGTAACAACAATGTCACGCAAAATCCAAATTCTAAGTTGGAAAATGATGACAATGCCCCAGATCGTTACCGTGGGTACACAGCCATCTCTATCTTGACAAATGAGAAAAACCATAAATGGACAAAAACCCTTGAAAAAGGTCGTTATGAAATATCAAATAATACGATTGACGGTTTAACAAAACCATTTGAAAATGGCCAACCGGGAACGTTTGGTATTCTCTTTAGAAATAACGAGGCTTCAAATAATTACAGTCTAAACATCGAAGGAAATAGCATCACTGGTGATTCAACAGACTATATCATCTCTGTCAACAACAATACTGCTCAAGCATCTAGAGGTGTTGAAGGTGGAGGGTCAGGTGACATTACTATTACAAGAAACCAGGTTGAAGTAGATGATATTAAGCAGTTACCGATTTACATCAACGATGATACCACCTATGTAGCGAGTATCCTTGATCCTACTACTGGACAACGTGTAAACAAGGTTACAAAAGTACCATTTACAAAAACCAGAGGAAGTATCAATATTGACAACAATGAGTTGACCGTATCGAAAATCAAGTCTAGGTGGAAAAACGCGGTTGCGATTGAAAGTACAAATGCAGCAGCTATAGGTGTTAATAGTAATACCTTTAAATATAAAGACAATGAACCATGGCAACGTTACGATGTCACTCGAAAAACAGACGGAGCAGTGATCAAAGATTTGATGCAAGCCTTCTTTGGGATTAACCGTCTCAACGATAGTGTTAAAGTAACAGCGACAGACAACAAATTCATTACAGATACACCAAATAAAAATGGTTTCTCTAGACTGTATAATGGAGACTGGGTGAACTTGAATGCCAAGGAAAAGAATGTCTTTCTGGGACGTAACACCCTAGACGGCAAACCACTTGCCCCATTTGAAATCGCTGGGGAAAAGACTGTTGAAACACTCCGTACTTCCACAACAACAGAATACGTCATCGAAACTCGTCAGACAGAAGAACTTCCTATCGGATTTAAAGAAACCGTACAAAAAGGTGTTCCTGGTAAGAAAGTTAATGTTTACAAGATTACCAAAGTTGGAGACTCAGTAGTAGGACGTCAGCTCGTCTCTGAAGAAACCATTCTAGAACCAACAAAAGAGATTGTCTTGATCGGTACAGCGACAGAAACATTTGAAACCGATACTGAAAAAGAAACACTCGCATACGAAACAGAGGTCAGAACGGATCCAACAAAACCAAAGACTTATCAATTTGAAAATCAAGTTGGTAAGAATGGTTCTGTTGAAAAGACTTACCAAATCAGAAAACTGAATGGCAAGGAAGTTGATAAGACCTTGACATCTGAAACAGTAGTCGACCAACCAGTCAAACGCATTATCACAGTTGGAAGTGCCGTAGAAAAAGTAGAGTACACTACTGAGGTCAAGGATGTGGACTTTAAAACTGTCATCGAATACGACTACACGAAACCAAAAGGCTACGAAGAAGTCCGTCAAGAAGGTGAAAAGGGTCGCATTGAGAACCAATATAAATTGACCTATCTCAATGATGAACTGGTTGGCCGTACCTTGGTCAATGAAAATGTCCTCAAAGAGAAGAAAGACAAGATCATTGTTAAAGGTCTAGGTGTAGTTGAATCGGTTAAATCCGTAGTTGCTGTTGAGGAAAAAGACTTCAACAAAGTCATTGAAAAGGATGAGACACAACCAGAAGGCTACAGCAAGATTACTCAAGTCGGTTCACCAGGTGCCGTAACGACAACGTATGCAGTTACCTATGAGGGCGATGTCGAAGTTTCACGCAAAGAAATCTCTAAAGTCGAAGATCCAAAAGCTGTTGATGAAATCACAGTAATCGGTACTTCTAAGATGACAGATCGTACAGTGGACGAGCAGGTTGATGTACCATTCAAGACGATTTATATTGCTGACAATACACTTCCAGCAGGAGCAAGTGTTGTTGAACAAGAAGGAACTCCAGGTCAAATGATCCGTACCTTCTTGGTCAGCTATCAGAATGGTAACGAGAATAGTCGAGTGATCGTTTCAGAGCACAAGATTACAGATGCTGTCAATCGAGTCGTTCGAGTCGGAAGTACAACCCCAATTGTTGAAACAACTGAATTTGTAGACGAAACAGAGCCAGTCAATTACAATACTCGCAAAGAATTTTCAGATCAACTGCCTGTAGGAACAAGCAAACTGATCCAATCAGGCAAGAAGGGTCAGAGAACGAATCGCTACTCTGTAACGAAAGTAAATGGTGAAGAAACATCTCGTACATTTGTAGAATCTAACATGACGACAGAGCCAGTGGATGAAATCATCCAAGTTGGAACTCGTGTCAAAGAGATTAGAGAAGCAAGCGAAACAAGTCCAATTCCATTTACCATTAAGGTTCGTAAAGACACCACAAAGCCAATCGGCTATCGAGTGACTGAAGTAGAAGGTCAAGACGGCGAAAAGTCAGATCTTTATCAAATAACCTACATCAATGGTACCGAAACAAAACGTGAACATCTCAAGACAACAGTCGTTAGAGAAGCTGTTGACAAGGTGATTGTCGAAGGCGTTGGCGTCGAACGTACCCTCTTTGAGATTCAAGAAGATAAAATTGCCAGCGCAACTGAGCATCGCAATGACGACACTCTTCCAGAAGGCGAAACAAAGATTATCCAAGTTGGTGAAGAAGGTCTCCTTCGTAAGACAATCGAGAAACGATACTTCAATGACGAATTGCGTTCGACAACAGTAGTAGAAAGCAGCCTTATCAAAGAAGCAACCCCAACGATTATCTTAGTCGGTACCAAACACGTGCCAACGATCAAGGTAGAGCAAAATACTCAAACTGAGAATATTGCCTATAAGACTCAAAAGATCGAAGATCCAGACCTACCAAAAGGAGAGGCCAAGGTAGTGCAAGTAGGTCAAAATGGAATCATAGAAAAAGTTTACCAACTGACCTATACAGACGGAATCTTGACGAAGACAGACTTGATCAGTAGCAAGGAAGTTCAACAAGCCCAAGACGAGATTATCCATATCGGTACTCAAGTTACTGAAGCTAAAGAGATCAGTACAACAAGTCCAATTCCATACAATGTAATTATCCGTAAGGATAAGACTAAGCCAGTTGGATATAGACTTGTTGAAGTAGAGGGTCAAGAAGGAACGCAAACGGACTACTATCAAGTAACCTACGTCAATGGTAAGGGAACTAAGCGTGAACATCTCAGAACTGTGAATACAATTCCACCTGTCGATAAGGTAGTTGTTGAAGGATCTGGGATTGAGCATACTGTCTTTGAGATTCAAGAGGAGCGAATCACAAGTTCAACTGAATATCGTAACGACGATACTCTGCCAGAAGGTGAAACAAAGGTTCTTCAAGAAGGTCAAGATGGACTCATCCATAAGACTATTGAGAAACAATACTTCAATGACGAAGAGCGTTCATCAAAACTAATTGAGAGCAAAGTTGTCAAAGAAGCAGTTCCAACTATCATTTTAGTAGGAACAAAACATGTTCCAAATATTACAGTCAAGCAGGATACACAAACTGAGGAAACTGATTTTAGAACAGTTGTTGTAATTAATGAAAACTTGCCGAAGGGTGAACGTAAAATCGTCCAAGAAGGCCGTGTAGGTCTGGTTGAAAAAATCTATCAGCTAACCTATAAAGATGGCATACTAATCAAGACAGACTTGATTAGCGTCAAGGAGTTGCGTCCAGCTCTAGAACAGATCATCCATATCGGTTCTCAAGTGACTGAAACTAGGGAAATTAGCACAACAAGTGCTATTCCATACAACACTATCATCCGTGAGGATAAGTCTAAGCCTGTTACTTACCGTTTGGTCGAAGTAGAAGGCCAAGAAGGAACACAAACAGACTACTATCAAGTAACCTATGTCAATGGTACAGAAACTCAACGTGAGTATCTAAGAACTGTTATCACGACTCAACCAGTCAACCAAGTTGTTGTAGTGGGTGTTGGAGTTGAGCGTACAGTCTTAGTAACTGAGGATGAAGTCATTAGTCATCAAACAGAATATCGTAATGACGATAACTTGCCAGAAGGTGAAACTAGAGTTTTCCAAGAAGGCCAAGATGGGCTGATCCATAAGACTTTTGAAAAATACTACTTCAATGATGAAGAACGTTCTGCAACATTGGTTGACACGAAAGTAATCCGAAAAGCAGTAAATCGTGTTATTTTAGTAGGAACAAAACATGTTCCTACGATTACAACAGAAGAACTCACCCAAGTAGAAGAAATAGCCTTTGAGAAACAAATTGTTGAAAATCCTAAGTTTTCTAAAGGTACACAAGTTCTCCTACAAAAGGGTAAACCAGGAAAACGTCAATATATTTATCGTTTGACTCTTCAGGATGGAGTTGTGATCAAGAAAGAATTGATTCGCTCAGAAGTCCTAGAAGAACAGCAAGAGGAGATCATTGAAATTGGAACACTGGTTGAACAGCACAAACCAGAACCCTCAGCACCAGCTGAAATCATCCCAACAGTTCTATCTCCTAAACAGGAGGAAATGAAACCATTAGCAGTTTCGGCTCAAGAACCTCAGACAGCTGAAGCGCCAGTTGTCCAAGAGCAGCTATTACCAGAGACTGGAGACCGATCAAACTGGTGGATTAGCCTGCTTGGAATCTTGATGATGATCTTAACCTTGGTCGGAATCCGAGAGAAAAAAGACGACCATTAAAGACGAAATACGTCTAAAAACGAATAAAAAAAACAAAAAAACGAACATTCTCAGCAAAAAAACAAAAATCTATTAAAAAAACCTAAAAAAATACCTTTAAAGGGCTTGTAAAAGGATTATAAAAATGCTATTATGTATCTGATAAATTTTAAAAAGGAGATTATGTGATGAAGAAATCACAGCTTAGCGTAACGCGTATTCTAGCGTTTGTAAGTATTTTGGTTCTTTCATTAGCGACGCTTACGACAGTCTTTGCTACTGATGTTACCAACTATACTTTGAAAACAGAAGTTAAAGTTGATGGAAAGCCATTAACTGCAGATACTAAGATCACGACTGGTCGTGTCTTAGAAGCAACAAATTCACTTACTTTCCCAGACTCTCAAAAGATTAATGCTGGGGATACACTGACTTTGGACCTTCCAAAAGAATTGGAACTAACTACTAAACTTGAATTTCCAATCCTTCATAGTAGCGGTCAAGTGGTCGGAAATGCTGTAACTGACCCAGCCACAGGAAAAGTAAAAATTACTTTCACTGACTACTTCTCTAAAAATCCCCTAAACAAAGTTATGTCTTTGCAATACTCAGTTCGTCCAAATGCAAACACTTGGAAAGATTCTGGTAAGTATACTTTTAAGTTTGGGGACAAAACTTACCATGTAACCTATGAGAAATTCGTAGGTGTTCCAGGTGACCATGAATACAAAGTTGGTTATCAAGATAAAGCAAATCCTAAACGTATCAAATGGCGTATCCTTTTGAACGCTGTTCAAGATAACTTGGATAACTTGGTTATCACTGATGACTTCAGCGATCATGGACAAGTGCTTGTAGAAAGTACATTCCGTGCTGTACGTTACCCAACTCAACCAAGCAAAATTTTAAATGTAGACGAATTGTACAAGTTGAAACCAACTGAAGATATCACTAAGAAAGCTGTATTCAAGAAAAATGCAGCAGGTCAAATCACAGGATTTAACTTCAACCTTGGGAATATTGGCAAAGAGTCAGTCTGGATTGAATACTCAACTGAACTTACTCAAGATTTTCCAAAAGGAACTAAAGTAGACAACGCATTGAAGTGGAAAGCTACTAATTTCCCTAAAGAGCGTACTCTTACTGAACAAGCTCGTTTAGAAACTGGTTCAGGTGATGGTGGTGGTAATACAACAACCACAACAACAACGACGACTACTACAACCACAACAACCACCACCACCACCACAACAACTGAGGCTCCAACAACAACAACTGAGGCCCCAACAACAACAACTGAGGCCCCAACAACAACAACTGAGGCCCCAACAACAACAACTGAGGCCCCAACAACCACTGAGGCTCCTACTACAACAGAAGCTCCTACTACAACAGAAGCCCCAACAACAACTGAGG
>ERZ773046.2055-NODE-2055-length-10461-cov-6.364790_pt1 | contig 10461 bp, 10 predicted proteins | sample MGYA00580634_ERZ773046 | MGnify/ENA primary metagenome ERZ773046 (study PRJEB29015, sample SAMEA2738127) | human oral metagenome | biome: human oral; feature: human-associated habitat; material: saliva | place: China | collected 2159 ... | reverse complement strand
TGGTTCCGAAAAAGCATCCGCCGAATTTTCGATAACTTTTTTCCTCGTCAACTAAATTCAATTTAACCTTTAGAACTTAGTTCGGGCGCTATAATTATAAATTCAAATTACCTCCTGATATTTTAATCGTACATACTATTATACTAGATGGAAAGAGCATTGTAAAATAAAAGGATATATTTACATAAACTCAGATATTCCAATAAAGCATTTAAAAATTTAACCTTGATTTTTATATCGTAGAAATATTAAATTCATTAATAAAAAACCTACTTACTATTTGAGTAAGTAGGCAATATTATTATTCTGATTTTTGAGTATCAGTAGCTACCTCTTTAGCGTTTTTTACTTCATCAGGTAGGTTGATTTCTTTAACGTTGTTTACGTTAGAGTATTGAATGTTTTGTTTGATTTTCATTGTTGTTGGAGTTGATGTGTTTTTAGTAGCAAGCTCCATGGTTACTTCGTTAGTTACAGGTGTGTAATCTTTAGTAACAACAAGTTTGATTGTAACGTTTTTGAAATCAACGTTGTTGAATGCACTAGCATTTACTTCGTTTCCAGAAGATGCATTAGCTACAGCAACCATAAGGTCTTTAAATTGATCTCCACTTCCTGTGTATGTTAGAACGTAGTTTCCATTTTCTTCAGTTTTCTTGAAGTCTTTAGCAATTTTTTTGTAGAATTCTAAGATTTGCTCTGAGTTTGCGATTTTTTTAAGGTTCTCGAATTGAGCAGTAATGCTGCTGCTTGAGCTTTTAACCCACTCATCTTGTCCTGTTGATTTTGCATAGGCAGTTCCATCTTTAATGTATAATTCTAGTGTTTGGCTTTGACCTTGAGCTTTCACATTAGTAGTAGCTTTAATTGCTAGTGGATCGATAATTAATGATCCTGATACAGTATTTTCAACTGTTTGAGTTTGCTCACCAACTAAAATTTCAGAACTGTTAGTCGCTACGAAATCTGTACTCTTAATATTTTTAGATGATTCTACTGATTTATTAACGATTTGTTCTGTAGAAGCCCCCATGCTACAAGCAGCAAGAGTAACTGAAAGAATAACCGTTGCAATAAGCAATAGATATTTTTTTAGTGATTTTGTCATTTGTCTCTCCTTAATGTTAATGAAAATAGATTATTTGAGTGAAAAAAATCTATTTTTATAAATTTATTTTTATAGCATTATTCTACCATATTATAGAGGATATTACTATATTATAAGTTTATTTTTAAAATATCTGTAATAAATAATATAGGTTACAAATAAGAATGATAACTTATCTAATTTTTTTCTTAAAAACAATAAAAAATCTATTGACTTATATCAATGATGGATATATAATTATATCAAAGATAGATATATCGATGATGGATATAGATGAAGAATATCTCTAATTGGTTAGGAGGGATAAAATGGCAAAGTTAAGCCCTTATGAGACGGGCGAATTAACGGATAGTATATTTTTTACACTTCTAGTTTTAACAGAACCTATTCATGGATACTTGATAATGCAAAAGGTGGCAGAAATTACTGATAATAATATTATTATTGGACCTGCGACAATGTATACGACTTTAGGTAAGATGGTTTCTGTTGGCTGGATTGAAGATAAAGAAATCGATAATTCGAAAAAAGAATATCATATTACTCCAAAAGGTATGGAAGTTTTGGAGAAAAATTTAAAACTTCGACAGTTTTTACTGGATGTGGCTAAGAAGTTTGTAGGTGGTGGAAGTGATGAGTAAATATAAGGTGATACATACCTTTGCTTTAACAAATACGAGGCTCATGAGAAAATTAGAAAGATATAGTGCAAAGGGTTGGCATTTTAAAAAGTTTCTGGGATTCTTCATTTTATTAGAAAAAGGGGAAAAAGTTAATTATAAATACGAACTGGTATATGATAAGAAGTTCGATGCAGAACGTAAAGGTTTCTATAAATTTAACGGTTGGGAAGTAGTTAGAAATGGACTTTTTTGGCAAATATTACGAGGTGAGGCTTCAGCAACTACACTATATACAGATAATCTTAGTGAAGAATACATGTGGCTATATAGAATAAGATTTAATGGGAAAATCATGTTAGGATGTTTGCTCTTAGCTTTGATGACACACCTAGTAAATAAATTTTTAATGATATCTGAGGTAATTGATTTTATTTCAGGAATGTCTTTTGGATTTGCTTTAGGGCTAGGTGCTGTAAATATAGTGTTCTTTATAAAATATTTATTTTTGAAGAGAAGAAAGGATTGAATTTATGAAGTATAAATATGTTCCGGTATTTATAAGCTATGATAAAGTAGCGGATAAAATGAATAGCCTTGCAGCTGAGGGATATGAATACGATAAAGAGGCTATAGTCGCAATTAGAATGAAGAAAGTCTCAGAGACTAGTGATAAGCAATATAAGTTTATCTTTGATAAAAACTTTACACCAGAGATAGAAGAATATTATAAAGTAAGTGGCTGGAAGCTTCATAAATTTCAAGTTTATAATTTGTTTAGGCTAGCTGAAGGAACTTCAAGTTCGTATCCAATATATACTGATACCGAGACGGAATTAGAAATTGTTAAATATAGATTGTTAAGATTTGTAGTTTTGTTTATTTTAATAAGTCTAATAGCGGTATTGTATTTTACTAATATTAAATGGGTAATTAATAGCGGAATACCTGATGTGTTAGCTATGTTACTAGGTGGATTAATAGGTGGTATATTTGGTTACTGTATAAGTGGACTTGGAATGTTTTTACCGAAGTATTTCAAGTTAACAAAAGAAATAAAAAATAATGATGAATAAAAAAGGGATTTAACTTTTAATTAAGTTAGGAAATGAGGTAAGGGCTATGATTTTAGAATTTAAAAATGTAGAGAAAAGTTTTGGAAATAAAAAGGTTCTTAAAGGTGTTAACTTCACAGCGAAAAGTGGAGTGGCTAATGGATATTTAGGACGAAATGGTAGTGGTAAGACTACGAGTTTTAGAATCCTGTTAGACATATTCAAGCCTGATAAAGGGGAGATTTTACTAGATGGAAAACCTTTAGATCACAGTAAGGTAAAAATTGGATATCTACCAGAAGAACGCGGAATGTACGATGGTGTTGGACTAGTAGATCAGCTTACGTACTTCGGAATGTTAAAAGGTATGAAGAAGAAAGCAGCACAAACAGAAGCGAAAAAATGGTTAGAGTACTTCGAACTAGAGGATAATAAACAAGCGCTAAAAACATTATCTAAAGGTAATGCCCAAAAAATTCAAATTATCCAAAGTGTTATGAATGATCCAGATATTCTTGTTTTTGACGAACCATTCAGTGGACTAGATCCGGTGAACGTATCAAAACTAAAAGAAATAATTACAGATTTTATTAAAAAAGATAAACTTGTTATTTTCTCATCTCATCAAATGCCAGTTGTGGAAACATTCTGTGAGGATATTAATATACTAGAAAAAGGGAAGATTACTTTAAGTGGTAATTTAGATTACATCAAAAAACAATTAGGACATGGAAAAATGATCTTGAGTGTTAGTGGTTTTGAGAAAGAAGAACTGCTTGCTAACCTTAAGTCTATACCATTAGGTATTGAGTATTCATTAGTTCCAGAGGGAGTGCTTCTTGATTTCAAAGAAGAGGGCGCTAAAAAAGAATTATTAGCAAAACTTGCAGGAAGCAGTTTTAATATAGAAGAATTTAAACTTTATAAACCAACGTTAGAAGATATTTTCAAAGAACAGGTAGGTAAGTAATTATGAAAAATTTTAGTACAGTATTTAGTTTTGAGTTTAAACAATTTTTTGCGAAAAAAGCGACAAAAGTTATTATGGCATTGTATTTCATTATAGCTATAGGTATAACATTTGTACCATCGATCGCTAATAGTAACATTTTTAAAGGTGAGAGCAATGATAATTTCAATCGTAGTGCATATGTTGTAAAAGATGTAAATATTAAATTAGACGATCTAAAAGAAGCTAAAAAATACGATAGTAAAGATGCTTTAGAAAATGATATTAAAGCTAAAAAATTAGATGAAGGTATCGTCTTAACTAAAGACAGTTATGAATATTTATCTAGACAATCTATCTTTAGTAAAGGTAGCAGTGAATTCAAAGAAGCTTTTGGAAAGAACGTAGAAAAATTAGTCTATAAACAAAATGGTTTAGATTATGATAAAGTAACTAATGTGAAATCACATCTACCTCAACCTGTACCTGTGAACGTAAGTGGAGATTCTGATATTCAGACACAAGTAGTAAATGTTGTAGTAGTTTATGCCCTTACATTTATCGTCTATATGACAGTACTTCAATTTGGTAGTGTGGTTGCGACAAATGTTGTTAAAGAGAAAAGTAATAGAGCTATGGAATTATTAGTAGTTACTGTAAATCCTAGAACGCTAATTTTAGGGAAAGTATTAGCTTTATCTGTTGCGGTGCTTATTCAAATGGGCTTAATTGTTGGAGGATTATTCGTAGGTTTAAAAATCAATGGTTCTAGATATAGTGATAATATTAAACATATTTTAGAAAATGTAGACTTAAAAGTTTTTGGTGTAGGATTAGTATTTGCCTTAACCGGCTTTGTGATGTTTATGTTCATGTATGCGGCATTCGCTTCATTAGTTAGCAAGATTGAGGATGTAAATGGAGCGATAACTATACCAATGTTAATGTTCCTGGGAGCATTCTTTGCGAACTATTACATTATGAGTTCAACAGGAGATACTAAAATTGCAGAGATTTTATCATATGTTCCATTCACATCATACTTTGTAATGTTTACGCGTTATGCAATAAGTCACGTTTCTATTCAAGAATTAGGATTATCTTATGGTATATTAGTAGTAACTACATTACTTGTGGCATTTGCGAGTGTTAGAGTATATAGATTAGCGACATTAAGATACGGTCAAAAATTAAACTTCTTCAAATTATTATTTGGGAAGTAGAAAATATATTGAAGAAAAGATTCAAATTTTGAGTCTTTTCTTTTTTCTTTTTAGTGCATAAAAGGTTATAATTAGGTATAAAAAATCTGTAAAATAAGGAGATTATTTAATGAGTGAACTGAAAAGAACGATAGGCTTTATGCCGGCTTTTATGACTGTAATAGGCTCAGTAATAGGAGCAGGAGTGTTTTTTAAAGCGGCTGTAATTTATAAAACTACAGGGACGATGAGCTTAGGATTACTTGCTTGGGTGCTTGCTGGTATTATTACTATTTGTGCAGGTCTTACTGTAGCAGAACTTGCTGCATCTATTCCTGAAGTTGGTGGGATGGTCGTTTGGATAGAAAGAACTTATGGGAAAACCGCAGCATTTTTATTAGGATGGGCTCAGTCGGTGATTTATTTCCCTGCGATGATAGCGGCTCTTGCGGTTATCTTCTCTACACAAGTTTTAAATTTATTAAATTTAGATAAGACTTGGCATCTTCCTATAGCCATTGCTGCAGCAGCATCGTTAATGTTTCTAAACTTTTTAGGTGGGAAAATTGGAGGAACGATTCAGACTGTAGCTACTATTTGTAAATTAATACCATTAATAGTAATTATTGCATTTGGATTATTTCAAACTGACTCACAACCGTTGCAATTATCCCCTATAGAAGCGGGGAAAGATATTTCATTCGCCAGCGGATTAGGTGGAGCTTTACTTGCTGCGATGTTTGCCTATGAAGGGTGGACGAACGTAGGAAGTATGGCAGGAGAGATGAAAAATCCTAAAAGAGATTTACCAAGAGCGATTTTCCTAGGGCTAGCGGTTGTTATGGTTGTATATGTACTTATAAATGTAGCTTACCTTATGACTTTACCATTAGATCATGTTGCAGGTAATCAAACTGTAGCCAGTGAAGTAGCTGCTAAGTTGTTTGGTGGTATTGGTGGTAAAATTATCACAATTGGTATATTGATTAGTGTATATGGAGCAATTAACGGTTTTTCAATGGCTGGGATTCGAGTTCCTTATGCAATGGCAAAAAGTGAACAGATTCCATTTAAAAATGTATGGACAAAGTTAAATAAAGGAGCAGTTCCTGTTAATGCAGGATTATTACTTCTAGTAATAGCATTCTTAATGATGTTAACTGGTAGTTTTGATATGTTAACAGACCTATTAGTATTCGTAATGTGGTTCTTCTACACAGCAACTTTCCTTGCGGTAATTATACTACGTAAAAAAGAACCAAACTTAGAAAGACCATATAGAGTACCTTTATATCCAATAGTTCCTATAATAGCTATTCTTGGTGGAGTTTATACTTTAGTAAGTACTCTGATATCTCAAACCTCTCTAGCGTTAGGTGGAATAGGGCTTACTGTAGTTGGATTATTGTTCTATACAGAATTACATAAGAAATTCAAAAAATAATAAAAAAGAAACATCGCATATTGGAGAAGCTAGTATGCGATGTTTTGTTGTTATTTATTGCGTTTCATATATATTTATGTTAAAATGAAGTTATAAAAGAGAGAGCCGTTTTAAAGACGGTAGCTCGAATAAGATAGTTTTAATAACCATCTAACCGGCTAAAGTTAAAGATGGTTATTTTTTATTGTCATTTTTGAACGCTGTTAAGCACACTCCAACTATTGTTACAATCAATAGATTTATACCAATAATAGTTTGTACTATTTCGTAAGGTGACAACTTGCTACTCCTTTCTTCCAGATTTTAGTGTATGCGGACATAGCACCATCCCCTTTCAAACTAAAGTAGCTACAGCAGTGGGAACTAGAAAAAGCAGATACTAATTTTTAGTACCTGCTTTTTAAGTTCCTGTTGCATACGCTATTCGTAATATTTTTCTTCAGTCTTTGACTTTGAAAAATAAACGACTACCGCAATCTTTATCAGAAGTTATTATACTCCCTAACTTCTCTCTCCGATTTTGATTATATCAAATTAAATTTAGATAATCAACTATTTACAAGGGTTGATATATCAGTGTTTTTAACTTGTTAATTATAGTAATTTTTACTCATAAATTTAATGTTATAAAGGTGTAATTTTTGAAAGAAACATCGCATATTAGAAAATCTAGTATGCGATGTTTGGTTGTTATATTATTTATTTCTATTTTCTAAGTAGTCTGCAATTGCGGCTACGTCTTTATCTCCACGTCCAGATACGTTAACGATAATTACTTTGTCTTTATCTAGTTTTGGAGCGCGTTTGATTACTTCTGCAAGGGCGTGTGAACTTTCGATTGCTGGGATAATTCCTTCTGTTCTAGTTAATAGAAGTAAAGCATCAACAGCTTCATCATCAGTTGCACTTACGTATTCAGCACGTTTTGCATCTTTTAGGAATGAGTGCTCAGGTCCGATTCCAGGGTAGTCTAATCCTGGAGAGATTGAGTAAACAGGTTTTACTGAACCGTCTTCGTTGAATAATGCATAAGTTTTCATACCATCAACAACCCCTACAGTACCAAGTGTTAGTGTCGCTGCATGACGATCTGTATCTAGACCACGACCAGCGGCCTCAACTCCTAGTAACGCTACTTCTTCGTGAGGGATGAACTCAGCAAAAGCACCGATTGCATTAGAACCACCGCCTACACAAGCTACTACTAAGTCAGGTAGACGTCCTTCTTTTTCTAGAATTTGACGTTTAGCTTCTTTACTAATAACTTTTTGGAAATCTTTTACAATAGTAGGATATGGGTGAGGTCCTACTGCTGATCCTAGTACGTAGAAAGTATCGTCGATATTTTCAATCCATGCTTTGAATGCAGCGTCAACAGCTTCTTTTAGAGTTTTTTCTCCTTCTTGAGCTGCGTGAACTTTTGCTCCAAGCATTTCCATTCTAAACACATTTAATCTTTGTCTTTCTACATCAAGAGCTCCCATGTAGATTTCACATTCCATACCGAATTTTGCAGCGGCAGCAGCTGTAGCTACACCGTGTTGACCTGCTCCTGTTTCAGCGATAACTTTCTTTTTACCCATACGTTTTGCAAGTAAAATTTGTCCAATAACGTTGTTAAGTTTGTGTGCCCCAAGGTGATTTAAATCTTCACGTTTAAGGTAGATTTTTGCTCCTCCAAGGTGGTTTGTTAAAGTTTCAGCGTAGTATAGTGGAGTTTCACGTCCCGAGTAATCTTTTAAGTAATGAGCATACTCTGCTAAAAATTCTTCATCATCTTTATATTTATCATAAGCTGCTTCCAGTTCGTCAAGAGCTTTTTGAACAACTTCAGGTACGAAGCTTCCCCCAAATTCTCCAAAGTATCCTTTTAAGTTGTTTAAGTTATTTTCTAAGTTTGTCATAATTGTTTATTTCCTTTCGAATTGTCTATAAGATTATTTTTGATTTTTGTATTTCACCCTAAAAAGAAAAGACCGTATAGAATTCTATACGGCCTTTTTGCGAAATTTAAAACGATTTTTCTACAGCCGACATAGACACTTTTTAGAGTACACTAAAGTTGCGTCTACGTCATAAAAACATACACACAACATTATCTACGCCAGTTTTGCCAAGAGTTTAAAGTTGTTGTTTGTTTCATTTGTAGTTCCTCCTTCTCGTTTTGTTGTTTTTATTATACACATTATTATCAGGAAAATCAATAGTTATTTTTTTAAAAAAATAAAAAATTATCAGAAAATTCTTTTAAAATAATGATAATTCTATAATAGGGTGTAGTTTCTTGAATGAAATTTATATTATTGTAACAGATGCTTCAGTAAGTGTAATACAATATATATTTTCAAAAAAAATTGTCTAGAGAATAGCATTTTTATTATTTTTTCTTATTAGAACAGTGATATTGCGAATTTTAAAACAGATTAAATTAGTTAAATTTATTACTATTTTAATGATATATTTATTGATATTTCTTATTATTTATTATAAAATATTGATAATGATAATTATTATCATAAAATAAAGAAAAGAGGTATGAACAAATGAGTAAAATTGTAGTAGTTGGAGCAAACCATGCAGGAACAGCATGTGTTAATAAAATTTTAGCAACATATGGTGATAAAAATGAAGTGGTAGTTTTTGACCAAAACTCAAATATTTCATTTTTAGGATGCGGAATGGCTTTATGGATTGGAAAGCAAATTTCAGGTCCAGAAGGATTGTTTTATGCTAGTAAAGAGTCTTTAGAAGAAGCAGGAGCCAAAGTATATATGAATTCTCCTGTTGAGTCTGTTGACTATGATAAAAAAGAAGTATACGTACTATTAGATGGAAAAACAAAACACGTTGAAAGTTATGATAAACTAATATTTGCGACTGGATCAACACCTATCTTACCTCCAATTAAAGGAGCAGAAATTGTGCCAGGGAATAGAGAGTTTAAAGCTACACTAGAGAATTTACAATTTGTTAAGTTATACCAAAACTCTGAAGAGGTAATTAATAAACTTAATGCTAATCCAGATATCAAACGTGTAGCAGTGGTAGGTGCAGGATATATTGGTGTAGAACTTGCAGAAGCATTTGAACGTTTAGGAAAAGAAGTAACTGTAGTAGATATAGTAGATACATGTCTTGCTGGATATTATGACACTGAATTTTCTAATTTAATGAAGAAAAATCTAGAAGATCATGGTATTAAATTAGCGTTTGGACAAAAAGTAGAAGCTATTGAAGGTGATGGAAAAGTTGAAAGATTAATTACTGATAAGGAAACATTCGATGTAGATATGGTTGTATTAGCTGTAGGTTTCCGTCCAAATACTACATTAGGTGATGGAAAAATTGAATTATTCCGTAATGGAGCATTCTTAGTTAATAAAAAACAAGAAACAAGCATAAAAGATGTATATGCTATTGGAGATTGTGCAACTGTATATGACAATGCAGTTGGTGATACAAACTATATTGCCTTAGCATCTAATGCAGTTCGTACTGGATTAGTTGCAGCTTTAAATGCTGGAGGTGATGGAGATGTAGTCGAATCAGCTGGTGTTCAAGGTTCGAATGGTATTTGTATCTATGACTTGAAAATGGTATCTACTGGTTTAACATTAGAAAAAGCAAAACGATTTGGTTATAATGCAACTGTGACAGAATATACAGACTTACAAAAACCAGAATTTATAGAACATGATAACCATGAAGTAAAAATCAAAATAGTATACGATAAAGATAGTCGTATAATTTTAGGGGCTCAAATTGCATCTAAAGAAGATATTTCAATGGGAATTCATTTATTCTCATTAGCCATCCAGGAGAAAGTAACTATTGAAAAACTTGCTCTTACAGATATTTTCTTCTTACCGCATTTTAACAAGCCGTATAACTATATAACTATGGCTGCTTTATCAGCAAAAGAATAGTAGATAAAAATTTTAAAAAAATAGAATTGTCTTAGAATCCTAAATTATAAAAAATTTATATAGGAATTTATAGATGTAGTGGTTTGTTGATATTTAAATTTGATAAAAAGGCATGCCGCTGAGAGACGAGAGAAGGGTGGTGTGCCTTTTTTGTATG
>ERZ773046.2047-NODE-2047-length-10502-cov-6.219585_pt1 | contig 10502 bp, 13 predicted proteins | sample MGYA00580634_ERZ773046 | MGnify/ENA primary metagenome ERZ773046 (study PRJEB29015, sample SAMEA2738127) | human oral metagenome | biome: human oral; feature: human-associated habitat; material: saliva | place: China | collected 2159 ... | reverse complement strand
GCCCGCACCCCCAAGCGCAGACACGCCGCCGCCCGATGCCGCCCCACCTGCGCCCGCATCCGCCGACCCCGCTCACCACTAACAGAGGGTGGTGACACCAGGCCGAGCAGCTCCAGCCAACCCTGCGGCTCCACCCGCCCCAAAGCCTGCGGGGCAAAGCGCCGCCCCAGCTGCAGCTGAACCACCAGCTCCTCGTCCTCAGCCGTAGATGCCAAGGCAGCCAGGACGGCTCGTACCACCGCGCTGAGGCGCTCCGCCGCTAGTAGCGCCCCGACCGGGCGGGCCGACACCACCACCGCCTGATCCACCGCCCGCCGCGAGAAGCCACGAGACACCCGGCAGCCCGGCACCAGCTCACGCACCACCGAGACCAACCGCTCACCAGCCTGTGAGCCCAGTGCCCAGGTGGCCTGACCACCCGAGGCGCGCAGCTCCAGCACCACCCGACCAAGCGAGCTATCTGCCAGGATGCGCTCCACCAGACCGACCGCGGCGTCCTGGGCGAGCGGCAAGGCAAAACGGAGTTGGTGCCACACCAGGGGCTGAGTGGGGCGGGCCATCACGGGGTACCTCCCGGGGTGGAGGAGGGAGCAGTGGTCTCATCGGACGAAGAGGAACGGGAGCAATCAGCCGTGGCAGATTCATGAGTCGAGTGATGAGCGCCGTCATGACGACAGTGCGGGAGACGTTCTGCCATGCAGTGCCGTGCCGACATCGAACTGGCCGCTCGCATCACACCAGGTCGGAGAGAGCTCATCTGCTCAGCTGACGACTCCACAGCCTCATCCGCCTCTGCCGCCATCTGCCGCGCCAGTGCCAGCACGATCCGCGCCACCGCCCAGTGATCCACCACGCTGCGTCGCACCGGCACCAAGCGCACCCGCCGCGACGAACCCGGGCGACCACCGGCGTAGCGGGCCATCATGAGTGCCTCCTTGGGGAGTGAGGCCATCCACCGTTCTTTCGGTGGTCTCCAGCCGTGGAGTGAGTGCGTCGCTTCCGGCTGGCTGTTCCACCATCGAGCGCGGGACTCGAGCTGCGACCGCCCCATTGCGACTGATGCCGACGCTCAGCCTGTTCCGCCTGATGGCCTGCATCAATTCGCCGCTGCTCACGCTGGCCAGGCCGGTTGCGGCCACCGTGAGTGCTCGGCTCCCTCACCACTCCCGTCGGCTCCGCCACCAGCGCACTGCTAGCCAGGCGGCGGCGCTCACGGCGAGCAGCCCGACGAGCCAGGGCCAGCTGCTTTGCACGATGGCGACGATCCACCTGAGCCCCATCGCGATCAGGAGCAGGCCGACACCGCATCGCAGCAGGCTGCCAGCAAGCGAACGCCTCGAATCGCTCATCATCACCATCTCCTCGAAGACTGCGAATTGGGTACTTGTCTCGCCACGGCCGACTCATCGCAGGGCCTCCTCGTTCTCGTGCGCCCGCTCGCTATAGCGCGGCACGGCAAAGCCGGGGATGCGGATGTCGGAGTCCACCTGGTCTCCCCACACTGCCCAGGGTTGGTTCGACTCTGGCCTGCGGCGGGCAAACAGCTCCAGGTACGGCCCGGGGCTGACCCGCTCGATGATGGCGAACTGCTCAGCCGGCTTGCGCGAGTGCTCCGTGACGGGGGCGTTGAACCAGGTCGGCTGAGAGCGCGAGCCCAAGGGCGCCTTCCCTCGGGTGCAGAACAGCAATTGCTCGGTGGCGTTGCGCAGCTGGTAGCGGCCACCCAGGCCAAGGCGGAACTTCACCCAGGTCAACGGGCTGCGCACCGTAAAGCCCCAGGCCTCAGCCACCTCATACGCCTTTGGCAAGAGTGCATTGGTCGTCCACAGCCACAAGTGGGCATCTCGCGCTGCCAGCGCCCCCACCGGCAACGCCTTGATCCGTGCCAGGCTCATCGTCCGGTAGTGCTTCTCACCGCCCTGAAGGGGCCAGGGCGGATCGACCAGGATGGTGGCAAAGCCGCTAGGCGGCAGGCCGGGGATGGTAGGTGATGAGCCAACGCCCTCGGAACTGCTCCGACTGGCTGAGGCACCGGTACTGTGAATCGTCATGTCTCCAGCACGAGGTCGGTCAGTACGGGGTTCCTCTGTCAGCGAGCCAGCACCGGGCGCCGTCACGCTGGCGTTCTGCTTCGTCGCTGCGCCCGCCTGCCTGGCCACCGCACCCTGCCGAGCCGCCACTCCCCCAGCGCGCGCTCGTCTCGTTTGTTTCGTCTGCTGCATGGTGTCCCTCCTTTTTTGTTCATACGTGCTATTTACTTCGGGCGAGCCAGCCGCTAGCTTTTCGCGCGTCGGCAGCAAGTTGCCCTTATCCCATACATTCCACGAACACTCGCGTGTTGCAAGGCTTCCCAATTCAGATTACGAAGCGACGCGACACGCCCTGCTTGTGAGCCGTTTCTGTGGTGCCACCCCAGCGCACAAAATGGACACACATGCCATTTAGTGGCCACGAAAGTCGGTGCTGTAGTTTTTGCAACAAGCGGGCAAGAATGCTCAGAATGTGGGCGGAGAATGAAGCCGAACGCGACGGCATCCGCACGTTCCAGGCTCCGCCAACGCAGTGCCATGCGGGGATGCAGACGCTCACGGCTGCCGCTCGTCCGACCGAGCCGGTCGCTGCTGCGTGCACCGCCTGGGACGCGGCTGCGGCGGGCGACGCGAGGGCGAGTGAGCCGGCCAGGTAGGACGGGCCGTACCAGCCGCCGGCTGACCACTGTTGCCGTCACCGTCCGATCCGTCCGGCTCTGATCCAGCAGACGCACCGCTACCACTGACACTGTTGCCACTACTCTCGTCAGTGACACCGCCGCCGCTACTGGTACCACTCCCACCATTACTGGTGTCGCGTCTTCCTCCGGCAGCCTCAGCCGCTGCTTCCCGCACTGCCTGCTCGTTGTCCTGCAGCACCTGGGCCATGGCTGCCTGCATAGCCCGGCCGGCCTCTTGACGCTGCTGGCTCAGCTCACTGCCCAAAGCCAGGGCGGCTGCCCAGGATGAACTAGCCGGGACGCCTGCTTCAGCTGCTCTGGCCGCCTGGTGTGCGGAGCGCCAGCTGGCTGCCACCTCACCGGCCAGCTGACCGGCCTGGTAGCTGCTCGGCAGCGCGGCGGACAGCGACAGCGGCGGCTCACCCACGGCCAGCGGCTGACTCATTCCGCCCGGCGGTGCCTCCCGCCACTGGGCCAGGCCATCGCGCACCCCCTGGGCAAACGCCCAGCCGACTGCACCCACCACCGCCAGGCCGATGAGGGCCAGAATCCCAACTATTACCGTCATGATGAAACCTCCGAAGATGAGAAGAGATGAGAGAAGAAGAGAAGAGCGTGAGAAGAAGGAACGAAGGCGCGAGGCAAAGAGCGCTCACTACGAGCTGACGACGTTCCGGTACCGTCCCCGCCATCCTGAGCCCCACCGAGAGGAGACAGTCCCGCTCAGCCAAGCAGCCGGTGCTGGTGCCGTCTGGTAGTTCAGAGCTGCTTCCGCGCCACCAGTCGCGCGCGGGCTCGCGCTCTGGGTCAGCGACGCATCGCAGCGCCCCGCCGCTTACAGCTGCCCGATCCGCTGCCCGGCACCCAGCGCATACCCCGTGATGATCGCTTCGTAGAACTGAGCACCGCCGGGGGCGATGCGGGTCTGGGCCTCGGCCTGGGTGACCAGCGTGGCGATGTTGGTCAGCACCTGGGAGGTCAGGAAGGCCCGGGCCTGCTCGGCCTGGGCCGCTACTTCTGCCTGGGCGGCGACCTGCTCGATCTCCCGCCTGGTCACCCGGGCCTGACCATTGCCCAGCACCACCCCCATCCGGGTGCGCTGGGGCGAGAAGAGACTGAGATTGGTAGAGGCCATGAGAGAAGTCCTTTCGAGGAGAGAAGAGAGAAGACGACGGCTGGGGAAGCGCTCACCCTGGAGCGGATCCGCTGCCACCGCCTGGGATGACGCATGCGGCCCTGTAGCCGCCCAGATCGCCCACCTGCCTGCCGCACCGCCCAAGGGCACTTGCCGCGCTGGCGTCCGGTTGATCTGGCACATCTAGGAGAACCCGCCGCCAGTGGTGGTGTCGTGACACAGAAGTGACATCCCAGGGTTGCCAACGTCGCTATGGGCGCGCGACTACGGTGATCACATGGACGACACGGACACATCGAGCCAGGAAAAAGCGCCTTCTACACCAGGCAAGGCAGTCGAACGGCCATCTCTCGAGCAGGCCGTTCTGTCAGAACTATTGGCTGTACGCAAGACATCCGAAGGGCTCTCTCCGCACGCTATGGCAGGGTGTCCCACCATCATGGCGCTCCTCGGGGACGGCGATCCCCTAGTAGCATTCACACGGCTACAGGATGGAGTGCTTGAGCGCATCGAACTAGCCGACGACGTCACTCCGATCGAAGCAGCAGCCTTCTCACTTGGGTTGGCAAGCAGTGGACGCACCCATCTAGAACGACTCAATGCCTTCGGAGTAGAACGCGGCTATGAAGCCCGTCAAGCACGCCGCCACTCAGACAGAGGAATCCGGCAGCTGGCTGCGCTGATCTGCTCAAACTGGATCGTTCAAACTACGCCCATTCTCTCAGTCAACCTGACACAGCAAGCCGACAACAGCCTTGCTGTCATGGTCTACACCCAACGCCAGCGCTTCGTCGACATGAAGCCGCTACGTTTCCAGCGCCGAGTCGCTAGTAGCCAACCAGAACCGTGGCATCCTCAGCCCGCCTTGGTTACTGAGGATCACCAGACCAGCACCACCACAGCTACCCAAACCGACATCAGTGCCGTCAGCGAACCAGCAGCCCCACTGCCCGACGATCTTTGGGTTCATCAGCACCTAACTAGCCCCTTAATTCTGCCGTCATCAGGCAGCGAACCGATAGAACTGCGTGTCTCCTGGTTCGGCGAGGTCTGGCCTTGCTTCGAGATCAAGTGCATCGGCGCACTCTCTTCCGACCTCGTCGTCACCAGCCAGACACTCGGCAACACACTGGTACTGGCCGCCCACAACAGACGTAAAGCAGCAGCCAAGTAGTACCGCCCGCATATCACACTCCACACCTCCGGCCATACACCCAAATACTGACATCTGACGACCACCAACGATCACAACTTAGTTACGACAATTTTCCACAACTCCACACACTCGTCTACTCATTGATAGGTCTCACTGACGAAATCTGTGCGACACAGACAGACACCCAGTCCTCTCGTTGGCGATACTCGAGAAACGAGTCAAACCGACTTGTCGGCCTCCCGACTACTTGGCAGGCTTACATCACAGGTTCGTCACAGCATCCCCCGTGGCGATTCCATCGCACGCATCTCTTACGGCTGGAACGAGGTGAAGCCGAACATGATTAGCGATGTACGCACCCACATGACTGCAAAAATGTGGGCCGAAATTACCCACACCTCCGAGGCAAGAATCCTGTCACTCTGCCACGTATAATATTTAGCGGTTAAGTAATGTTCGACCACACAGCCTCGAGGCTAATCATCCAGAAGAACGGACGCAACGTCATCTTCTGAGTAGTCCAGATGCTACTTCATAATACACAGCGCCGTGTTATTATACATAGTCGAACGCACCTCGCTATTTACTCGCTCCTCAAGCGCTCAGTGGATCTGCACGTCAGTAGATGTACCTGCTCGTAGCGACTAAAAACTCACCCTCATCCCGACACAAGAGGCAACCACCCCGAGGAGACGCCATGGCACAAACAGATGACACCCCATCTCACGACGATGAAGAACTAGACAACGTGATTCCGATCCATGGAAACGAAGCCGAGCCTGACTATAACGAAGGCAGCTCCGGAGCCGAAACAGAAGTGCTTGACGTCGGCATCACCGAAGAGATCCTCACCACCGATCTCATTGGCGGAATTCGCGGCTATGTCGATATGAGTCGCAAGTACCTCGAGTCCAGCACGAGCAGCGTTACACCAACGCAGCTCAACGACTACATGGCGGACAACTACGAGGACTCGCTGACAGAAGAGCAGCGGATCGCCATGGCAGAGTTCGATGTACTGCTCGCCAAGCACGGTCAGACTCCCGCCAGGAGCGTTGAGGGCATCGTCGCGCTGCGGCAGATGCTCGTCGACGCATTCAAAGACAACTCGCTCGTCCCCCAGCAAGTCCAGCTCGAGCTGAAGGAGCTAAACCGGAGCATTGCAGTACTGGAAGAAACCTACCAGTCACATCTAGAACGCTCGATCAACGAGTCCGAAGCCGCCGCCATCGCTTCTGAGCAGGAACGCGAGCAAGCAGGTATCGAGCTCAAAGTCACCAAAGCCAAAGGTGAGGTGACTGTCGGCACGGCCGAGGTTGAAGCGAAAGAGCAGAACGTTGAGAACAAGTTGCGGGCCGGCATCGCCGACAACAACGAAGGAATCCTCGGCAAGACGCTCGACAACGATCGACTCGCCAAAGCGATCGAAGCCCACAAGGACTCACTCCGCATCATCTGGCAAAAGGCCGTCCGCCCCATCCTTCGCCCAACCATCAAGACGATCGTCATCATCACGATCATCGGCATGACATTCTCGTACTTTGTCGAAACGTCAGGCACGGAAATGTACGCCATTCTCAGGCCCGTCAACAGCCTGCGCCACTTCATTTTCGATCCCATCTGGGGCACCATCGTCAAGAAGTTCCCACAGGCTAACACATAACACGCCCTTGACTTATACCCCAGTTTTCTCCATACTAATGGCATCATCAACATAATCGGAGAAACTGCGATGAAAGTACTAGAAACAACGAAGGAAGGGGCAACTGTTCAACTAACGAAAGATGAACTTCGCCTTATTGGGTCATTAGGTATTGAAGTGTTTCACGGAGCCTTTCGGCAAGAGTGCAAATTCCTCTGGGACACCGTTGCTATGCCAGTTCCATTTAAGCAATCTGGCGAAATATTGGATAAGTTTCATGAAATTGTCAAGGCCGTAAACGCACTATCCAAGTAAGATGAGATAATTGTATTCAATAAATGACTATCTGACGCCTGGCAGTGATGCCCAATTTGCCGCCATCGAAGGAATCATGAACCATGGTTACGAGAAACACGGTGGCGACATCCCAGGGGCTAGTCGCGAAGAATTTGGCAACGCTGCGATGAGTGACCTCAACAGCGCTGATCACGTGTATGAAGTTCCAAGTAGAAACGGCGCGATATCACTTTTGTTTACTAACTCAGAAACTCAGATGGTCGGGTATATAAATACCTCCAACCCAAACTACTCCACATATTTCCAGCCAGACAGGGACGTGGACGAGTATGCGGCTACCCAAGTAGAAGAAAAAAGTGCCGAAGAAATATCCGAAGACATAGTAAAAGGATGCCGTGGAGAAGTGATTCTTGATGATCCGCAGACGGAAGAGCAGGCTATCGAGCAAGAGACTCCAGAAGTCACAGCGGAGGCTGTGCCTGAGACCTCTGTAGAGCCTGAGGCTGTCGCGGATGAGCCGGCAGTTGAAGTCTCCGACGAAGCACCGTCGGTGGATGCAGACGCGGCTGAAGGGCCAGAGCGGTGACTGATGCCTCACCACCGATCCTCCAACTTGCAACCAAGCTCAAGAAGAATCATCACGCGATCTATCTGGGCCGTCAGGACGGGCACCCGATCTTCGGCAGCAGCGAAGACCATCTGCTTGTCATTGGCCCACCGCGTTCCGGCAAGACGTCGCGTATTCTCACACCAACGGTTGCCTGCCACCCAGGGCCGGTCATTGCTGTATCGACGCGGCCCGACTTGCTGACAGACAGCGTCGCGGCCCGTCGTACCATCGCAAGCCACTACGGCGGCACCGTACAGCAACTCAGCCTGGCTGGCTCACACATCGAACCAGGCTTGGCCACTGTGCGGTGGAATCTTACTGACGGCTGCGATCAGTGGGAAACAGCACGCGACCGAGCAGCCACGGTGGTCGCAGCAGCAGTGCCCCCAGCGCACGGCACCGACACCATATGGCGAGACTCCGCTTCCGTGGCCCTGTCGGGCTGCCTCCATGCCGCAAAGTTGCTCGGACATTCCGACGCAAGGATGGCTAGTTACATTCGGTCGGCCGACCTGCATTACTACCAAAATTCTATAACTAACAGGTATCGCAAGAATGATACGAATCAGCGCCATCCAGCTGCTCAATCGTTTGACTGGTTGTCGAACGACCGCGTCATCGCACCGAACACCCGTAGTTCTGTGTTCTTTGTGCTGTCACAGCAAGTGCTCAGCGCTTTTGACTACAAAGCGGTAGACGCAAAACCGCAGCGCGCCAACAAATTTGTGAGCAGCGCCGCGTCCACCATGTATCTAACAATCCCGTACGAGCGGCGGCAACAGGCTGCTCCGCTCGTTTCAGCCTTCATTGAAGCAGTAGTGGCTGCATGGCGCCAGCAACGACGAGCTCACGCTCGGAAAGACGACGCAACGCTGCTATTAGTGCTGGATGAGGCAGCCAACATTTCACCATTACCGTCGCTCGCAGGACTGCTAACGAGTGGAGCGGGAGATGGTATTCAGGTGGTCTTTGCTCTGCAAGAGCCTTCTCAGTCCAAAGCATGGGGAGATGACGCCGGAGCCGTCCTCAGTGGTAGTCGTCTGCTGTCCATCCTGCCAGGTGTCCGCGATGAGGAATATCTTGCCAATCTAGCGCAGCTCTCGCACAAAGAAGTAGCCTACGACCTCAACGTCATCGTCTCTCCAGAGTGGGTGGGAGGCGACCGCTACGCCACTGCAGAACGCCTCATTCAGGAACGTCAGTACATCGAGCGACAACTGCGAGGCGAACCGTCAAGACGGCATCATTTCTTGCGTCTCAAGGCCGCTCAACCGGTCGCCCGCCAACGTCGCCGTGACGGCATACGATGCATTGAGGACGACACCGCCAATGTGCTGTCTGTCCTCGAAGAGATTATGACCTATACCGACGTCTCCACGCTCGTCGATCGCCGACCTACACTTGAAGTCAGCGAACTGACTCAGGCGTCTCCCAACACAATCGCCTTCTTCGCAGGCTCCACATACCGAAAGCTTGATATTGTTCATTGGAGGGAAGATCTATTATGGAGGCACATGCTACAATAATTGAGGTCATATGCGCACAACGACGGAGCACACAAATCAAAAGAATCGAGGTTTGCAATGTCATCTATACTTTCACCTGTTTCCGCTATCGTCAACTCGAAGTCTCCTCTAGTTGGAATACTTTACAGCACAATCTCTTCTATGGCCGCATTTCTCGGTTTCCTGGGCTACTTTCTTGATAAGACGACGATCAGCATTATTGGTGCTATTCCGTTTTTAGAGACTTACCTCCACCTTAAAACAATACAAACGCTCGTAGACAACTACTCTAAACTTGTAGAATGTGGTGGATTGACATTATTTGCCATAGCAATATATAATCTTTTTCGAGACAGCAAGTGGAAGTATTTATCTGCAGTTTTAGGGCTGGGTGTGGGTTTTGTATTGTCTACTCATAAACACACCTTTCATTCTCCTTCGATTATTTTCTGGTCTATCGTCGTGCTATTTACGTGGGCTGCATTCTGTGCAGTTTTAAGAAGGCTTAAGAACGATTTTCGTCCGCAACGCTATTTTGAAAAATGCCTCGGCATCGTACTTGGAGCATTCTTCACCTGGCTGTACGTTATTCCTGTGTTGTTTTTAGGCGGGATATCGGACCTAGAATCCAGGCGAGCAAAATGAGAACTATTCTTAGGGATGTTTAAAAGAGGTGTATATTGCCAAGTACGACGGCGGCTTGCTCTTGAGAGAGGCCTGGACTCTACAAGGCGTAATTCTTCGCCGTGACCGGAAAGAGAGACTGACAATGTCAACGATCTACACCACCAACGAGTGGAAAGGCCACGGAAAGCAGAATTACTACTGGAATGAATATCGACTCGAGGGCGACACGGTCACGAAGTACAAGTGCCATCGCCAAAAGTTCTTCGATGGAGACGAGAACACCTGGGATCAGGAAGAGAAAGAGGTCGATTCATGGTCTGTAGATGACCCGAGCATGCCTGAGTGGTTGCGCAATTACATCTGAATACATGTGTCTGGGCTAAGGCCGTGTAGGTAGCGAATGGAGCGCTTTACGGCCTCGCTTCAGACAGTTTCACCGCACTGTCTGGCTTGAATATCTTCACCCAGCTTTCGCACTCGCTCAAAGCAATCCACTAAAAAGGCGTTGAACTCATCGACAAGTTGACGTACGGGGACAACAACGAACTCACAGTCCTTAGTTCTATTATTTCGAGGATAGGAAAGAAGGTAAACACAGGGTTCATCTGCCCCGATAATTTGCGCGTCAGACTGTGCAAATGAATGTTTGTGGGCGTTGGATAGTCGTTGCAGCTCTTCCAGGAAGGCGTCATGCTTGTTATTAAGTAGTTCTTGGCTTTTTGGGAGGAACGAGCCGATCATGTCGACCTTGATATTCTCAGGAAACTGTCCGGTCTCGTCGTATTGAGTCAAGTACCAGATGAGCGTAACGAGTTCGTCA
>ERZ773046.2043-NODE-2043-length-10522-cov-20.188688_pt1 | contig 10522 bp, 10 predicted proteins | sample MGYA00580634_ERZ773046 | MGnify/ENA primary metagenome ERZ773046 (study PRJEB29015, sample SAMEA2738127) | human oral metagenome | biome: human oral; feature: human-associated habitat; material: saliva | place: China | collected 2159 ... | reverse complement strand
GATGGTAAATTGCTTATTTGTCGCCTTTCTGAAGAGCAGCGTCTGAAGCAGTTTACAGGAGAAGGATAGGCTTATTCAATTCGAATTCGTAAATTAAAAGCTTGCGTAGGTACTTGTTTTATAAACGAGACCTACGCATATCTCTTTTATAACAAGAGGGCTATGTGAGATGTACTAATAGCTTGTTTAACGATTAAGAAGGCTGTTGTCTGATTGAGTTTACCAACTTTTCGTTCTCTTTCTGAGGTTCGTTTGTGTTGTGTTAGGTCCCCGCACCATTGGTGTTCACCCTCCGCACGCCTCGTGCGAAGCCTTCGCACAGTATGTGCCAAGGATAGTAAGGATGTTAATTGACCTTATCTTATATAATATGACTTTATTGATTAAGATAAATGGTAGTTATTGTTAGACGGCTTAAAACCAAAAATTCATAGTTATGCAACTAAAACTCAAGCATATTTTATTCTTTGTTTTCTGTTTCCCATTTACGCTTTTTGCACAAGCTCAACAGCTTGTCAGACTCAATCCACAGCATTACTTTCAGCGTACAGTTCCTAAAGGAAACTATAGTGGGTTGACATGGTTGGGTGGTGACCGTTATGCAGTGGTTTCTGATAAGATGTCTGAAAGTGGCTTCTTTCGCTTTCGTATACAGATAGATTCTGTTAGTGGAGATATTAAAGACGTTGTGAATGAGGGCTTCCAATCATCGGGCGAGTTGAATAAAGATGAAGAGGGCATAGCTTTCTTTCCTAAAGACAGCACGTTGTTCATATCCCGTGAAGCAGATAATAGTATCTTAGAATATGGAATGAATGGTAAACTGACGGGTCGGAAACTTACTATTCCCTCCGTTTTCAGTATGGCTATACCTGCTTATAGTTTTGAAGCACTAACTTACAATGCCCATACGCATCGTTTTTGGACGACTTCTGAAAGTACGTTGAAGATAGATGGAGAACAAGCTAATGCAAAGAATCAAGTGAAAAATAGACTTCGTTTTCAAAGTTTCGATGACTCTTTCGTTCCTCAAGAGCAGTATGCTTATCTGATGGATGCTGCGGAGAGTCACCCTTCTGTGTCTAATTATGCAATGGGTGTATCAGCAATGACAGCCTTAGATGATGGGAAATTACTTGTTTTAGAGCGTGAATTCGTGGTAACCTCAAGTAAAATTGGTTCGTTTGTAGAGAATAAGATTTATTGTGTTGACCCAGTGAAGTCTATGACTATCAGTCAAGAAAAAGCACTTGATGCGGATAGTCCGTATATGCAGAAGACTTTGATTGCAACGTGGAAAACCTCCTTAGGACTGCTTCGTCAGAATCTTGCTAACTATGAGGGTATGTGTCTTGGCCCCCGCCTTGCAGACGGAAGCCAAGTTATAGTACTTTGTGCTGACAGCCAAGACCAATATGGTGGTGTTCTTCGTGACTGGTTTCGTACGATTATTATTCGATGAATCCTATTCAGCTTTGTGCTGCTTTTATTTCATCTTCTTATGAAGTTTGCGCAAAGCCTTGTCACGAATCTGGCGTACACGTTCGCGTTTTAATCCCATATCCTCCGCAATCTCTGCCATCGTATAGTGTGCTCCAGTCAATCCATAGATATAAGTGATGACCTTTTTTTCACGTTCATCAAGTACATCTAATCCTTTTTGGATTTCATTGCTGAGGATTTCTTGGTTAAGATGTTCGTCAGCATGCTTGGCATTTTCATTCTCAAGGATATGCTGAAGTGTGAAGTTATTATTGCTACCTACTGGTACAGGCTGGTCAATAGAGATAGCATGTGAACGCTTCTGTTCAAATCTACTTGTTTCGTTCTTAGGAAGTTTATAGAGTGTTGCTTGCTCTTTGATAGCCTCTTCCATAGCTTTACGGATGTAAGGAGCCGCAAAGACAACAAAGCGTACACCTTTTGAACCATCAAACTTCTGTGCGGCATACATCATACCAATATTTCCCTCACTGATAAGGTCGTCTTCACCCAATCCTCGGTTACGGTATTGATGAGCCAATGAAACAACAAACTTCAAGTTAGCCTTGGTCAACTTCTCCAAAGCTCTTGCGTCACCAACCTTTATCTTCTCTGCTAACTCCTGCTCTTCTTTATCTGAAAGAAGCTGCTCGTTAGCTATATCTTCTATGTATTTCTCGTTTGAAGTCATAAAAAAAGTGTTGTGGTAGAATATTATTATATAGGGTTATACTTGCTGTGAATGGTTCTTGTTGTTCTTCTTTTTCTTGACATACCACTTAACAAGGAAGTAAAAACAAACAACAATTACCAAGAAGATAAGACCAAACTTAATATACTCTCCATACTCTAAAATCTTCTCTTGGAGCTGATCTTCTGGTACAAAAGAGTGCATGTAATGTCCTAAAAGTGCAAGAATAGTGTGCCATGAGGCTGCACCAATAGTAGTATAAAGCAAGAACTTCCAGTAGCTCATCTTCGCCAATCCTGCTGGAATGGAGATAAGATGGCGAATGCCTGGCAAGAGACGGCCAGTGATTGTAGCCACCATACCATGCTCATCGAAGTATCGTTCGCTCTTTTCGACTTTCTCTTGATTCAATAAACACAAGTGTCCCCACTTACTATTGGCAAACTTATAGATGATAGGGCGACCAAGATACCATCCTGCAAGATAGTTAATAGTTGCACCAACGTCTGCTCCTAAAGTGGAGAAAAGAATTACCAACCATATATCAAGATTGCCTGCGGCAGCATGATAGGCAGCTGGGGCAACAACTAATTCTGATGGTACAGGGATAACCGTACTTTCAAGAAGCATCAAAATAAAGATGGTGCCATAGTTGAGATGTCCGAGCATGGATGTGATAAAACTCATAATGATATGTTATTAATTATAATTCTGTTTGTTATAAAATACGAATATTGGGGTAGTCTTGTGGGCTTGTTCCTTCTGGATAGAGGTCTGATAGTACCTCTATACTCTCCTCTGGATTTCTTTCAACGGCTTGTCGCAAGTATATATTGAACTCCTTTTTTAGCTTTAATTCATAACAACAGCGTGCAAGGTATGCAAAGCCGATGTCCCAGTCGTCATCCATTTCAGGCAATAACGTACTAAAGATATTGTAAGCATATTCGACATATCCATTGTCAAAGGTTGAAATACCAATGTGGATGAGTGTCAGACTCTTGCTCTGTGTTTCTGCTAATGCCAGATGATAATATCGTTGCGCTTCTGAAGCATTGCCCTGCATGAGATGTATATGTCCGATAGTAACATCAACGACAGTTGTATCTTGATTATGGCAGAGCTTCTTATAACGCTCGTAGTACTTCAGAGATTCCTCATAATTTCCAAGTGTAAAGAGTCCGTTGGCCTTGTTGAGGATAGCTTCTTCATCATCAGGGTTGATAGCAATGGAGTATTCACTTGATGTGATTGAATCCTTTATGTCATTCCTTAAAAGCTGATTCTGGGCTAACTGATTCCAATAAGGACCAGAATAAGGGTTGGTATCAAGTAACTCATTGAGAATGGATTCACTCTCTTTATACTTCCCACGGCTTTTGAGAAGACGCGCACGAAGTTCCTTATAATCGTTATCTTCTGTCTTTGTTGAGCGGCTCAACCATTTCTCTACATATTCATTTTCTTCATAATCGGAAAAGAGAGCAGCAACATCAAGGACATAATCCTCGCGGTCTTCTGGTGAGATAACCTCGTCATACTGGCTTTGAAGGAAGTCATCTGCTTCGGCTGCCTTATTATCAACGATCATAATTTCAGCCTTAAGATAGAGATAATCTAAGTCACTCTTATCAACAATCATCTCTGCAATCTCGTTAGCAAGCTCTGGGTCTTCGTCGATGAATAATGCTAAACGTGCCTTGAAAGCAAGTGGAGTAGTGGCTGTTGGATACATGTGTATGGCATAATCTACAGCCTCTAAAGCCTTTTGATCTTCACCGATATAGTGGTAATATTCAGCAACATCAGTCAGTTCCTCTGGGTCGAGGAACTCGCTGATGTTGTCTTTTTGCAGTTCTTCATATCTATGAAGGACTTGCTTGAATTTATCACTCTGATAGTATATATCCAAATCTTACTTTACTTTAGTTATGCTTTGGCCTTCTTAGCCCAAGTATCTTTCAAGCCAACAGTCTTATTAAACACGAGGTGGTCGGCTGTTGTATCTGGGTCAAGCATGAAGTAACCAGTACGCTGGAACTGTAGGTAATCACCCGGTTTCTTCTCAGCGAGATACTGTTCAACGTAGCACTCTGTGTGTACAGTAAGGCTCTCTGGATTGAGAAGCTCACGGAAATCACGCTCATCAGCAGCAGGATTCTCTACGTTGAACAAGCGGTCGTACTCACGTACCTCAGCCTTTAAGCAGTGGTCAGCGCTAACCCAGTGGAGAGTACCTTTCACCTTACGGTCAGCACCCTGCATACCACTCTTGCTGTCAGCATCATATTCTGCTTGAATCTCAACAATATTACCCTCAGCATCCTTAGTACAGCCAGTACACTTAACGATGTAAGCGTTCTTCAATCTCACTTCCTTACCTGGAGACATACGGAAGAATTTCTTTGGAGCATCCTCCATAAAGTCAGCACGTTCAATCCAAAGATTCTTTGAGAAGGTGATAGTGTGTGAACCATCTGCTTCATTCTCTGGGTTGTTAATAGCCTCCATCTCCTCAGTCTTTCCTTCTGGATAGTTGGTAATAACAAGTTTTACAGGGTCGAGAACAGCGCTAACACGTGTAGCCTTCTTGTTCAAGTCGTCACGTACAGCAGCCTCCAACAACGCTACATCATTGAGTGCATCGAACTTAGTATAGCCAATAGAGTCGATGAAGTTACGGATAGACTTTGGAGAGTAACCACGACGACGCATACCACAGAGTGTCGGCATTCGTGGATCATCCCATCCCTTGACGTGATGTTCATCAACCAATGTATGAAGTTTACGCTTTGACATTACTGTATAAGTAAGGTTCAAGCGGTTGAACTCTATCTGTCGTGGGCGGTTATCTGATAGGTTGTCATCGGTGCCATCACTTTCTTTTAAGAAGTCAATAAACTTATCATAGAGAGGACGGTGAGGCACAAACTCGAGTGTACAGATAGAGTGGGTAACACCCTCAAAGTAGTCACTCTGTCCGTGTGCAAAGTCATACATTGGGTAACAATGCCACTTTGTACCTGTGCGATGATGTGGAATCTGAATGATTCGATATATGATTGGATCACGGAAGTGCATGTTAGGATTAGCCATATCGAGCTTTGCACGAAGCACCATACTTCCCTCAACAGCCTCTGGTGTGTTCATCTGCTCAAACAAGGCAAGGCTTTCCTCGATAGGACGATCACGGTATGGTGATGCTGTACCAGGCGTTGTTGGTGTACCTTTCTGTGTTGCAATCTGCTCAGAAGTCTGCTCGTCAACATATGCCAAGCCCTTCTTAATCATCCAAACAGCAAAGTCCCATAACTTCTCAAAGTAATCACTTGCATAATAAATGTTACCCCATTTGAAGCCAAGCCAGCTAATATCATGAAGGATATTCTCTACATATTCGTTGTTCTCCTTGCTTGGGTTTGTATCATCAAAACGAAGATTGCAAATACCCTTATAGTTTTCAGCTACACCAAAGTCCATGCAAATCGCTTTTGCATGACCAATATGAAGATAGCCATTTGGCTCTGGCGGGAAACGTGTCTGAATACGTCCTCCGTTCTTACCCTTTGCGAGGTCTTCCTCTACCAGTTGTTCTACGAAGCTCAAGCTACGCTTCTCCTCATTGGTGTTGTTCTCTATCGTAGTCATATTTTCCTATTTATTATTATGCTGCAAAGTTACTCATTTTTTCTTGTTTATGATGCACTTTGTTCTAAATAATAATGTATATTCTTTTATGCAGTTTGAAATTATTCATGCAAAATGCTTTTCGAGTAATGTTTTATAATGTTTTGTATATTTTCAGTAACGAAATAAAACCAATTTTCTTTATCTTTTTAAAGTGTTTAATAAAAGTGAATGTGAACGGCTTTCAGCGATAGGTGTATGTATGGTAACAAATGTTTCATTATTAATAAAAAAGTTGCATAAAAGTTTGCACATATAAAAATAATGCCCTATCTTTGCAAACGTTATCCTGAATACAATCTTTTTACCTTAAAGAAACTAATACCTATTGAGATTGAATGCCCATCGCTGTGAAGCGTAGGGCATTTTTGTTTTTAGTAACTTTTTGGTTCTGTAATTTTGTTTACAGTATTTTGTAGATTCGTTTTAGGTTTCTTAAACAAAGTCTTATATTTTTCTTTATAGTTCTTTTAAGCGACTTTCTGATTTAAACTTAGGTGTTATTGTGACCATTCAAAGTACATTTTAACGCTTCGTACCAACCTTTTATTATTCATTTTGTTGTAGAATTGTATCTGGTAAGATTTTACATTTTGTTTGAAAAGAACTTCCCTTTAACCCAAATTGGTCATTAGAGGCTAAACAGATTTTGTTTTTTTGTCGAGTTGATTGCCTCTCTTTGTAACGTAGGCGTAGCGGGCTACGTCAATTTGCAAAGACAGGCAAGATGCTGATAAGAAAATAAAAGAAGTTAGGAAACAATACAAAAGCAAGAATTTCTGAAACATTGTGGTTTAATGACCGATTTGGTTTTAATCCACCTACCTAATTGTTTGTATTTTTTTCAATATTCCCTTATCATCTTGTAGTTTGTCATATAGATATTGTAACTTTGCATAAAACTTAATTAGAATGAAGAATATATTAAAAGAACTACAACGTAAGGACCACCCACGTGTGTTGGGTGCCTTAGATATATTTAAGTTTATTGGTCCCGGTTTGTTGGTGACCGTAGGCTTTATCGACCCAGGAAACTGGGCAAGTAACTTTGCTGCTGGTTCAGAGTATGGCTATGCCTTGTTATGGGTAGTAACCCTTTCGACAATTATGCTTATAGCTTTACAGCATAATGTTGCTCATCTTGGAATTGTGACAGGACTCTGTCTCAGTGAGGCAGCAGTGAAGTATGCACCTAAATGGATAGGTCGTCCTATCATCTTGAGTGCAATTCTTGCCAGTATCTCTACCTCTTTAGCAGAGATTCTTGGTGGTGCTATTGCACTACAAATGCTCTTTGGCATTAGTATTCCTACAGGCTCTGTCTTAACAACAGTTGCTGTGTTGATAATGCTTTTTACGAATAGCTATAAGAAGATGGAACGTGCCATCATTGGTTTTGTGTCAATGATAGGTCTTTCGTTTGTTTATGAACTCTTTCTCGTTGATATTCATTGGCCTGCAGCTATTGAGGGAGCATTCGTTCCAACAGTCCCACAAGGTTCTCTCTTGATTATCATGAGCGTGTTGGGAGCGGTTGTGATGCCTCATAATCTTTTCCTTCACTCTGAGATTGTACAGAGTCGCGAGATCTATTTGGAGGGTGACGAACGTATCCGTCACATGTTAAAGTATGAGTTTGTCGACACACTTTTCTCTATGATTGTGGGTTGGGCTATCAACTCTGCGATGATACTCTTGGCAGCAAGTACGTTCTTCTCTCATGGTCAGCACGTTGATGAACTGTCTCAGGCGCAAGCAATGTTACAACCGCTGTTGGGTAATAATGCTGCGAATATATTTGCTATAGCCTTACTATTAGCGGGTATTTCAAGTACGATAACCAGTGGAATGGCTGCGGGTAGTATCTTCTCTGGACTTTTTGGTGAGTCATATAATGCAAAAGATACGCACTCTATTGCTGGAATTGTCCTCTCATTAGGTATTGCCCTTTTGATGATATTCTTTATTGGTGACCCATTTAAGGGATTGATTATCTCACAGATGTTCCTTTCTGTCCAACTTCCTTTCACCGTTTTCTTACAAGTCGGTCTGACATCTTCCAAGCGTGTGATGGGTAAGTATGCCAATAGTAAGTTGAATATGGTCTTCCTTTACTCGTTGGCGGGCATCGTCACCTTACTTAATATATGGCTTTTGATAGAGAGTATATAATACTGTTGATGTCCTACAAGGTGGAATATTGTAAAATAAATTCACAGCTTTGAAATTAAAAGATGCTTAATTGCGTTCCAATTGGGCGTTAATTGAGGTCTAAAAGGGCGTTAGTTGGCATGCAACTAACGCCCTTTTGCAATGCAATTAAGCACCTTTTATAATATTCTTTTGCAACTCTTTGATGCCCTGATGGTTATGAATGCAGTCCTTTTTGATGTTTCCAAGGTAGAAGAAGTTTCTTTTCTCTCTTTTTGTGTAATGATTTTTCAAATCAGCTATAAGCGTTTTACTCCTATAAAAACCAACTTCTAAGGATTAATCCCACATTATATAATATAAAGAAGACGGGAATGATACAACCATACCATTCCCGTCTTTTATGTTATTTGCTATTAATCTTAGATAGACTTGTAGCCGTTCGTACTGTTATGTGCAAGCAAGTCTTTCAGATTTAGCTCTCTGCCACCATGTGCTTCGTAAGCTTCTCTCATTTCTTCCTCGCCCTCAGCCTCTTCTTCAGAGTGAACGAAAGTAACGCACTTGTCTTTAAGTTCTGCGACTACCCAGCCAATCAGTGCAATGATTAGCAGTGCAATCAGTCCTGTCATTGGAGTTATCATAATTGATTTGTTTTTTATTTCTGATGCAAAATTACATTAAGTTTCGGAAAGGACCAAATAATCTGTTAGTTTTTAGTAACTTTGCAATAAATATAACTGTGTAAAGTTCATAAGAACAAATGACAAGAAAAGAAAGATATGATTATGCACTGAGTTATTTTCGCAAGAATGTTGGACATGTAACAACTGAACTTAATTTTGGTTCGGCATTCCAACTTCTTTGTGCGACACTTCTATCTGCTCAGTGTACGGATAAGCGAATCAACGCGATAACACCAGAATTGTTCCGTCATTATCCAGATGCAAAGGCGATGGCAGAGGCTACAGCCGATGAGATATTTGAGTATGTGAAGAGTGTTTCTTACCCCAATTCAAAGGCAAAACATTTAGTTGAGATGTCGAAGATGTTGGTTGAGAAATTTGATGGTGAGGTGCCTTCTGATCCTAATGCCCTCGTTACGCTGCCTGGAGTAGGGCGTAAGACGGCAAATGTTATTCAAGCAGTGTGGTTTGGTAAGCCAACACTTGCTGTCGATACGCATGTCTATCGTGTCAGTCATCGTTTGGGACTGGTCCCTTCAACAGCCAACACGCCTCGTAAGGTTGAGGATTATCTGATGAAGAATATCCCTACAGAGGAGGTCTCGGATGCCCACCATTGGATATTGCTTCATGGACGTTATGTTTGCAAGAGTGCTAAGCCTGATTGCGAGCATTGCCCCTTTGATGATATCTGTCCAAAGTTGTTGGAGAATAGTAAGTTGTAGGATAGGATAGTTGACGAGTTAACGAGTTTACAAGTTAACGAATTAATTGATGGTAGGTTTATAGTTGACGGTTGACGAGTTAACAAGTGAATGAATTGATAGTGTAAAATTAAACAAGATAAAACGCAAAAGATTATGAATACAAAGAAGATAATGCACTTTCTGAAAGGTATTGCTGCGAACAATAATAAGCAATGGTTTCAGGAGCATAAGGCTGAATACGATGCGGTGAAGGCTGATTTTGAGAACGGAGTTGACCAAATAATATCTTGTTTGGCAACCTTTGATGATGAGGTTTCACACTTGACAGCAAAGGATTGTACCTATCGTTTCTATCGTGATATACGTTTCTCACCTGATAAGAGTCCGTATAAACGCCACTTGGGTGCATACATCTGTGCACGTGGTAGAAAAGCTTTGCGTGGTGGTTATTATATACATCTTCAGCCAGGCAACTGCTTGGTTGCTGTTGGATGCTATTGGTTACCTACGAATATATTGACTTCATGTCGCAATGAAATCATGGCGAACATTGATGAATGGCGTAAAGATGTAGAGAATGAGGACTTTCTTAATTTGTTTGGACGACCTAATGAAGGTGAATGGACCGACGATAAAGTCAGTAAGAGAGGCTTTGGACTTGCAGCTTTAAAGACTGTTCCAAAGGGATTCCCAAAAGATTATGAGCATCTTCAGTATCTTCGAATGAAGGATTATTGCTGTTGGGTGTCTGTGCCCGATGACTTCTTCGAGGGCGATGGCTGGGTTGAGCAGTTAGAACGTATCTGTAAGACAGGTAAGCCTATGATGGACTTTATTAATAATGTGGTAGATGATTATGAATAAAAACAAAAAAAGAGGAACGCAAAGGCATTCCTCTTTATTTTTATATGTACTAAAATGCTTTGGCTAATGAACCCATTAGTCAAAGAGATAATAGATTACTTCTTTCTCAACTCTTCAAGACTTGCCTTCAAAGCGGCAATCTTCTCTTCAGAGTCACTCTGCTTCTTGCGCTCGCGTTCGATAACAGCTTCAGGTGCATTTGCTACGAACTTCTCGTTTGAGAGTTTCTTCTTGATACCTGTGAGGAAGCCTTC
>ERZ773046.2033-NODE-2033-length-10565-cov-7.284110_pt1 | contig 10565 bp, 6 predicted proteins | sample MGYA00580634_ERZ773046 | MGnify/ENA primary metagenome ERZ773046 (study PRJEB29015, sample SAMEA2738127) | human oral metagenome | biome: human oral; feature: human-associated habitat; material: saliva | place: China | collected 2159 ... | reverse complement strand
CCCGACGCAGCTCTAAACGCCCCTATAACCAGCCTCATGTACCGCTAAATATGGATCGGCTGGCTTCCTTGCCACGCTCGCAGCGCGGGCCGGGGGGAGCGGAGTTTACGGTGCGTAATGTGCGCGGGGCTGATAAAAGCTATATCTGCCCCGGATGCAATCAGACGATCGCTCCGCGTACGCCTCATGTGGTGGCTTGGTCTAATGAGTCGCTGTTTGGGGCTGAGAGGGGTTTGGAGGAGCGCCGTCATTGGCATACTTCCTGCTGGAACCGCAAGCTGTGGTAGCGATTGTGTCAGCATGGGATTGACCAGCAGTTTTAGTTCCTGTTCACGCAGAGCATAATGGCCGCCGATGGTGGGGCCATTTTTGCAGGTAGTGGCGGGTTTGCTGGAATAACTGCCAAGTTCGTGCCGTTTGTTTATGCTTGACTAAATTGAGTCATTTTGTTCTACGTGGATAAATTTAGGTTCATTTTTATCTTAATTAATCGATGAACCCTTGAAATAATGGGAAAGACTGCTATAAATTAATATCGTTAAAGATGTTCAAAGAGGAATATCTATAAGGCAAACTTATTAGTTAGGTGCTTTTTATAAGAGGTGCTTATTATTTGTTTGCAAATTTCCTTCAAACCTGCTCTCACCTGCATCTTAATGAGAATCCGGGACTAGAAAAATGCCCCAGAAATGATGCACACTTTGCACATGGGCAAGACAGTGGGTTTAAACATAAAGATTGACCCGGGTTCTAGCCTCCCGGTGTTTATACAGATTGTAGATGCAGTTAGTAAAGGCGTAGAAAAGGGAGCGATTACTCCCGGTACGCGTCTGCCGGCTACGCGCACTTTAGCCGCCACGCTAGGTGTAGCCACTAATACTGTGGCTAAGGCCTACCGCGAGTTAGAGCGCCACGGAGTGGTGCAGGGGCGAGGTCGCTTAGGCACTTATGTGCTTGATCGTGACCAGGCAGCTACCCACCGCGCTGCGGGAGCCTACTCACGCTCTATGAAATCTCTAGGGCACTCACTAGAAGAAGCACAAGACTACCTGGCCTACGCCTGGAGCTAGGACAGGGTTAAAACCAAGGTGCGGGTAAAAACGTTGATCCCGCGTGGCCCGCACCTTGATGCGTGATGCTTAAAGCACTACGGCAGTGATTTAAGTGTTACGCATAATAGAAAGGGGCGGATGGTTGCCAACAGGCCATCCGCCCCTTGTTTTATATTCGGGCTACTTGTCAGCGCTAGCGGCGCTAGCAGCCGACTCGCTAGAGTCAGCAGACTCAGCCAAGTCAGCAGAGTCGCTGCTGTAGCTAGAGTCGGCGCTTAACTGCGGCTGGGTAACTGAAGCAGGCATACCGGTCACAAAAGCGGCGGCGCTACCAAGCACCCCGCGCATCTCCTCCAGGTAAGAGCTGATCGAGTCACGCTGCGCGCGCAGCTCCTCCACCTCACGCTTAGCGGCGGCAGTGAGCGCATCAGCCTGGATCTGTGCATCCAAAATCAGCTGCTCAGCCTCCCCACGGGCACCAGCAATAACCTCTTCAGCGGCGCGGTTAGCGTCCACCTGGCGCTTGCGGGCTTCCTCATCAGAAGCAGCACGCATCTTTTCGGCGCGCTCCATAGCCTCACGCAGACGCTCTTCGGCGTCAGCAGCCTGCTCTTCAGCCTTAGCCACCATAGCTTCAGTGGACTTACGGGCAGCCTCAGCGGCCTCGGCAGCTTCCTTAGCAGTACTTTCCTTAAGTGCGGCCACCTCAAGGGCGCTGTTTTGGCGCAGCTCGGCGGCCTCAGCGCGAGCAGCCTCAGCCTCATCCTTAGCGGCGCGGCGCGTGGTCTCGGCTTCCTTACGGGCCTGGGTCAGCAGTTCCTCGGCCTGAGTGTTGGCCTTGTCGGTAACCAGGCGGGCTTCCTTACGGGCGTTATCGAGCAGCTCGCGGGCCTGACGCTCAGCGCTGGTGGTGGCCTCTTCAGCAGCGCGGGCAGCCTCATCGCGAGTGGCAGCGGCCTCCTGCTCGGCGCTAACGGTAATTTCGGTAGCTTCCTTGCGGGCGCTAGAAATAGCCAATTCCGCTTCACGCTGACTGGTGTTGGTCAGGTTGGTGGCCTCCGTGTTGGCGGCGGTGCGCACCTTATCTGCCTCACGCTTGGCAGCAGCAACCAGCTCCTTGGCTCGATCCGTGGCATTAGCCAGGGTGGTGCTGGCTTCGTTTTCTGCCTTAGAGCGTACTTCTTCAGCTTCCCGGCGAGCATCTGCCAGGGTAGTGGCAGCCTCGGTGGAAGCACGCTCAGACATTTGCGCCACATTCGTGCGAGTGCGGGTTAGCAGGCTATCTGCCTCGCGGTTGGCCTTTGCCAAGATAGAGGCAGACTGTTCTTCAGCATTGCGTAGCAACTGCTCAATACGTGAGCCCAAGCCAGCATAAGTGGGCTTGTCACTCTCGCGTAGACGACGCTGTGCTTCTGCTAGCTGTCCGGCTAAAGTCATGGCGCGGTGGTCAAGGCTGGCCACCTCGTTACGCGCTTCCACTAGTTGGCGACTCAGGCTCTCCAAACGCTGGTCCACCTGCAGCCGATCGTAGCCACGCATGGTGATAGCGAATTCACTGTGGTCCTCAGCCACGTTTAACTCCTCGGTTGTTAAAGCTCGGGGCGAATAGTGCCCACCGTCCAAGCCTAGCGGGTCGCAACGGGTTTTGCGGCAAATGAGACACTGATGCCCAGCTCCCCCCTAAGCAAACAAATCAGCCTGTCTCTTAGCATCAGCTCACGCAAATGTGTAGGCTAGACGGCAAGAATATCTACGCTACGGCTTTAATATCTAGATCCCGCAGAGCGCGGCGCGAACGAGCTCACCCGAGGAGAACCTAAGTGAACAGAATTCTTTCCCTAGTAAAACCCCGAGTGCTAAGCATCGTGCTTATCGTCTTGGGCTTGTTGGCGGTGATCTTGGCGGTTGCCTCAGCCACCATCTGGCGTCCTTCGCAGACAGCAGTGGCCACGCTTAAACCGGCAGCCACCACGGCGTACGTCGTTACTGGCGACGGCGTCCTAAACATGGTTGACTCCACTGTCACCATTACTGCCAAAGCTAAAGACGCCAACTCTACGGTTACCTTGGCGCTGGCTCGCTCTGAAGATGCTCAGGCCTGGCTGGCTAACGACCCCTACACGGAAGTTACCGGTCTAAGCTCCTGGGAGTCCCTATCGGGGCGCACAATTACCGAGCGTTGCAATGTAAAGGCCGCCCCCACCGCTACGGCAACTAGCACCGCTAAGGCCACGGCTAAGGCCACTAGTACGGCTAAGGCCACGGCTACTTCCACAGCTAAGGCCACCCCCACCCCTGACGCTAAGGGCTGCATTAAGGCGGTTGCTTCCAATGCCTCGCTAAACGGCTCAGACATGTGGGTGACCTCCAAGACCGGCAAGGGCTCAGTGTCCATCACTTATGATCCCAGCTCCTCTAACTATGTAGTGCTGGCTGCCACCGATGGCAAGCAAGCTGCCCCCACCTTCAGCCTGTCGTGGAAGCGCACCGTAGGCACTCCCTGGTTAATCCCCGGCCTGATCGTAGGCGGTTTGTTGGTAGCCGGCGGGGTGTTCATCTTCATGCTAGATATTCAGATGCGCCACCAGGAGCTGGCCAATGCCCAGCGTCGTCGTCGTCGCCAGGAAGAAGCCGCCGCACGTCTGAACAGGGACCCCAACCGTCCCCTGACCCGCCTGGAGCTGCGTGAAAAGGCCCAGGCGGAGGCCGCCGGTAAGGTCTGGATTGACCCGCGCCGTGACGTGCCCAGCGAAAGCGCTGCCGACGTCGACGCCGACCGCACCATCCCGGCCGCACCTAACCCGATTACTGATTCACGCGGCATCTGGGCCGTTCAGGCTGCTGGGGGAGTAGACCGTGTGGCTGCTGCCCAAGACCAGGTGGCCCCCCAGGAAGGCGACGCCGTGCCGCACCTGCCTGGTACTGCGTTTAATGCCACTGCGTTTACTGGCGCCCCGGTTATGGGTAGTGGTGCCCCGGTTATGGGAGCTAACCCCGCTGGAGCCCCCACTCCGGCGGCTGCAACCCCGGCTGCTGGACAAAGTGCCTTCAGCGCCACCAGCGCCCCGCAGGCTCCGGTTTCTGGGCCTAGTGCCGCCAGCGCCCCGCAGGCTCCGGTTTCTGGGCCTAGCGCCGCCAGCGCAGCGCAAGCCAGCCCGTTTGCTCCGCCCAGCGGCGCTAATACGCCCCAAGCCCGCACTGCGCCAATTGAAGAATCTGCCCTCAGCGCCGCCAGCGCAGCGCACGCGGCAGTTAACCCCTTCGCAGTGCAGCCAGGCACTAACCCCTTTGGGCCTAAGTACTCCAGCATCTTTGATGAGCCAGCCTCGGCCCCCAGTCCCACTCCGGCTGCTGGTAATGCCGCCTTGGCAATGGAGCGCTCAGGTGCTTCAACGGACATATTTGAGCCCATTAATGAGCCAGTGATCTCTGCCCCGAGCGCTGCCAGCAGCTCCAGCGCAAACAGTGCGCCTACCCCGGCCCACGGCCAAGCTCAGGTAGACACCGCTCCCGCGCAAGACAGCGCCCCTAGCGCTGGCAGCACGGTTAGCGCCTCTAGCGCAGACGCTGCAGGTGCGCCCGGCGTCGACGCAGCAAGTGCATCCGGCGTCGACGCGGCAAGCGCGCCCACCCCGGAACAGGCAGATGAGCCTAAGCGCGAAGACGTGGCCAAGGAGGAAAACTAAGATGAATTTGACTCGACGCGGCGCCCTAGGCGCCCTGGTAACCACGGCTGCCGGTTTGGGGCTAAGCGCCTGCGGCCAGGAACTACCCAAGCCTCAGCCGCCTAAAGCTGATGCCACGGCTAAGCCGGTGCTGGACTCTACGCGTTTAGAAACCATTTTGAAGCGCATCCAAACTGGGCTTACCGCCGCCGATAAAGATCGTGACCCGGCAAAGCTGACCGGCTATCTAAACGGCCCGGCGCTGCGCCTGCGCACAGCTAACTACAAGCTGGTTAAGGCCGGCGGCGGTTCGGTGGCTACTCTCAACACCAATGCGCGTATGTCTGCGGTGGGCGCTACCTCTGCTTTCCCACGCACTGCTATCAGCGTCTCTGCCATCAGCGGAAAGAACAACTCGCCACTACTGCTGGTGCTGGACCAACAAGATGCCCGCAGTAACTATGAGATGTGGGCTTGGGTGCGCCTATTTGCCGGCGCCAAGATCCCGGCAACTGCCGGTCCGGCCGTGGGCTCAGCCCAGATTGAGGCAGACTCCACCCAGTTCCTGTTCTCACCTAGTAAGGCCATGGCCGCCTATGTGGAGGCTCTAAACAAGCCCGATTCGGCTAACGGTAAGGCTTTCCCCGATGATGGCCTACGCAAGCTTGTAGCCTCCGAGCGGGCTGTAGCCAGCCAGGTAAAGGATGCCGGTAGCATCACGGTTAGCGTTAGCGCTGGTAACGACGGTTTCCGTGGCCTAGTAACCAGCGACAATGGGGCTATTGCGGTAGGTTCACTGAGCTTTACCACCACCTACCAGCGCACCTCTGCCAAGAGCACCATCACGGTCTCTGACCAGTTGGCTGCCTACATGGGTGGAAATAAAGAAGTCACCAGTAAAGTGATGGCTACCTACGAGGCTATGGTGGCTTTCTACCTGCCTCCCAAGGGTGCTAAAGCTAAGGTGCCCACCGCCCTGGGAACCGGCGTGGTACTCACTTCAGTGACCCGTGACGACTCCAACCCGCCTAAGTAAGGAAGTAATCCATGTCGATGTTTGGTGCTGTTGACCTATCCACCCTAGCGCCCTCAAAAGGCGCAGCTAGTGGGGCTGGTAGCGAGGGGGCGGCTGCCCCTGGCGTGGCTGACAGCGGGGTAATCGACTCGCCATTAGTGATTGACGTTGACGTCACCAACTTTGAGGACGCCGTAAAGCGCTCTATGCAGGTGCCGGTAGTAATTTCACTATGGTCACCGCGCAGCCAGGTTTCTGCCGAAGTTAACACTGCGCTAGAGGCGCTAGCCACCCGCTATCAGGGCCGCTTCCAGCTGGCCCGGGTGGATGTTGACGCTAACGCCAAAATCGCTGAGTTGTTTGCTGCCCAAAGCGTACCCAGCGTGGTAGCTGTCTTGGGTGGTCAGCCGGTGCCCCTATTCCAGGGCCAGGCCAGTGCTCAGCAGCTAGAGCAGATCTTTGAGCAGGTTATGCAGATGGCTCAGACTAACGGCATAACCGGTCGAGTACGCCTAGATGCGGCGCCGGTGGCTCCAAGTGAGCCGGTTGAAACCGAGGAACAGCGTTTAGGCCGCGAAGCCATTGAGGCCGGCGACTACGCCAAGGCACAAAGCATCTACGAGCACGCTCTGGTTAATGACCCGGCTAATGATGAGCTACGCCTAGCCCTAGAGCAGGTTAAGCTGCTTCAGCGTGTAGAAGGCGCGGATCTAGACGGCGATCTAGCTGCTTCAGACCAGCCTGAAGCCACCTGGCGTCAGCTACTAGCTGGGGCCGACGCCGCCCTGGCTATTGGCGATATTGAGGGAACCTTGGCGCGTGGTCTAGAGGCTGTACGTCGTAGCTCTGGCGATGAGCGTGACCAGGCCCGTGTGCGCCTGCTAGAGCTGTTTGAGCTGATCGGAACCACCGATCCGCGCGTGGGCAAAACCCGCCGCGCACTAGCGTCGCTGCTGTACTAAGCCAGCTAAACACTGCCAGCTAAGTGTGGGGGGCCAGTTCCTAGGAACTGGCCCCCCACGATGTATATCAGCGTGCAGAGCTAATCAGCTTGCGAATCAGGCGATCGGCTCACCCTTGATCTTCCACACCTCGCGAGCGTAGTCGCTGATGGTGCGGTCAGAGGAGAAGCGACCGGAGCGGGTGATGTTTACCCACACCTTACGGTTCCAACCCAGCGGGTCGGCGTCGTGGTCGTGAGCCATACGGTCCTTGGCCTCGCGGTAAGCGGCGAAGTCACCCAGCACGTAGTAGACGTCAGCCGGCTCGTAGGAGGGCTCCAGCAGGCTGCGGTGCAGGTCGTAGAACCAGCCCGAGCCGTTGTCGTTCAGGGTGCCGTCCACCAGGGCGTCTAGCACGCGACGCAGGCCAGGAACGTTGTCCATGTGCCAGCGCGGGTCGTAGTCGCGCTTGAGGGCGGGCAGCTCGTCCTCGGTGGCACCGAAGATGTAGGCGTTCTCGTCACCGACGGCGTCGAGGATCTCTACGTTGGCGCCGTCGAGGGTACCCATGGTCAGCGCACCGTTCATCATGAACTTCATGTTGGAGGTGCCCGAAGCTTCCTTACCGGCCATGGAGATCTGCTCAGAGACGTCCGCAGCAGGAATGATGTGCTCGGCGGGGGAGACGTTGTAGTTGTGAACGAAGACCACCTTGATGGTTTCGTTTACATCGCTGTCGTTGTTAACCAGCTCAGCAATGGTGTTGATGAGCTTGATGATGGCCTTGGCGCGGATGTAACCGGGGGCAGCCTTAGCGCCGAAGATGAACACGCGCTTGGGCACCTGCAGGCTCGGGTCCTGCTTCATACGGAAGTACAGGTCCAGGATGTAGAAGGCGTTGAGCAGCTGACGCTTGTACTCGTGTAGACGCTTGATCTGCACGTCGTAGATGGCCTCAGGGTCAATCTTGATGCCTTCACGCTCAGCGATCCAGTCGGCGAAGTCGGCCTTGTTGGCGGCCTTGATTTCGCCTAGGCGACGGTAGATGTCGTCATTGCCGGCGCTGGTGTACTCGCTCAGTACGCTTAGGTCCTTAACCCACTCGTCAGAGCCGGTTACCTCGTCCAGCAGGGCGGCCAGACGGGGGTTGCACTGCTTGAGCCAGCGACGCGGGGTGACACCGTTGGTCTTGTTGTTGAAGCGCTCGGGCCAGATGGCGTACCACTGGGCCAGGGTGTCGCGCTTGAGGATCTCGGTGTGCAGGGCGGCCACACCGTTGATCGAGTAGGAGGCGTAGCAGGCGATCCAAGCCATGTGGGCGCGGCCGCCGGAAACCGGGGCCATGTAGTCGATGGTGCCCTGGTCGAGGCCACGCTCGGCCATGTCTAGGCGGAAGCGACGGTCGATTTCACGCACGATCTCAGCGATACGCGGGAAGATGCGGTCAAAGATGCCCATCTCCCAGGTTTCCAGGGCCTCAGCCAGCACGGTGTGGTTGGTGTAGGCGAAGGTCTTGGTGACTACCTCCCAGGCCTCTTCCCAGCCCATGCCGTAGTCGTCTAGCAGTAGACGCATCAGCTCGGGGATGGCTAGTACCGGGTGGGTGTCGTTGAGCTGGATGGCGTTGAATTCGCTTAGGCCGCGTAGGTCGCTGCCATGCTGCTTAATGTAGTTGGCCACGATGTCCTGCAGTGAAGCAGAGCAGAAGAAGTACTGCTGACGTACGCGCAGTACCTTACCTTCGTAGGTGGTGTCGTTGGGGTAGAGCACACGGGAGATGTCCATGGCGCGCTCACGCTCAACAATGGCGTCAGTGAAGCGCTGGGAGTTGAAGGCGTCGTAGTCGAACTCTTCTAGCGGTTCAGCCTTCCACAGGCGCAGGGTGTTAACGTTCTTGGTGCCATAGCCGGTGATGGGCATGTCGTAAGGAATGGCGCGCACGGTCATGTCGGCGTAGGACACTAGGCGCTGTTCCTCTTGGCGACGCACGATGAAGGGGTAGCCTTCTTCCATCCAGGAGTCGGGGTGCTCGGTCTGGAAGCCGTTTTCAAACAGCTGCTTGAACAGGCCGTAACGGTACAAAATACCGTAGCCGTATACGGGCAGGTCTAGGGTGGCGCAGGAGTCCAGGAAACAGGCGGCTAGACGGCCTAGACCACCGTTACCTAGAGCGGCGTCGGGCTCTTCTTCCAGGACTTCAGATAGGTTCTGGCCGAAGGCGTTGAGGGAGGTGCGAGCCTGCTCAACTAGCCCTAGGTTGGAGAGGTTGTTTAGTAGGGCGCGACCCATTAGGAACTCGGCGGAGAAGTAGTGCTCCATGCGGCCGGCCTTGTAAGTGCGGTCGGTAGATGCCCAGTCGTCAGCGATGTGGTCGACGACGGCGGCCGACAGGCCCGCCCAAACTTCCTGCGGGGTGGATGCCTTAGCGGGGCGCCCAGAAACGGCGCGTACCTGAGAAACGACTGCGTTGGACCAAGTGTCGGTCATAGCCTCAGCTTTCGACTAAGCAGTCTTGCTTGTCAAAAGGTATCTAAAGCAAACAAGCTGCAACGGGTATTAGTTCTGTTTTACGTGACTTATTAAGCACTGTCGAGACATTTTACTGTGAGAATGCCGGTCTAGTGCATTAGACCTCAAACAAAACGTGATACAAACCTAGCAAATGTGCAGCTAGTAGAGCTAGGTGGGGTTGCATATAGGGCTTTAGACCCAAGTTATCTTATAGTGAAACTAGACACTAGACGCAAATCATAAAAACGCCCCTGGCCGCCGCTAACGGGTTTGTTAGCGGCGGCCAGGGGGATTAGTTAGATGCTGAGCTAAGCTCAGTCAACTACCGGACGCAGGAAGATAGCGCCCAGCGGGGGCACGCGCAGACGCACTGAAGCGCTCTGGCCGTCCCAGGGCAGCTCCTCAGCCTCAAGCACGCCGGGGTTGGTAACCCCAGAGCCGGCGTAGTCCTCAGAGTCGGTGTTGAGCACTTCCTCCCACTTGCCGGGGAAGGGCAGACCCACGCGGTAGCCCTCGTGGGGGTTACCAGCAAAGTTCACGATGCAGGCGACTAGGTCCTTGCGGCCTTCAACATCCTTGCCCTTACGCAGGTAGGTAATGACGTTGTGGTCGCCATCGTTAGCGTTGATCCACTCAAAGCCGTGGTAAGTGAAGTCCTCAGTCCACAGTGCCGGGGTGGCCTTGTACAGCGCGTTTAGGTCGCTGATCAGGTTCTTGATACCGACGTGGTCAGGGTTCTCCAGCAGCCACCAGTCCAGGGAGTAGTCGGCGTTCCACTCAACGCCCTGACCGAATTCCTGACCCATGAACAGCAGCTGCTTGCCGGGGTGAGACCACATGTAGGCGTATAGGGCACGCAGGTTGGCGCGCTTTTGCCAGTCGTCACCAGGCATCTTGGCGATTAGCGAGCCCTTACCGTGGACTACCTCGTCGTGGCTGAGCGGCAAAATGAACTGCTCAGAGAAGGCGTAGACCAGCGAGAAGGTCAGCTCACCGTGGTGCCAGCGGCGGTTAACCGGGTCTTCTGCCATGTAGCGCAGGGTGTCGTTCATCCACCCCATGTTCCACTTGAGGCCAAAGCCCAGGCCACCTTGCTCGGTGGGGGAGGTGACGCCCGGCCAAGCGGTGGATTCCTCGGCGCACATAACAATGCCCGGGTGCTTGCGGTAAGCAGTGGCGTTGGCTTCCTGTAGGAAGCTGATGGCCTCCAGGTTTTCGCGCCCGCCGTACTGGTTGGGGCGCCACTGGCCGTCGTTACGCGAGTAGTCCAGGTAAAGCATGGAAGCTACGGCGTCCACACGCAGGCCGTCTACGTGGAACTCTTCTAGCCAGTACAGGGCGTTGGCAACCAGGAAGTTGCGCACCTCGCGGCGGCCGAAGT